>UMFG01031945.1_pt1 | contig 43616 bp, 32 predicted proteins | sample 1964961 | NCBI WGS metagenome assembly UMFG01 (sample SAMEA4836041, study PRJEB28245) | human gut metagenome | biome: gut microbiome; material: fecal sample | place: Denmark | collected 2008
AAGGAAATAAAAGAAGCATAACAATTGTCCCCAGGACAATTGTTATGCTCATGCTTTTATGCAATAAACGTTTTCTTCGTTTTCGCAACATACATTTATCTAATCGTTGTAGTCTCTCCGATCCAACCGCCGATAGTGATGCGGTCACCGGCTTTATAACCTAACATGAAAAGGTCTTTAGCCTGCGGAGTATGAGCAGAATATCTGCCAATCAACTTGTTCGCTTCTTCAGCTACACTAGGATCTACCGCCTTTGCACGTTGCAGTTTGTCAATCACTGCAAAATAAGTACACTTGTTCAGAGCGGATTCATCGCTCCAGTTAGGACTCATCGCATAAAGGTTAGCTATCAGAATGTAAGGAGCACCATAATTTTCGTTGAAGCTGATGGCCTTCTGGCAATAAGATCTAGCCTGAGACAGTTTCTTGGCGGAAGCCAATACCGCTGCTGCCGCATACGCCTTTTCTGCTTTCTTCAAATTGTCAGTCTCCAAGTTCACTGCTTCGTCAAAGAACTTCACAGCACTGTCGATATCACCTTTCTTGAATGCCTGATATGCACATCCTGTGGCAGCTTCGGCAGTAGGTTCCATTTTATAAGCATAGAATGATGCCTGCAAATATGCTTCACTTTCAGTACATTTCATCATTTTCATAATATCAATGACTTTCTTCAAGTATGCCAGATCCGTTTGATTAGCTTCCACCTTCGGTCCGTAAATACCTTGCAATGATTCACAATCGGCAGTTCCGCTATTAACGAACAAAGCGACCAAGTTATCTTTGATACCCATATAGGCTTTCTTCTTTGATTCCTTAGTCTCGGCAGCAATAGCTGCATCTGCATACTCGGAAGTAGCCAGATAATCCTGAATGAATTGTTCCTTATGAGTAGGATCCGCTTTTAACTTATCCAATGACATCTGCAAGAAATAGAACAAAGTAGCGGCAGCCGACTCACCTTTCACAGCGTTGACAGACTGGCCCAACCACTGATAAGCCTGATTAACGTCCAACTTCGGAGCAAAAGCGATATAATCTACAGCCTTGATACCCAATGCTTCTTCAGGAGAAGAGACCTTTACTCCCTTAGCCAAGAAGTCAGGCGTATATTTGATACGCAAATCGTGCGTATTCATCAGTTCATTAAAATATTTCTGATAATCCGGATTGTTTCTGTCTTTGATTTGCCCCATCAAACCTTTCAGAATTTTATATCCGTCCGTAAAAGTATAGAAACGAAGCGTCGGGCAATTTTCCAACACAGCTTTCCATGGAGTATACGCATCTTTAAAGTTACCTGCACGCACAGCTTCATGCGAGATACTACTGTTTGAATTACAGTTCGCATCCTGTGCTACCACAGTAGTCGCCCCTGCTGAAAGGAACAACATAGCCACAAGCGTTTTAATCTTCATTGTATTTAAATTTTAGTTGTTATTATAAAGTCGTCTATTCTCTCTCACTTTGTTGCAACTAATTATTCTACCCGGCGCTTGAAGAACCAACGTTCGTTGAACGTCAATCCAATGCTCACACGGAAGATGTTTTCATTCACCATATTCGTTTCCAATCCTTTGACGCGGACAAACTGCCCACTTATACTGAGAATGGAACGCGAACGAGGAACAGGCAAACCGAAACCGGCAGTCACGCCATATTCGCGGGAAGCCTTTTCACCGTTGATCTTATAATACGGAGTCGTATAATAAGCTCCCAAACGATATTTGATATGGGCAAGATAAGAGCGTCCTATCAAATTAGGAATGTACTCCGCACCCATTGATATTTTATGACGGTCACAGTAAGTATATGTTTCATGCATATCATTGTCCACATCATCACCCTTATAGTTTACATCAGCCCATTTCTGAAGACTATAATCAACACCTACCGTCAAATGCCTATTATAATTGTAAGTAACTCCCACACCAAAAGAATTAGGCAATCCCAATGTTGCATCCAACTCATTGCTAACCGTTGTACTAGCCTGCGTGGTTACCGTTACATCGTTATTCAAATTATGCTTCGGCGAATAAACCGCACCGATTGTCACCGAATGTTTTTTGCCAAAGTCCTGCGTATACTGTGCGCCAAAATCCAACTTATAATCAGAAACAGACACAGCATTCTGTCTCACAAATGAATAAGAAGAAGATGTATTCGGATAAAGCATTGTCAATGAACGAGTGATATCTCCCCAAAAATAAGAAACATTGACTCCCAAAGACAAATTCTTTAAAACCTTCACTCCTACTCCCGCATACAACTGGTGCAACCCGCCATCTCCGGCAAGAGTCTTTGTATAGTCCGGCGTCGCGTCATTGGCGCCAGGTGTTGTTTCCGCAGTACCGCTATGACTTTCCGACACATTATATCCGACACTTGAGAAAGGCAATAGCCCCACACTCATTGCTATTCTAGGATGCAAGCGGAATTGCATTGCCAGATAGTCAAAACTAGAGTTCTTAGCGTTCAGCTTCACACCGCCGTTATTGACATTCATATTTTGCAGACTGACACCTCCTTCGAAAATGAAAGTCAGAGAGTCAATGGCTGTATACGAAGCAGGATTCAATGGATTGATCTGCGCTCCATCACGGAGTCCAAAAGCAATTCCTCCCATCGCCTTGCTATTTCCGAAACTTTGATCGGACAAATCGCCATAGCCATATCGTGTATAAGGAGAGTTTGTATTATTTTGAGCAATTGCCATTCCGGTAACCATCGTGAGCAAAAGCGCACATAGTGTGTGTTTAAATCCTACCATTATTATAGTTTAAAATTCTATTTAATCCTTTCAACACTAAAAATCTATCTGCAAAGATGATACTTTTTACGCTGCTATCAAAAGAAAATTCATCTCCACCCGTTAAAAAAACCAAAAGTTCAGGATATTTATGCTTCATAGACTCAATATAACCTGAAATTTCGTATTCCATCCCTTTTAAGACTCCGGCACGTATAGCCGTTTCAGTATCCCGTCCCATCGGGAGTTTGCGCCCGTTGGTATCCACCAGAGGCAAACGTCCGGTGAACTGCTGGAGCGCTTTGAAACGCATTTGCATACCGGGAGAAATATTACCGCCATGATACTGACCTTTCGAGTCAATGAACTCATAAGTAATACAAGTCCCTGCGTCAATGACTAATATATTTCTATGCGGGAACTGTTCATTCGCACCTACCACAGCAGCCATACGGTCGTATCCCAATGTTTCAGGAGTCTCGTACAAGTTGACCACCGGCAGAGGTGTCTCATGATTCAACCAGAGTAAAGGAAACTGCAAAGCAGCCAGATCCGCCAACACCCGTTCGTTCAAATCAATGACAGTAGCCACAATCCCCTGATTCACCGGATATTTGGCGCAAAGTGTTTTCAAGCAATCCAATGACTGATTGGATTCTGTGAGCACTTCCACCATCTCCCCGTCATTGAAGAGAGCGACTTTCGCCATCGTATTTCCTATGTCGATAATTAAATTCAATGCGTTTTTTATCTTTAGCGGGCGCAAAGGTATAGTAAAAAAAGAAAAGATGAAGCATACGAAAAGAATTATCTTATCAAAAACGTTGCAAACCATTGAAATATAAGTGATTTCACCATACTTGTATACTTGAAAGTTTTATAGATTTTCATACATTTGACAAGTTCCGATTAGCTATAATGAAAGCAAAATTAGCTATAAAGAGATGACCACTGTGCAGCACAGGGTATCTTGAGGGTAAAAGCCTATGATTTTCTTTATGTAATAACGTACACGGACGCAGGTGCGAGAGAACACGCTTTTTTTCTAATAAATATAATAATATAGAGAAAACAATAAGTAGTATACATCGATTCTTCGTATATTCGCCGCCGAATAAAAAGAATTTCCCCAAAAGAAACGTCCGATGAAACGATTTAATGACTTTTTCCGCTGTATGTCGCTGCTTGTGCTATTCATGTTGTTCTTTTCCACCACTGATGTGTCCGCAATGAAAAGCAACGGTCCGGCCGCAGACGGTCATGACTCCATCCGTATCAGCCTGCTGACCTGTGCTCCCGGCGAGGAGATTTATTCTCTGTTCGGACATACAGCCATCCGTTACGAAAATCCTTCACAAGGGATTGACGTAGTTTTCAACTACGGTCTGTTCAGCTTCAACACCCCCAACTTCATACTTCGCTTCTCTCTCGGAGAGACAGATTATCAACTAGGCGCAACCGATTATGCCCATTTTGCGGCAGAATACGCATTCTTCGGACGTAGCGTATGGCAACAGACTCTGAACCTGACCGAAAGAGAAAAGGCCGAATTAATCCGTCTGCTACAAGAGAATTATCGGCCCGAGAACCGGGTGTATCGTTATAATTTTTTTTACGACAATTGCGCCACCCGCCCCCGCGACAAGATAGAAGAAAGTATTGCCGGAAAAGTGATTTATCCCGCAAAACCGCAGGACGGCTCACGGTCTTTCCGCGACATCGTGCATCAATATTGCAAAGGTCATCCGTGGGCACGCTTCGGCATTGACTTATGTATCGGAAGCGAAGCAGACCGTCCTATCACACAGCGACAGATGATGTTTGCCCCATTTTATCTGATGGATGCTTTTGCCGGAGCGCAAATTGAGAATGACTCCATTCAGCGACCGCTTGCGGAAGCCGCCCGACTGATTGTAGACGCCACTCCCGAGACGGATGAAAGCGGCTGGATATTCACTCCGTTACAATGCGCCCTGCTTTTATTTATATTGACAGTCGGCGCTACCATCTACGGTATCCGTCGAAGAACCGGACTATGGGGAGTAGACCTCTTCCTTTTCAGCGCGGCAGGTATCGTAGGTTGTGTTCTTGCCTTTCTGGCTTTCTTTTCCGAACACCCGGCCGTCAGTTCCAATTTCTTATTGCTCGTGTTTCATCCCGGACAACTTCTTTTCCTTCCCTACATCATTTATTGTGACCGAAAAGGAAAGAAATGTTGGTATCTGACCTTGAATTTGATCGTTTTAACACTTTTTATAGTGCTTTTTCCGCTAATTCCACAAAGATTTGACTTAGCTGTTGTACCTTTGGCACTCAGTTTGCTGGTACGTTCAGTGAGCAACTTAATTGTGACATCTAAAAAGAAATAATGAAAGGATTACTGACTTCCCTTATCACCGTACTTACCTTCACCGGGCTACAAGCCCAGTCGTTGCCTGCCGCACCCAAGCTCGTGGTGGGACTAACGATTGACCAACTGCGTACGGACTACTTGGAAGCATTCTCATCACTTTACGGAGAGAAAGGTTTCAAACGCCTTTGGAAAGAGGGAAGAGTGTTCTATAATGCCGAATATACTTTCAGCGGTGTAGACCGCTCGTCTGCCATAGCCGCCATTTACAGCGGAACGACTCCCTCCATGAACGGAATCATCTCCAAGCGATGGATGGACGCGGCTACCCTACGTCCTGTCAACAGCACAGACGACACGGCTTTCATGGGGTACTATACCGACCAGACGTGTTCTCCTTCCAAATTATTGACTTCCACCATTGCCGATGAGCTCAAAATAGCGACTCAAGGCAAGGGGCTTGTATATGCCATCGCCCCCAAATGTGACGCGGCGATTCTTGCCGCCGGACATGCCGGGAACGGTGCTTTCTGGCTCAATCCCAACACGGGAAAATGGAGCGGAACAACTTATTACGGAGAATTTCCTTGGTGGGCAAGTCAGTACAACGACCGCCAAGCCGTCGATTTCCGTATTGCGAATATCGTATGGGAACCGGTATTTCCTCGCGGGATGTACACATTCTTGCCAGACTGGCGGGATATGGTTTTCAAATATAAATTTGATGACGACCGCAACAACAAGTACCGCCGTTTCATCACCAGCCCTTTCGTGAACGATGAAGTGAATGCGCTTGCCGAAGAAGCATTGAACAAGAGTTCAATCGGCATGGACGACATTACTGACTTATTGGCACTGACTTATTATGCCGGCAACTACGCACATAAATCCGTACAGGAATGTGCAATGGAAATGCAGGATACCTACGTGCGCATTGACCGTAGCATTGCCAACCTGCTCGAACTGCTCGACAGGAAAGTGGGCTTGCAGAACGTGCTCATCTTCGTCACTTCCACCGGATATACAGACAGCGAATCGTCTGATTCGGGATTATACAAAATTCCCGGAGGAGAGTTCTACCTCAACCGTTGCGCCGCTTTGCTGAATATGTATCTGATGGCTACGTACGGAGAAGGAAAGTATGTGGAAACTTATCACAACCAACAGATTTATCTGAATCATAAGTTGCTGGAACAAAAGCAACTCAATCTGACGGAAGTACAAGAGAAGTCCGCCGAATTCCTGATGCAATTCAGTGGAGTGAATGAGGCATATTCCGCCAACAGGCTTCTGTTGGGTTCGTGGACTCCGGAAATCCACAAAATACGTAACGGATATCATCGTAAACGCTCGGGGGATCTGGTAATCGATGTTCTTCCCGGATGGTCAATCGTTGACGAGAACAGCCACGAGAACAAGGTGGTACGCCATTCGTTCATCCCCTCACCGCTGATTTTCATCGGTCACTCGGTGAAACCGGCTATCATACAGACTCCTGTAACCATTGAACATATTGCGCCTACACTGGCTCATTTCATGCGTATCCGGGCTCCCAATGCCTGCAGCTCCGCCCCTATTACCGACTTGCGGTAAAAGTTTACTCATAAAAACAGGGTGCAAAACATAAATAAATCAGCATTTTAATGTAACTTTGCAGGGATTATCCACCATGGATTCCACAGATTCACTCAGATTGAAAAGAAAAATCTGTGTCCTGTATAAAAAGATCCGTGAGAATCTGTGAAATCCGTGGTGCAAAAAAGATAAATAATAAACTAAATAATAGAACATGGGATTTAATGAATTTTTAAGCTCGATTTTCGGAAACAAATCCACACGAGACATGAAAGAAATCAAGCCCTGGGTGGAGAAGATTAAAGCTGCCTACCCGGAGGTTGAGAAACTGGATAACGACGCACTCCGCGCAAAAACGGAAGAACTCAAAAAATATATCCGCGAATCAGCAACCGCCGAACGTGCGAAAGTGGAAGAACTGAAAGCGAGTATCGAAAGCCTTGAACTGGAAGACCGCGAAGAAGTATTTGCGCAAATAGACAAGATAGAAAAAGAAATTCTGGAGAAATATGAAAAAGCATTGGACGAAGTATTGCCCGTTGCTTTCTCCATCGTTAAGGCAACTGCCAAACGTTTTGCCGAAAATGAAGAAATTGTAGTGACTGCCACGGAATTCGACCGCCAACTCGCTGCAACAAAGGATTTTGTACGCATCGAGGGAGACAAAGCCATTTATCAGAATCACTGGATAGCCGGTGGTAACGACACGGTGTGGAACATGGTTCACTACGACGTACAGTTGTTTGGTGGTGTCGTTCTCCATAAAGGCAAGATTGCGGAAATGGCAACCGGTGAAGGTAAGACATTGGTAGCTACCCTCCCGGTATTCCTGAACGCATTGACCGGAAACGGTGTTCATGTGGTAACCGTGAACGACTATTTGGCAAAACGTGACTCCGAATGGATGGGGCCTCTCTATATGTTCCACGGTCTGAGTGTGGATTGTATCGACCGCCATCAACCGAACTCCGACGCACGTCGTCAGGCATATCTGGCCGATATCACTTTCGGAACGAACAACGAATTCGGTTTCGATTACCTGCGTGACAATATGGCTATCAGTCCGAAAGACCTTGTACAACGTCAGCACAACTACGCGATTGTCGATGAGGTTGACTCCGTATTGATTGACGACGCACGTACTCCGTTGATTATTTCCGGTCCTGTGCCGAAAGGCGATGACCAATTATTCGAACAACTCCGTCCGTTGGTTGAACGTCTGGTAGAAGCGCAGAAGATATTGGCTACCAAATATTTGTCTGAGGCCAAGAAGCTGATCGCAACCGGTGACAAGAAAGATATGGAAGAGGGATTCCTCGCTTTGTACCGGAGTCATAAGGCATTGCCTAAAAATAAAGCGTTGATTAAGTTCTTGAGTGAGCAAGGCATCAAGGCCGGTATGCTCAAGACAGAGGAAATTTATATGGAGCAGAACAACAAGCGTATGCATGAGGTGACTGATCCGTTGTATTTCGTCATCGACGAGAAGCTGAACAGCGTAGATTTGACAGACAAAGGTGTAGACCTGATTACCGGCAACTCAGAAGACCCGACCTTGTTCGTACTCCCCGATATCGCCGGACAACTCTCGGAACTGGAGAATGTGCCGGACCTGACTAACGAGGAAAAACTCCAGAAGAAGGACGAACTACTGACTAACTACGCCATTAAATCGGAACGCGTACATACGATCAACCAATTATTGAAGGCGTACACCATGTTCGAGAAAGATGACGAGTATGTGGTTATCGACGGACAAGTGAAGATTGTAGACGAACAGACCGGACGTATCATGGAAGGCCGCCGCTATTCTGACGGACTGCATCAGGCTATCGAAGCAAAGGAACGCGTGAAAGTGGAAGCTGCTACGCAGACTTTCGCCACGATTACTTTGCAGAACTACTTCCGTATGTATCACAAGCTGTCCGGTATGACCGGTACTGCCGAGACGGAAGCAGGCGAACTTTGGGACATTTATAAATTGGATGTTGTGGTAATCCCGACCAACCGTCCGATTGCCCGCAAAGACATGAACGACCGCGTTTACAAGACTAAGCGTGAAAAATATAAAGCCGTGATCGAGGAAATCGAACAATTGGTTCAGGCAGGACGTCCGGTGTTGGTAGGTACCACTTCGGTAGAAATCTCCGAAATGCTGAGTAAAATGCTGACCATGCGTAAGATTGAACATAATGTATTGAATGCGAAGTTGCACCAGAAAGAAGCCGAAATCGTAGCGAAAGCCGGTTTGAGTTGCGCGGTAACGATTGCAACCAACATGGCAGGTCGTGGTACGGATATCAAACTAAGTCCGGAGGTAAAGGCTGCGGGCGGTTTGGCGATTATCGGTACAGAACGTCATGAGTCCCGCCGTGTAGACCGCCAGTTGCGTGGTCGTGCAGGACGTCAGGGTGACCCGGGTTCTTCTGTATTCTTCGTATCACTGGAAGATGACTTGATGCGTCTGTTCTCTTCCGACCGTATCGCAAGCGTAATGGATAGACTCGGTTTCCAGGAAGGCGAAATGATTGAGCATAAAATGATTTCCAACTCTATCGAACGCGCCCAGAAGAAGGTAGAAGAAAACAACTTCGGTATCCGTAAGCGTCTGTTGGAATACGACGACGTTATGAACAAGCAACGTACGGTTGTCTACACGAAACGCCGCCATGCGCTGATGGGTGAACGTATCGGTATGGATATCGTAAATATGATTTGGGATCGTTGCGCGAATGCCATCGAAAATAATGACTACGAGGGTTGTCAGATGGAACTGCTCCAAACGTTGGCTATGGAAACTCCGTTCACAGAGGAAGAGTTCCGCAACGAGAAGAAAGAGAAATTAGCCGACAAGACTTTCAACATTGCGATGGAGAATTTCAAACGCAAGACCGAACGTCTGGCTCAAATCGCTAATCCGGTTATCAAACAAGTATATGAGAATCAAGGACATATGTATGAAAACATTCTGATTCCTATTACGGACGGCAAACGTATGTACAACATCTCTTGTAACCTGAAAGCGGCTTACGAATCGGAATCGAAAGAGGTGGTGAAATCATTCGAGAAATCAATCCTGCTCCACGTGATCGATGAAGCATGGAAAGAGAATTTGCGTGAACTGGACGAACTGAAACATTCGGTACAGAACGCCAGCTACGAACAAAAAGACCCGTTATTGATTTACAAGCTGGAATCCGTAACGCTGTTTGACGCAATGGTGAACAAAATCAACAACCAGACTGTGTCTATCCTGATGCGTGGACAAATTCCTGTACAGGAAGCTCCGGACGAACCGTCCGCACGCCGAGTAGAAGTACGTCAGGCTGCTCCGGAACAACGTCAGGACATGAGCAAGTATCGTGAGAACAAACAGGATTTGAACGATCCGAACCAACAGGCTGCCGCCAACCAGGATACCCGCGAACAGCAGAAACGCGAACCGATTCGCGCCGAGAAAACGGTAGGGCGCAACGATCCTTGTCCATGCGGAAGCGGTAAGAAGTACAAGAACTGTCACGGAAGAAATCTTTGATCAATGAGGTAAGGAGCAGACGACAGAATTTGTACCCGGCGCTCCCTATCTTCCGATTATAAAAGAAAGCCTTAAACGGTTAAAAACTGTTTGAGGCTTTCTTTTGTTCTTTCAAAATAGTACTTTTGTTCAAACTACTAAATGTATTAAATTGTATTGACTATGGCAAAATATTATTCATTGGCATTCGTTTCTCTGTTTCTATTGCTATTCGGCAGCTGTCAAAGTATAGAACAGATTTCCATTGATTATCTGCAACCTGCCGATTTGAGTTTTCCTCCTCAACTTCGTAAAGTGGCCATCGTAAATAATACAAGTAATGCACCGGACGATAAGCTGACTCCCCAAACTAAAAAATCGAAAGACAATAGAGTTGAAATAAGCCGTGCCATAGCTTATGCCAATGGCGATCCTAAGGTTGCGGCAGAAGCGATGGCGGAAGAAATAGCGCATCAAAACTACTTTGACGAAGTGGTGATTTGCGACTCTGCCTTGCGGACAAACGATAAAATCTCCCGTGAAAGTACACTTTCTCAAGAGGAAGTCCGCCAGCTAGCTTCCGATCTGAGAGTAGATCTGATTATTGCTTTGGAAAATCTGCAATTCAAAATAACGAAAACAGTACGTTACTTGGAGGAATTCGGGTGTTATCAAGGTGCAATAGATGCGAAAGTCTATCCAACGGTATCCGTATACCTGCCCGAACGGAGTAAACCGATGGCTACTATCCGTCTCAATGACAGCATTTTCTGGGAGGATTTCGGAATTTCACCTACAGAAGCCGCCGCACAAATCATCCCCACAAAAGATATGCTGAAAGAGGCTTCTGAGTTCGCAGGAACCGTACCCGTAAAATATATTGTCCCTATCTGGAAGAACGGGAAACGTTATCTGTATACCGGTGGCTCCGTCCCCATGCGCGATGCGGCTATTTATGTACGCGAAAATTCGTGGGACGAAGTATACGAACTTTGGAATCAAGCCTACCAATCGACTAAAAACGAAAAGAAAAAGATGCGTGCAGCTCTTAATATAGCTGTTTATTATGAGATGAAAGATAGTCTGGCAAAAGCGGAAAAATGGGCTACTACCGCTCAACAACACGCCCGGAAAACAGAATTGAAAAAGAATACCGGCAACAATAAAATCAATACCGACGAAGCACCGAATTACTTCTACATCAGCCTCTATTTAACCGAATTGAAGGAGAGAAACGCCCAATTATCCAAGCTTAAGCTACAAATGAACCGATTTAATGATGATTTTTAAAGAAATCGTGTATCAAATCTTATTTTTTTTATACCTTTGAGCTAACAAAAAGAAGGAATCCATGAAATTGAGCGAACAATCACTATCTATTATCAAATCGGCTATCCAAAAGGCAGTCGCTAAATACACCTGTAACTGTGAACAAACAGCAGTAACCGATATCCACCTCCAACCGGACCAGACTTCAGGGCAACTTAATGTTTACAACGATGATGATGAAGAATTAGCCAACGTCATGATAGAAGAATGGGCTACATACGACGGTGATGATTTTTTGGAAAATGTAGAACCTTCTTTGCGCAGTATCCTGTGCAGAATGAAGGAGGCGGGGGACTTCGAGAAGATTACCATCTTGAAGCCTTACTCATTCGTTCTGGTAGATGAAGAAAAAGAAACCGTAGCCGAGCTATTATTAATAGACGACGATACGATACTGGTAAACGATGAACTTCTGAAAGGATTGGATAAGGAATTGGACGATTTCTTAAAAGAGCTGTTAGAAAAATAAACTCCTTCACTAATTACAATTCTTTCTATCAAGCTGATTCGTTCCAGCGCTTAGATTGGAACGAAATATTCAATATTAAAAGTTAATTAAGAAGAAACAGCACTTATTGAATTAAAAACAGAAGGCATCCCAAATCTAATTGAGATGCCTTACATATACCAAAAGTATCAGAAAGTTATACCTTCTTCAAAGCCTCAATACTTTCTTTCAAAGATTTGATAATACTTTCCGCATCTGCCTGTTTCTTACGTTCCAATTCAAGAACAGCCGCCGGAGCATTATTAACGAATTTCTCGTTGCTAAGTTTTTTCAGCACTCCTTGCAAGAACCCTTCTTTGTGTTTGAGTTCCGCTTCCATACGGGCGATCTCCGCTTTCACATCAATCATATTCCCCAATGGAACGGCGAATTCAGTTGTTCCAATCATGAAGGAAGCTGCACCTTCCGGCTTGCTCTCCACTACTGTAAGAGAAGAAAGATTACACATCTTAATGATAACCGGATTCATCTTCTCTACCGGATGACTGCCTACAACCTGTAATTCAAGTTGTTCTTTCATGGCAATATTCTTCTGCAAACGAATACTGCGAACATTACTGATAATTTCCTTAGCAACCTCAAACTCTTGCAGGAATTTCTCATTCACTTCATTCGGCTCGAACATTTGGGTTACCATCAAGCTAGCCCCCGGTTTACGTTCACGCAGTTGCTGCCACAGTTCTTCTGTAATAAACGGCATGAAAGGATGAAGCATTTCAAGCAGACGTTCGAAAGAGCTAAGAACCATATCATAAATAAAACCATTTACAGGTTGCCCGTAAGCCGGTTTCACTATTTCCAGCAACCAAGAAGAAAATTCATCCCAGAACAGCTTATAAACCAACATCAACGCTTCACTCAAACGATATTTAGAGAAAAGATCAGCTACTTCAACTGCCGCCGCATCCAATCTTTGATCAAACCATTGAACAGCCAAATGCGCATCAGCGGGAATGGGAACGGACCCCATACCGTTTGTCCATCCTTTAATCAGACGGAAAGCATTCCATATCTTGTTGCAGAAGTTACGTCCCTGTTCGCAAAGGGCGTCGTCGAAAAGAATGTCGTTTCCGGCAGGAGCTGAAAGCATCATACCCATACGTACACCGTCAGCACCATATTTGTCAATCAGTTCGAGCGGATCAGGAGAGTTACCGAGCGACTTGGACATCTTACGACCCAGCTTATCACGAACGATACCCGTGAAGTAAACGTTCTTAAACGGCATTTTTCCTTCATATTCATAACCTGCCATAATCATACGGGCTACCCAGAAGAAGATAATGTCCGGTCCTGTCACAAGGTCGCTTGTCGGATAGTAGTATTTGATTTCTTCGTTGCCCGGGTTGTTGATTCCGTCGAACAAAGAGATAGGCCACAACCAGGAAGAGAACCAAGTGTCCAGGCAATCTTCATCCTGACGAAGGTCTTCCATTGTCAGGGCGGCATTACCCGTCTTTTCTTTTGCTTTTGCCAGAGCTTCCTCGGGAGTAGCGGCTACTACATAACCACCTTCCGGCAGGAAGTATGCAGGAATACGATGTCCCCACCACAACTGACGGCTGATACACCAGTCTTTGATGTTTTCCATCCAGTGACGGTAGGTATTCTTGTATTTGGCAGGGTAGAATTTCAGATCGTCGTTCATTACCGGAGGCAATGCCATATCTGCAAAATGTTGCATCTTGAGGAACCATTGCATAGACAATTTCGGTTCGATCACAACGTTGGTACGTTCCGAATATCCTACCTTATTTGTATAGGCTTCTATTTTTTCGAGCAATCCGGCAGCTTCGAGGTCTTTCTCTATTTGTTTACGAACATCGAAACGGTCCATACCGATATACATACCGGCAGCTTCGCTCAATGTACCGTTGTCATTGAAAATATCGATACTAGGCAAGTTGTATTTTTCACCCAGCATATAGTCGTTTACATCATGGGCCGGGGTTACTTTCAGACAACCCGTACCGAATTCGATGTCTACATAATCATCCTCAATCACAGGAATGACACGGTTTACCAGCGGAACGATCACTTTCTTTCCTTTCAGCCATTCGTTCTTCGGGTCGTTCGGATTGATACACATAGCCGTATCACCCATAATTGTTTCAGGACGGGTTGTTGCAACAACCGCGTAGCGACCTTCCGGATCACCTTCTACTTTATAGCGGAGGTAATACAGTTTTCCGTGTTCTTCCTTATAGATTACTTCTTCGTCAGAAAGGGCAGTCAAGGCTTTCGGGTCCCAGTTTACCATGCGGACGCCCCGGTAGATCAATCCTTTATCGAACAGATCGACAAATACCTTGATTACACTTTCACTACGTTTCTCATCCATAGTGAAAGCAGTACGATCCCAGTCACAGGATGCGCCGAGTTTACGGAGTTGTTTCAGGATAATACCACCGTGCTCGTCTGTCCATTCCCAGGCATGTTTCAAAAATTCGTCACGAGATAGATCGGTTTTCTTGATACCTTGAGAAGCGAGTTTGTTTACAACTTTAGCTTCGGTAGCAATAGAAGCATGGTCAGTTCCCGGCACCCAGCAAGCATTCTTGCCTTCCATACGGGCACGACGAACTAAAATATCCTGGATGGTATTATTAAGCATGTGTCCCATGTGTAACACACCGGTGACGTTCGGGGGCGGGATGACGATGGTGTAAGGTTCACGGCCATCGGGTTTTGAACTGAATAATTTGTGGTCCAGCCAATACTGATACCACTTTCCCTCCACGTCAGCGGGATTGTACTTACTTGCTAATTCCATATTGTTTTATGTATATGATAATGTATATTCTAAAAATAACGGGTGCAAAATTAATAATTTAAATTCAAATCTTACCACCCTCGGGGTGTTTCTGTGCACGGAAAGAGAATTTATATCCCTCATAAAGAGCGAATCCGTAGAACAGGGCAGTCATCGACATTACATTTTTCAACAGAATAGAGAATATCTCTCCATAGTCTACACCTGCCAGGATTTGAAAATAACCCATTTCATAATCTTGGGAGATATATCCGATAATAGACAAGAAATCACCTAAGATGCAACTAACCAGAGATAATGCCGCACCGATAATTCCAAAAATGGGACGTATTCCCTTGCCCTGCCGCATCGCAAAACCTACCATGAATCCGATAGCAATGGGCATAAATCCTATCTGACGACCTGTAGAAACGGAGATCAAGCCCCATGCCACCGCACCAACGATGCATGCGACAACTGCCCACAATACTCCTTTGGGCAGGTTCTCTTCGGCAAGCATTTCCTCTTCTGTCATGGATACCGGAAAGTCTTCCGGCTTGGGAGGCGCTAATCTTTCCAGTTCCTTATCTTGCTCAAAACTGTCACATTCTTCTTCAAAAGCGGGAAGTTCTCCGGTACGTTTACAAACGAGTCCTTTTCCGTTCACAAAATCACGTGACACGCAATTCCTGCAATACTTTTCTATTTCTTCTGATGTAGCCATCTTATCCGGTTTATGTTGAATAACTTTCTCTGATTACGCAGGTACACAAAGTCACTGTTAACAGATTTTTTGCAAATATAGAGGTATTTTTTCGCGCGACGTTTATTAAATGCATATTTTTGTTGACTGATTTTATACAAATGATGAAAAATAAGCCAAATGTAAGATATTTAGCCTTAGGAGCATTATTAATCCTGGTATGGCTAACGCAATGGATTCCTGCTCTGGCAACAATCTATTCTCAAACAATCTATCCCTTAATCTCCTACGTCCTGTCGTTTTTTTCCGGTTTATTTCCTTTTGCCATAGGGGATTTATTTATTTTCCTTAGCATCACAGGCGTGATTGTTTATCCCTTTTATGCCCGTCTCCGCAAGAAGTTGCCTTGGAAGAAAATCTTATTGCGCGACGGAGAATACTTATTATGGATTTATGTATGGTTCTATCTGGCATGGGGACTGAACTACTCGCAGAAAAATTTCTATCAACGAACAGAAATCCCGTATACCGCCTATACTCCCGAGATTTTCCAAGAATTCGTAGATGATTATATTACTCAACTGAACCGCTCGTATACTCCTGTCAATAGTATCAATCAAGATTTGATACGAGAGGAAACTGTGCGAATCTATCATCAGTTAAGTGATAGTCTGGGCGTACATCGCCCTCCACACGAGCATCCGAGGGTGAAAACAATGTTATTCACTCCCTTCATTTCGATGGTAGGGGTAACGGGTAGCATGGGGCCTTTCTTCTGCGAGTTTACGCTCAACGGAGATTTGCTTCCCGTTAATTATCCGGCCACTTACGCTCACGAATTAGCCCATTTATTAGGTATCACCAGCGAAGCGGAAGCTAATTTCTATGCTTATCAGGTTTGCACCCGTTCAGAAGCGATGGGAATCCGTTTTTCCGGATATTTCTCTATATTGGGACATGTATTGGGAAATGCGCAAAGATTACTCCCGGAAGAAGAATACACCCGGCTGTTTAAACGCATCCGACCGGAAATTATCGAATTGGCTAAGAATAACCAGGCGTATTGGGCTGCCAAGTATAGCCCTGTGGTCGGTGCTGTGCAGGATTGGATATATGACCTTTATCTGAAAGGGAATAAGATAGAAAGCGGACGGCAAAACTATTCGGAAGTTGTGGGACTGCTCATTTCCTATCAGGAGTGGAAAAAGAAATAAGTATAGATTGTGCCTTGTTTTGGCACATAGTTTCACGATATTTGCAGCACTAATATAAAACGGATAAACTGATTTCTTTATGGCAAAAGATCTCTTTAATAGATATCTCTGGTTAGTAGACACATTCTATCGGGCTGGAACAATAACACTGGATGAAATCAATCGTAAATGGCTGCAGTGTGAAATGAGTAATGGAGAGGAAATCCCCAATCGGACTTTTCATAATCACCGGAAAGCTATTGAAGAACTATTCGACATAAATATAGAATGCGATAGACACAACGGATGCAATTATTATATAGCACAAGAAAGGCTACGCAAAGGAGAAATTGATTTGAACACCTACAATAGAATTAAGACAAAATTGGGTGCCAGATTCACCGGAACGGTATATCAAGAAATGGCGGATAGTAACAGCCCGGAAATAAATGCAGGGAAAAGATATCTGGAACAATTGCGTGCTGATAACAATCCATTAATCGGGGAATATACCATTCAAAGAATAGATGGAACCAGCTTCATCTATCAATTCCGTAATAATGAAGGAGAAGAAACGTTTAGCGTGAAAGTTTCATACTTTGTCAATGAGAAAAAAAATGTTTTATATGCAATATCTTCACTTCAAAAGAAATAAAATACTATGGAAAAAGAAATGAAAAAATGCCCTTATTGCGGAGAAGAGATTTTAGCTGTAGCCAAAAAATGCAAATACTGCGGTGAATGGTTGGAAGAAAAGCAAACAGTAACTAAGAAAATGGTTGCCTGCCCTGTTTGTGCCGAACAAATAGAAGAAGACAGTGTATCTTGTCCTTATTGTCATGAGTCGCTAACGCCTAAAGCAATACCTTTGTCACATCGCGCCACGATAGCGAAAAAACAGCCGAAAGCCACAAGCAGCAAGAGACCCCACCGACCTCTTTCTTATCCCACTATTTCACCCGTGTCGTATGCAAGCAATATGCCGACTTTAGCGGAACGGTCACAAGAAAGCAGTATTGGCTTTACATCCTGTTCTACAGCATCATAGCTATTGCCGCATCATGCATAGACATCTTATTGGGAATCGACTTCCAACTATTTGGCAAGAGCCTCGGCTATGGTTGGCTATTCACAATCGCCTCACTGGCTCTCACCATTCCTTCACTCGCCATCAGTATACGTCGTTTGCACGACATCGGAAAAAGCGGATGGTGGTTTCTGATTGTCCTCATCCCCTTAGTCGGTATCTTTTGGTTGCTCTTCCTGCTGTGCAAGAAAGGAAATGCAGCTAACGCCTCCACTCCTTTAACCATTACCGACAAAATTGTGCTCAATGCGTCGATAGTAGTTGTAGCCATTCTGGTTGTACTCACCTATTTCAAATCTGCCAACCATCTCCAAATGCCTCAACTTCAACACAGCGATTGGACTCTTGACGGAGACACTGCAGGAGTGGATACATTGGACAATATAGGTTACTCAGAAAGCAGGCAAAGCATCAATGGCGAAAATGATGCAGAAATAAAAAAACGCATTATACACGATTTCTCTTGCTATTATGCCATTTATACCTTCTGCTACAACATGAAACAAGCCATAACTAAAGGATACAAAGGAGAAGGTTTGCTAACCCTCACCGAAGAACTTGTAGAAAACGACGATTTACTTGTCATCTCCAATACCGAATTTAAATGGTTATTGCAACAATTCGATTTCTCAAACTTCTCTCGACTATTACAGGCATACGCAAGTGGCAACAGGAGCTTCAGTAGTGATTTCACCGAGAGTGACTTGGGGCATACAGCAATAGAATGTCTTAAAAAACGCAAAGTTGTTTTCAACAGCCAATGGTTTGAGATATTCGACAACTATCTGCCCCATGACGAAGTACAAATAGAAGAGTTTCATAATTTGGGAAATAAAGAGTATCAGGTTGTATTCGATGGTTTTCACAACATATCTCCCAATTTCGTATATAACGTCAGCTATGCCAACGGACTTACCATTACAACGAATTAAATTTTACCATCATGAAACATAACAACTTACTTACATCATTCACTCTATTATCTCTTTTGTGTATCTTCTGCACCTCATGCAACGATATGGAAATGGCAAAAAAAGCGTGCGGCACATGGGAAAGCATCCGCATAGTCGAAGAAGACGGATGCAAAGAGAAAACCTATTATGATTTCGGTTCTGTGAAAGGGAGTATTCCTGGAGGAGACTTAAAAGAAACAACCTACTTCACCGAATGTGGAGAAGTTGAAGACGGACAAGAATATAATATGCAATGCAAAAGTATCATTGAAGGTACATGGAAGATAGAAGTCGGTGACATCTATTTCACTTACGACCTGTCGACTCTGAAAGTCACTTTTGAGGGGATTAGTTTCCCGGGCGCAGATAGATTATCCGAATCTCTTGCACAAAGTTTTATTAAAAACTATGGGCAATCACTCATTCAAGAATCAATAGAAGAATTGAAAGAACATCTCTATAATTGGTATTCAGAAAACGAAAACAACGAAGACTGTTACCAGAATGTGAATATTAAAGGAGACAATATGTCGTTCGATGCAACAGATGGAGTTATTAAACTGATAAGAATAAAATAAAACTTGAAAACATGATAAACAATACCAAACAATGCCCTTTCTGTGGCGAAGAGATACAAGCAACTGCAAAGAAATGCAGGCACTGCGGAGAATGGTTGGAAGACTCAGTTTCCAATACAAAAAATCAAGCCACTACAGAAGTGTCCTTTCAAAGGGATTCAAATAATCATAAAACAGAAGTGAATCATTTAAAAACTCCCATTTCTGACTTTGTCCTAATCCTATTTTGGACAGGAGTCATTGCAACATTCATTTCAATGTCACATCAAAGTGGAGTATGCCACCTTACCAATCCACACAAATGGCTACAAATCATGCAGTGGGCAACCTATATTCCAGAATGGGTGGCTGACTTATTGTCTGGCTTGGTCGATATAATATTCGCTTACGCCTTATATATAGGGATGAAACAACAAACCAAACCCATGAGCGGCTTATTAATTACCAATATTATAATCACTGTAGTAGTATCTTTTTTGATTTTATGTATGGATTTAATCTCTATTGCAGACGAAGATTACATTGGAATACTTATCTCTCTTTTTGTTATATTAGGTATGCTTATTACATCAACCATAATTGGAGTCCAATTTATCCGACACTTCAACGGACTATTAAATAAATTAGGATGGGGAATGTTGGCATCTCTAATCATAGTTATATCTGCCGCCGCTCTAATATCAGAAGATGAATTTAGTATGACTAATACAATTATTTCTTTTATTGAGTTTTGGATAATCAGCTATATTCTATATATACAAGCGGAATTATTAACGGATTGAGCCAACTAAATCCCTCAAGAAGACATTTTCATTTGATTAGCCTTACCAATTGCACAACAAAAGTGCAGAAAATTATAATTTTCTGCACTTTTGTTGTGCAATTGACGTATATTTGCATATAAATATATACCAACCATGGACAGATTATACGAAAACTTCAATAAACTCCTTAAAGCTACAAGTACCGATTTCATCCGATACAAGTATACTGAAATAAACTGGGATAGCCATATGCTCGGACTTGTTGGGCCACGCGGGGTAGGTAAAACCACCATGTTCCTTCAACATATCAAGCAGAACATGAATCCGAAAGACACATTGTATGTTTCAGCAGACAATATGTACTTTGCCGATAATTCCCTGATTGACCTAACAGACAAATTCAGCAAACGAGGTGGCAAGCACCTATTTATTGATGAAATACACAAATACCCTAACTGGTCTCGTGAATTGAAGCAGATATTCGATTCTTATCCTGATATGCAAGTTCTTTTCACCGGTTCCTCTATTTTGGATATTTATAAAGGAACGGCAGATTTAAGCAGACGTGCCCCCATCTATGAAATGCAAGGGCTGTCTTTCAGAGAATATTTAAGTATGTTCCATCAAATTCATGTACCAGTCTACACATTAGAAGAGATACTGGAACATAAAGTTGAAATTCCGGGAATAGCACATCCACTTCCGCTATTCGCTGAATATATACAACACGGCTATTACCCGTTTAGCAAAGATATCACTTTTGAAATCGAGTTGAACCAAGTAATCAACCAGACTATGGAAAATGACATACCACAATATGCTAATATGAATGTCTCCACAGGACGTAAATTGAAACAACTGTTGATGATTATTGCCAAAAGCGTTCCATTTAAACCTGTCATGCAGAAACTCGCTGACATCATTGGAGTTAGTCGTAATTATTTAAGCGATTACTTACTTTATATCGAGAAAGCGGGGATGATAGCTCAAGTTCGCGATGACACAGGCGGGGGCAGAGGTCTGGGCAAAGTAGAAAAAATATATCTTGATAATACTAATCTCATTTATGCATTAGGAAGAGAAAATTCCAATATCGGTAATATCCGCGAAACATTTTTTTATAACCAAATGCGAGTTAAACAGGATATTATATCTTCCAAAATCTCAGATTTCCAAATAGGAGAAAGAACATTTGAAATAGGCGGAAAAAACAAAGGACAACAACAAATAACCGGAGCCAAAGAAGGATACATTGTAAAAGATGATATAGAAACCGGATACGGGAATATTATTCCACTTTGGAATTTCGGAATGAATTATTAATAATAGCCTTATAACAATTTTAATACAAAATATATTTATGTCACATACCAGACAAGAACAGATGGAAGCCTTCGGACGCTTCCTGGACATTCTCGACGAACTGCGTGTTAAATGTCCCTGGGACCGCAAACAGACCAATGAAAGTCTGCGTCCCAACACCATAGAAGAGACTTACGAACTTTGCGACGCCCTGATGAGGGATGACAAGAAAGAAATCTGCAAGGAATTGGGTGACGTATTATTGCACGTTGCTTTCTATGCTAAGATAGGCTCGGAAACAGGAGATTTTGACATCAAAGATGTTTGCGACAAACTGTGTGATAAACTGATTTTCCGTCACCCGCATGTATTCGGAGAGGTAAAAGCAGAGACAGCAGGACAAGTTTCCGAAAATTGGGAACAGTTGAAGCTAAAGGAAAAAGACGGCAATAAGAGTGTATTGAGCGGTGTACCCGCTGCCCTCCCCTCGCTCATCAAGGCTTATCGTATTCAAGACAAAGCCCGCAATGTAGGTTTCGACTGGGAAGAGCGTGAACAGGTATGGGATAAAGTGAAGGAAGAAATCGGAGAGTTTCAAGATGAAGTGGCTAATATGGATAAGGACAAGGCGGAAGCTGAATTCGGTGACGTCATGTTTAGTCTAATCAATGCAGCGCGTCTCTACAAGATCAATCCTGATAATGCTTTGGAACTTACCAATCAAAAGTTTATTCGTCGCTTCAATTATTTGGAGGAACATACTATCAAAGAAGGAAAAAGCCTGAAGAATATGTCTCTTGAAGAGATGGACACCATTTGGAATGAAGCCAAGAAGAAAGGATTATAAAGCCTCGGTCCGGATATTCTACACATTTTGATTAATCTATATTAGTTCATAAATCACACAAAGCCCCGCTTTCTCAAGCAGGGGCTTTCTATATAAATGTGTAGCAGGATAAATATTATAAACTACGATTTATCAAAACCGTCATTAATCGTTATAAATCCTGAACACCACCTTTGAAATAGGTACTCCAACTAGAGTAGTCTACTCCAGCAGGTCTTTTCAGTACACAAGACGAATGAATGCCATAGAAATGTAAGTTATAATTTTCTCCCGTATTATGAGACGATAATTCAGGAATGGTAGTAGCCTTACAAGTGACTGATGTAAGGGCTGAACAACCTTGGAATGCACGATCACGGATGGATGCAATTGTTGATGGTAATATAATCCCTTTCAAAGCGATACAATCACGAAATGTTTCAGCACCGATTTCCGTCACACCTTCCGCAATTGTTACATTCTTCAGTTTCGTACAGCTATTAAACAAGCTGAAAGACATCTGAAGTCCGTTCGGAATACTTACAGTCTCCAAGTTTACATTATAGCTGAAAGCTCCCTCTCCTACAGTTCTTATATGTGTCGGAATTGTAAACTCTGTCAATCCGGTATTTCCGAACGAATTACTCTCAAGTGTAGTTATTGATGTTGCCAGTTTTACGTTTGTAAGCCTCTTGCTATCGAGGAAGAAATTACGTGACAACGTATTGACATTCGCCTGAATATCTGCCGATCTTAGATTGGCGCACTCTCTCAAGACGCTTTCCCCTAACGATGTAACTGATGCGGGAATAGTGATTGAAATAAGGTTGTTGCATAAATTAAACGCCCATGCCCCAACAGTATTTACCGAACTTGGTATATTAATTGATTCGATTCCACAACTATAAAATGCACTGGCAGGTATATCCGTTATGCCATCGGGCAGAGTTACTTCTGTCAGTTGATTACATCCTTCAAACATCCAGCGTCCCAATATCCTGACATTTGCAGGAATATTGATTTCCGTCAAGCCGGTACACATCGCGAATACAGAATTACCAATTGTAGTTAATGATTCAGGCAAGATAACCGTTTTTAAGGAGGTATTATCAGTGAGCCCCATCGTGTCATAAAATGCCATAGCTCGCTCTGGTAATGTTGTAATGGTTGCTCTTGATAAGTCTAACACTTCAATTGAAGTCAGATTTTCACGTATATATCGAAAATCATCATTACTAATAGCACCTATTACCGATAATTGTTTTACAGTTGCCGGATTTGCGATCTTATCAGATAGAGTTCCTGTATTGTTATCAATCACATTTGCATCATTGTCGGCTTTAAACCAGACTATGCGACTAACCGAAGATTCTTTTCCTTTATTATCTATAATGGTAACGCGAAGAACAGCCTGATAATTCGTTTTATTTTGCGGCAAAGTAAGTAGCACTTTTGCGCTCCCTTTTACAAGGTTACCATCTGAAAATACAGGTTTGATAACCTTAACTCCCCAACTATCCGCGGTACTTGCAGAACGAGTCTGAATATCCATATCAAAACCCTTGCCATTCGAAACGGTTGCAGTGATTGCGTTATAGTCACTTTCCTTCAAAGTTGTCGGCAATTCTAACGTAATTTGATTGTCTGTAGGCGAACAGTAAAAAACAGTATAACTATCAAATCCAATTGTAATACCATTTGTTTTTGGTAAGGTGAAAGTCACGCCATCTTTCCCCGCAAGGGTAAATTCCACATAGTCGTCAAAAACTTTGACACCGTTTGACGCAAACACAGCATCGCCTTGTGCTCCACTGACTCCTGTATCCCCTTTATCTCCCGTGGCCTGTACTTTCTGCCCGTTGTTCAACAGCCATTCTCCGTTTATTTTCCAGTATACTTTTCCATCGGCATCAGTAGCTACGCTCAACACAGGTGTTTGGCCGTCTTCTCCATCAACACCATCTGCACCCTTTTCGCCCATGGTGCGTATTTTATTTCCATCAGCATCCTTCATCCAAGTAGCATCAGCATCCCCCATCTTGATTGTCCAGTAGTAAAATCCATCGGTATCTTTAGCCACTCCGATAACAGGGGATATTCCGTCTGCTCCTTTTACTCCATCCTTACCATTATAGATAGTAACAGCGCCGCTCTTGCTGAACATAATGGTGTAACCCACTTCTTTTTCCCCCTCACTAATAGGAGAAACTCCCGTCACATAATCTTTTGCTTCTAAAGCCGTAACCAATCCCTGCAAAGCATTTATTTGAGAGTTGGCGGTATTACACCATGTTTCCAGCTTCTCTACTCTTGACTTGAGGTCGTTCACATCACTTCTCAATTCGGTGTCATCATAATCCTTTGAGCAACTGAACACTGCTACAGACACAAATAGCAGCAATGCATAATGTTTGAAATTCTTCATTGTTTTGTTATTAATTAAAATGATTAAATGTTTAGAGACATTCTCGGCCATGCTTTCATTATTTGTTTCATTTCGTTCTTGTTTAAGCCATATATACCACGCTTCAGATAATAAGTTCTTCTCTCCATCAGCTATTTACGAGAAAAACATCACTAATTAAGGGATGCCTTAATTAGTGATGTTTTTTGCTCGAAAATTGGAAAAAAGACTCCTTTTTTGTTAACAAGTTCGAGGAAAGCATTATATTTGCAAATCAGATAGATAGAGTCTATTTTGTTAATTTACAGGAGCTATTTTCTTAATAGGTGCAAAACTACTAATTAAGGTATCCCTTAATTAGTAATCGGTTAAACTCTTCCTTTTTCACAACTATTCCACTCATTTTCAACCTCTTTCACATTAAGTTATTTCTCAAATTTTTAACAGGATTGGAATAAGCAATTGTCACTGATATTGGTTTAATTAATTCACTATTTATTAATTAAATCATTTCAATTATGGTAATTGCTTATTTAAGAGTGAGTACAGGTCGTCAGCACCTCGAAAATCAAGAAGGAGAAATCAAACATTATGCAGAGTCAAGAAATATGAAAATCGACCGTTGGGTGACGGAAGTAGTTAGTGGTAAGACGGAACACAAAAAACGCTTGTTGGGACGTAGCGTCCGACATTTGAAAAAGGGAGATATTCTAATTGTAACGGAATTGTCGCGTCTTTCACGTTCGCTTCACGAAATCATGGAAATTATGAAGTTGTGTGTTGATGTCAAAGTGGCGGTGCACAGTACGAAAGACGGCTATATTTTTGATGACAGCATCAACAGTAAAGTTTTAAGTTTCGCTTTTGGTCTGGCTGCTGAAATTGAGCATAAGCTGAATTCACAGCGCACTCGTGAAGCAATGGCACTGCGCAAAGCGGAAGGTAAACACATGGGAAGAAAGTTTGGCAGTACTCCAAAAATTCAAATTTTAAAATCATGTAAAGGCGAAATTGCTGCGAAATTAACAGCTGGGGCAAGTATCATGGGGTTATGCAAAGAATATGGAATATCTTATGAGACGTTCAGGCGATTTAAGAAACATTTTTTAGATATTAATTAGCATCAAAAGAATGCCATATAGAATTAGAGCAATATTCATTCCAATAAAAAAATAGAGGCTCTATTCCGTGCGAGTAGAGCCTCTATTTTACTCAAACAGAGCATCTATTCATACGAGTTAGACGCTCTATTTTTCTTTATTTCTTCTTCGAATCGTTTCCTTTATCCTTGCCACGATTCATTCCTTTTATCATCTCCCGGTGGAAGCGCATTTCCGCACGCTGCACGAGAAATATCTTCTTACTGGAAAGAATCTTTTTGAACTTACCCAGATAAGTCTTATCAAGCTGGTCGGCAGCAATACGATTGTTGGCTATCTTATCGTTGATTTCTGCATATTGAGCTTCCGTCGTCTTATCATCTTTACCTTTGCGCATCAAATCCCACGATTCATCATTCAGCTTCTTCTTCTTATCCTGAAGTTCAAAATAGACGGAAAAGAACTTGGCTGCCTCTTCTTTACTCAATCCAGCCTGTTCGATAATGAATGCCTTTTGTTTTGCCCTGAACTCCTCCCGGGATAAATGCTGGTCACATCCGTCAGCAGCCCAAAGAACAGGCATAAAGCCACACAACAAAACAACCCATGCAATTAGTTTTCTCATTTTCTGTATTCAATCAGTTTTAATAAATCATTCTACACTTGCATCACTCAAATAAACATATAACGAATAATCATCCAGCATAGCGCGGTCCAGTGCCACATCCAGCATTTCGTCCGACACAACTTCAGTATCCACCTCCGTCACCGCCACTTCATCGACCGCAGCAGGTTTGTGATCTGACGACGCCACCCGTATAATCAAGGCAGCCCCCACAAACATAGCTGCCATATAGAGCAATGGTTTCAGTCTTGTCCATGTACTGACAGGTTCTTCCTTGAAAACCACTTTCTCTTTTTCAGGAAGTTTATTCATCACTTCTGAAGTCAGGTTCTCAAAGTAACCATCAGGAACTTTGAAGGAATCTTCCTTACCAAGTTTCTTCAATAGGATATCTTCTTCTTTCATTCGTTTTTCTCCTCTCTTTGATTTAGACATAGTCCGAGTCCAAAGGTTTAATCAATGTCTTCTAAAAACTTCTCTATTTTCTTCACTGCATGATGATAAGACGCTTTCAAAGCACCGACTGAGGTACCGAAGATTTCAGACATTTCTTCATATTTCATTTCTTGATAGTATTTCAGATTGAACACCATGCGCTGTTTCTCCGGTAAAGTCATTAATGCCTTTTGCAAACACAACTGCGCCTCATCACCCGAAAAGTACGGGTCGCTTTCCAGTTTCTGCACAACCGCTGCTTCCGGATCATCAATGGCCAAGGTAGTGACAGCACGTTGTCTATTCAAGAAAGTAAGGCATTCATTCAACGCAATACGATAGAGCCAGGTAGACAATTTCGCCTCAGCACGGAAATAATCAATATTCGTCCATGCCTTGATAAAAGTATTTTGCAGGAGATCGTTCGCATCCTCATGCGACAGCACCAGCCGACGGATCTGCCAATACAATTGTTCGCTATACTGCGCCACAATCATTTCAAATCCTTGTCGCTGCGTACTCTCCTCCTGGAGGAGCTTCAGAACTTCGCGCTCGTTATAAGGGGTCATAATCTCTTGTATCTCTATGTTTATTTATGGTTTCAAATCCAGATCGGTCATTGCCTTTAGTAAAGACGGATCATACTTATAAATGTCATCACAATACATCAAATTATTATCGGCAGACAGATAAACAGTCTGATAATCTATAAACAAAGGCACATATTTCTCCAAACTATAATGTTTCAATTCACGATAAGCCGCACTGATAGGAAGCTTCTTTCCTTCCTCGCTTATCGGCTTGAGGTCCATTGCAATGCGGATGCGGTCTTCCAGTAATTCATCCGGTTCTTCTAATAAGAAGAAAGCAAAATCGAGTGCTTTCTGAAGACGTACACAACCATGGCTCACCGCCCGGTTCTTTCGCGTGAAAGCCCAACGGGAAGGAGTATCGTGCAAATAAACGGAATAAGGATTTGGGAAACGGAAGATGATACGCCCCAACGAATTTCCCGTCTTATTATCCTGTTTCACAGTATAAGGTACTCCCTTGCCCGCATACCTCGCCCATTTGATACTATGAGGATCGACTTGTGTACCATTCTTATCATACACCTTCATGCGGTTACGGGTAAAGTAAGTCGTATCCCTGCGATAAGTAGGAATAATCTCTTTCCGGATAATACTTTGAGGAACATTCCAATACGGATTCAGCTCCATATAATAGATTCTGCTGGACAACAAAGGTGTTTTATTCCTCACACTTCCCACACAAATGCGCATTTCCAGAATAGAGTCTGTTTCCTCGTTGACGGCTTGCAGCATGAATGCCGCCACATTTGCCACCACATATTTCTTCCCTTTATCCAGAGCATACTGCCAACGCGCCCGTTCCAGATTCAGCAATAAACGATCCCAGTAATAATCCGTAGTATCCGTCTTTCCCCAACCATTCACGCGCACCAATTCTTCCTGCATTTTCTTATAAAGACGGGAAGAGGGTTGCGCCCAATGAAAGGCGGCAGTGGGATTGGCACGCAAAGAATCAAGAGCCGACAATGCAAATTCCATATCACAACGCTTCAGAGAAATACGGTCTATCGAATCATTCCATCTGCGCTCCGGAGGTAGAAAGCCAAACTTTAACCGGCACACATACGAAAGATAGGCAGCTGTCAACTGATATTCTAAATCCGCCAACAGGGAATTCATCGTTTTTCCATCTTGCAATTGTAATGTACGTATCTGCTGCAACCCATTACGAATACTATCTACAGGATAAAGTCTCGGATTAATCCCATGTCGCGATGTATTCTCTAACCAGTACAACATTGAGTCCGCTGCCTGCACAGTCGGTTTATCGGAGACCAATGAATCATTCAACCATAAGAAATCGCCTTCCTCCTGATAATGAGAGACTAACGCAGAATCCCAAACTGTATTCTGTTTATTTTTTTCCAAACAGGCATGAATGAGCTGCCGAATACTATCCGCACTGATCTGATAGGCAGGATTAAACAGTTCTTTGAAACCTGCCAAAGAATCCGGTATCGGAGACAAAGGTTTCTCCTTTCTACAAGCAGCCAAACAAATTATACATATTACTCCCAAAAATAACCGGCTACTTTTCATATACAGTTCCTCCGTCAATATCAATACATAAATTCTCTTTCGCTAAAATTGTCTGCGGAAAAATGGCGGACGCTTCATTAAGTAAAACAGCTTCATCTTCATATCGGGCTGAGAAATGCCCGATAACCAATTGTTTTACCTTTGCATCCAAAGCGATTTGTGCAGCTTGTGCAGCTGTCGTGTGATAAGTTTCTTTTGCCCGTGCCTGTTCCGCTTGTGCAAAAGTAGCTTCATGGAACAGCAAATCCACATTGTTGATTTGTTTCACTATAGACGGACGAAAAATTGTATCGGAACAATAAGCGTATTTGCGTGCCGGGGTCGAAGGACGGGTCAAACGCTGATTGGGAATAACTTCTCCTTCGGGAGTAACAAAATCCGCTCCGTTCTTAATACGGTTCAGTTCGTAAACCGGAACTTTATAAAAATCCACCATTTCTCTGATGATATGATTCGGACGTTGCTTCTCCTCAAACAGGAATCCGCAACAGGGAATTCGATGTTTAAGAGGGATCGTAGTTACAGTCACCGAACGGTCATCATAAATCTGTGTCGGTTCTTTCGTCTCAAATTCGTGAAAAAACACTTTATAGGTCAGTGTCTTACAAAAAAAAGCTAGCATCGGCGCGAATAATTCTTCCAGCCCCTTAGGAGAATGAATATGTAAATCAGCCGTCCTCCCCAATAATCCGAATGTAGAGATTAGCCCCAAGAGTCCAAAGCAATGATCACCGTGCAGATGAGAGATAAAGATATGATTCAAACGGGAAAATTTAAGCCGGGAACGACGTAATTGCATCTGAGCCCCTTCCCCACAATCAATCATAAATAATTTTTCACGCAAATTGACGACTTGTGAAGTCGCAAAATGTCGTGTAGTGGGCAAAGCGGAACCGCACCCTAATATATGTAACTCAAACTTTTCCATCTCCGGCAAAGATAGAAAAAAAACATGTTAATTTCGCAAGCAGTGAAACAAAAGTCTTATTACCTGCCATATAGTATCAAAAAAGAATATATATTTGCATATCGACAACCGGTTTCAAGAACATGATATGAAAGCTGGTCACAGCATCAGAAAAAGAAGTATTTAATATGACGAATCCCTTTATATACAGAAAATTATCAGTATTGTTCCTACTGTTTATTACTTTCGGGAATGTTTATTCCAAGAATAAAGAAATGGAACAATTGTTTTCCAGATTGGATTCCGTATTGACAAACAGTGAAAAGTACGTTTTAGAGAAAGAAGATAAAATAGAAGAACTGCGTAAGAAACAGTCTATGCCTCTAAAACCGGAAGAAAAACTATGGCTTAACAAAATGCTGTATGATGAATATTTTGTCTATAATGCGGACTCGGCTATGGTTTATGTAAACAATAATATAGAGATAGCCAACGCATTAGGCCGAAAGGACAAAGAACAGGAGTGGATACTGCATAAAGTTTTCCTTCTTGCAGCCCAGGGGCTACTGAATGAGGCTGAGAAAGAATTATTGAATGTAGATATAACTTCATTAAGTAAAGAAAATATGTATCAGTATTATGATACAAAAATCTATCTATACTCCCATTTGGTACAATTCATCGGTAATCGCCTGGAACTGACAAATTCTTATTACAATCTTGAGAAGGAATTCAAGCACGAAGCTAAGAAATACATAACTCCCGATCATCCTTCATATTATAGTTTTTGTGCATCACTACATAGAGAATATCCCCGTTCTGCAGAGGGAGACAGTATAAAATTAAAATTAAAAAATATAGTAGACAAGTCATCATTGTCCACGCGGGTGGATGCCATCAATTCTTATATGCTTGCTATCATGTTTTACAATGAAGGCGATGAAGATAATTACGTAAAATACCTTATTTATTCTGCCATAGCCGATATTAAAATCTGCAACCGCGATATAGCTTCATTGGAGGAACTTTCCAATATCCTCTATTTGCGTGAAGACATAGACAGAGGCTACACTTACATCAGTTATTGCTTTAAAGCCGCATTGCTGTATCCCAACAGGGTGCGCGTAATAAACATATCGACCGTTATGGATAAACTACAGCAGGCCTATCGCGAAAGGAACAAAATACAGGAAAGCAAATTGCGTAAATCACTCTACACCACAAGTATATTATCCATTGTATTACTCATCTCCATCCTACTCATTTATTTCCAATTCAGAAAACTGTCTCGTTCACGTAAAAAACTGAACGAAAGTAACCGACTGCTTAATTCACACGTCAAAGAACTTTCTGAAGCCCAACGAATGCTGGGTGAAGTGAACGGAGAACTTAGCGAAGTAAATGAAAAGCTAAAAGTGATCAATAACCAATTACTAGAGTCCAATTATGTGAAAGAAGAATACATCGGATATGTATTCTCAATATGCTCCAATTATATAACCAAACTTGAAGAATACAGGAAGAATATCAGCAGAAAACTTAAAGCCGGTCAAATAGACGATATCAAATCATTAACTTCCAACATTACGATGGTACAAAGTGAGTTGAAGGAGTTCTATCATAGTTTCGACGCTATTTTCCTACACGTATACCCCGATTTTGTAAAAGACTTCAATTCCCTCCTGCGTCCCGAAGAAAAGATAATGCTTAAAGAAGGCGAACTCCTGAACACGGAGTTGAGGATATATGCGCTTGTCAGACTCGGAATAAATGACAGTATGAAGATTGCAGAATTTCTTCATTGCTCTCCGCAGACGGTTTACAATAATCGTTTAAAAACCAGAAACAAGGCAATAATTCCTAAGGAAGAATTCACCGAGACGGTACGTTCATTGGGTAAAATGCAAAAATAGAGAGAGCAAACAAACCATTTTACTTCATAAACTATTTACCTCTACCAAACATTATATAATTAATAATCAACACATTAACTTTTTATTTATTTACTCTTACTATTTACTTGTATATACACCGTACCTTATACTATACTACCTTTGTCCTCCAAGAAATTAATCAAGAAATTAATCGAGTATATACTTTTTAAATTTAATCTATGAGGCAAGAGAAACTACTAGGTCCAAAGCAAACTATGAAACATACGTTTGTAATCTCAGACGCTTTCTTTTCACAAAGTGCTAATTTGTTATTTTACTTATCATGAAAAATGTAATATTATTATCTTTGCTAATCCTTTTGTCCATTCCCCTTTCGGCACAACAGGAAAAAGTCTCCTTAGTCAACGACAGAACAGGTTCCAAGTTGCTTGTGAACGGTAAGTCTTTTATGGTGAATGGTATGAACTGGGATTACTTCCCAGTCGGCACCAATTATTCATATTCCTTATGGACAAAGCCTGACGATATAATCAAGGCTGCTCTCGATACGGATATGTCTTTATTAAAGAACATGGGTGTAAACGCTATCAGACAACACATAGGCGTTCCCCCCAGATGGGTAAAATATATCTATGAACAATATGGTATTCACACAATGATATATAGCTCCTTCGGACGCTATGGAGTAGCTTTGGACGGGGCATGGATGGCTAACACCGACTATTCCGACCCTAGAGTAAAAAAAGTACTTCTCGACGAGGCGAGAGAATTGGTAAAGGAATACAATAATACTCCTGGAATACTCCTCTATCTTCTTGGAAATGAGAACAATTATGGTTTATTTTGGCAAGGAGCAGAAACGGAAGATATTCCGGTAGAAGATCGTAAATCCACTATTCAAGCGGTTCACTTATATAAACTGTTCAATGAAGCGACTGTCGAGATGAAGAAAATGAATGCTTCAGCTCCTATAGCCATTTGCAACGGTGACCTTCTATTCCTTGATATTATAGCCAAAGAATGTAAGGATGTTGACATTCTAGGAATCAACTGCTATCGCGGTGACTCGTTCGGCGACTTGTTCAGCAGAGTAAAAGCTGAGTATGGAAAACCGGTATTGTTTACAGAGTTCGGATCCGATGCATTCAATGCCATAACTCAAAGTGAAGCACAAAAAGAGCAAGCAGACATTCTGTTGAAGAATTGGACTGAAATATATCTGAATGCGGCAGGACTAGGCAACAACAATAACTCACTCGGAGGTTTCACTTTCCAATTTGCCGACGGTTGGTGGAAATTCGGCCAAAATACTAACCTGAGCATACATGACACCAATGCATCATGGGCCAACGGTGGATATGTATTTGACTATGTGAACGGTGAAAACAATATGAACGAAGAATGGTTCGGTATATGCGCAAAAGGAACTCCTGACAGCCGAGGAATATACGAACTTTACCCGCGTGCCGCATACTATGTGCTGAAAGATGTCCACAAGATTAATCCTTATTCTCCCGGAAGTACCACCTCTTCGATAATAAGCAAACTTTCCGATATCAATGTAATGTCAGCCGTTTTATCCTCTAGAAGTGATAAAGCTGCCTTGCAAGGCGAAAAGACTCAGCTAATACGCCTGAGCGAACTGAGAGGTGACATAACTACCTACAATACAGGTGCAAAGAATACTACCACTCCAAGTTCCAGGCCGAAGAATCCGACAAGTTTCCCCAGCTTTAAAGGCTTTGACCATACTGAATCGTTCTACGTAGGCGTAGCCTCAAAACCGGCAGAGAATGTACAGGCGGAAGTCACTGTAAATGTTCTTGGAAATGTGGCGGAGAACCCGATAGACGAAATCTTTTATGAGAACAGAGGACGCTCCAGATATATAACGGACGAAAGCGGAGAAGTAGTAGATCTGGGTCCGTTGGAACGCTTAAGACTTTATAGTGCGAGTTTTGACTGGGATGGCAAACTGTTTAATCTGAAAACATTTTACCGCAAAGGACACTATCATTGGGGATACGAAGGAGACTTCTTTGGATTGTATCCCGAAGCGAGCTACGGTGATAATATGGATATTTATGGTGGCGAAGCTCCTTTCGGAAGTGAAATTGAAGGTAAGAAATACTTCAAAGGGCTGAAAATTGCTTTCGGTCCCGAACTATGGTGGGGTGCAAACCCGGCTCTGCTTGTCAAATACCAACGGAATATAGGTAAATATAACGTAGCAGGTATTTTCCATTATGATATAGACCAGCGTGAAGGAACGACTACTTCTTACGCCATACCCCGCCCCAAGAATACACGGGCCTCTCTTATGGTGGAAAGAAATTTCGGACGTTTCAATATTACAGCGGGCGGATTATGGTCAGGAACAACGCTTGTAGGACGGGAATTTCAAGCTACCACAGAATACAATAAAGAAGCTATCGTATATTCCGACGTGATAAAAACATCCGATACATTCGGAGGGAAGATGAAAGTGGTATATAGCGGAGGAAAGTTCAATGCCTATGCGCAGGGGGCGATAATGGGATTGGTAGCCAGTGGCGGAGCCGATTACACACAGACTTTAACAGGATGGAGGCTAAAAGATAGCGGTAGCGGAAATCAATCGAACGTCCTTGCCGGTTTTACTTATCAGATAGGCAACTTCCAGATTGCCCCTAATTTCCTGTGGCAGAAACCGCTTGTAGGTCCAATGCCTAATGGAATCGATGCTCCCGGAAGATTACGAAATATTATTGATGATCCTTTTGCTGTTAGGGATAACAGGGAGACAACAGCGGGAGAATTGTTGCTGACTTATGACCCGACACCCGCTACTTGGATGTACGACTGGGAGAATGACAATAACGAAGATGCACCGTTTGCCGCTTCACTTGGTTTCATTTACCGCCATCATCCCACCTCACAGGATGCAGCCATAGGTATACTTGCCAACGGTCGTTCTACCTTTGCTTTCGGAGGAGCTGCACCGGCTCATGATTTATGGGAAACAAACCTGAAAATAGCGTCTAGAATATCAAGAGATTTCGGTATCATATCAAGTGTCTACTGTGGTACTGCCCAAGCCAACGGAGATGATACCCGTTTAGTTAAGCGGGTAGGTGCAGACGCCAGAATGATTTATAAGAAACTGCGACTGAACGCAATGGTGAAGTTTAATGACTGGGGGCCGTACGACTATCACAGGGATTTTAACCTTACTTTCCCTTTCCAATGTATGTTAGACTTTTCGACCAGTCTCGCCAAGCCTAAATGGTTGGGTCCGGTATCCACTCGCGTAGGAATCAGAGGTACTTTCAGAACATTAGATCAATATTCTCCTCGTTACGTTGCCGGATATATACCGGACGGTTCCGGTGGTTTTGAACCAAGCACAGATATTATAGGCGCAGGTCGTGGCAACGAATGGGAAATAAGAACCTACATTTCATTCAGCATTTTCTAATCTACGAACTAATTAATAAGATAGTTTTATGAATCACAAAATCAATATATCATGTAAGCTCTCTGTTGTCGCTGTTCTCTTTTCGTTGACAGGATGTACAAGAGATATAAATACGGATGTGCTGGCAACTTACCCACACTTGTCTGATGTCTTTATCGATGAATTTGCATCCGACCTGCAATACCAGGCATGGGGAAAAGTAACTAATTTCGGGGTGGATACTGAAACCACCTACGATGGCACGTCATCTATGCGAATAGAAGTTCCCAATCCGAGTGATCCTATGGGAAGTTGGGCAGGAGGTACTTTCTATTCCGCTACAGGCAGAAACCTGTCCGGATATGACGCACTGACTTTTTATGCCAAGTCTTCCGTAGCTACCGCTATTGAAGTTGGAATAGGAAATTATGATACTACCGAATATCTGGTTCAAGTTAATGATGTCCAACTGAATACAAACTGGAGCAAGATTATCATCCCTATTCCTAATTCCGCAAAGCTTTTATCGGAAAAAGGATTATTCTACTACTCCGCTGGTGCAGTAAATGACGAAGGCTACACCATCTGGTTCGATGAGGTCAAGTTCGAAAAACTCGGTACATTGGCTCATGCCAAAATAGAAGATATAGAGGTTCCCGGTTTTCCCGGAAAACTGACGATAGGAACTCTGACCGAGACTATCAATCTTCCGAACGGCATTAACCGTAAAATGCGGGTCTCTCCCAATTATTTTACATTCGAGTCATCTGACGTCAATGTGGCTTCGGTAACAAATGATGGTAACATAACCGTGCACAAAACAGGAGAAGCCGTTATCTCGTTAAAGGAGGCTGAAGGCGAAATAAAGGTACATTGCTACGATTTCGCTCCAACACCCACGAGAGACGAATCGGAAGTGTTGTCTCTGTTCAGTGATTCTTATACTAATAAGATTTCTGCAAACTGGAATCCTAGATGGGAATGGTCAACAGCTGAATATACGGAAATAGATACCGGTGATAATCATATAGCACGGTATAGCGGTTTGAACTTTGTAGGTATTGTATTCAACAAAACTGCGGATTGTTCGTCAAAGACTCACCTCCACCTGGATGTATTATGCATGGACGAAGTAAGTGAAAGCACTATTATAACAGTCTCTATATACTATGGAACAACGGAAATAAAGTATCCGATAACATTGGAGAAATATCCTGATTTCAAATCAAAACAGTGGCTGTCACTCGATCTGGAACTTGAAAAAGAAAATAAACTAATACCACAATTGGCATTGGCATGTGATGACAACACCAGGAACATTCTTTTGGACAATATTTATTTCTATTAAAAATGATAACTTATGAAACCATATAAAACAATATTGCTTAGCTTGCTGATACTTCCTTTGCCACTGTTACTTGGAAGTTGCGAGAAAGAAGAAGAGATAGAAAACACCCGATGGGTATTGGTGTGGTCGGACGAATTTGACACACCGACTCCCGACAACAGACCCGATCCTTCAAAGTGGACGTATGAAAAAGGCGCTTCAGGATACGGTAATCAGGAACTTCAGAACTATACCGACAGAGTAGAAAACGCCTCATACACAACTCACAAAGGTTTGGGATGCCTGAAAATAACAGCTTTGAACGACAATTATGACGAAGTAGCTTACTCTTCTGCCAGAATAAAGACCGAAGGACTGTTCGAACAACGATACGGACGTTTCGAAGCACGTCTGAAACTTCCGTACGGTCCGGGACTTTGGCCTGCATTTTGGATGTTAGGAGCAAACTATGCCACCGATGTATGGCCAAAATGCGGTGAAATAGATATTATGGAAAATAAAGGATACCAACCTAATATCGTATCAAGTGCTCTACATTTTCCGGGACATTCGGGTGGAAATCCCATAACACAGACTTTTGGCTATGAGAGCCAACGTTTTGACACAGACTTCCACATATTTGCCGTAGAATGGGATGAATCCCAAATAGACTTCTTTGTGGATAATGTACTTTACAAAAGAGTGAAAGCCGCTGATGTAACAGATGGTGAATGGGTATTCGATCATCCATTTTTTATTATTCTGAATGTAGCGGTAGGCGGTACATTTGGTGGTGATCCCACAGCAGACACTGTATTTCCCCAAAGCATGTATGTAGATTACGTCAGGGTTTATCAGAAATCAACAGAAGTACAACCCGGAACTAATACCGGAGATATCTCTTCAAACGGTTCAATTCCCGGATGGGATTTTAACGGACCGGATTCTGATAAAGGGCTTATAGAGCCTGAATTAAAATAAATAACAATGTAACTGCTAAAGATTAAAATTATGAATTTAATAAAAATACAAGGATACTATTTAGGGCTTATGGCAGCCATAAGTCTTGGAGCGGTTTCATGTACGAACGAAACGGAATTTGCCAATTCGCTGGATAAAGGCGACATTACTTTCTCAGCTCAAGTAGGAAAAACGATGAGCAGAACCACAGAAAGCGCATGGGATGGTGACGAACTGATAGGTGTGAAAGCGGGAGAAACAGTAAAAACTTACAAAGTGACAACCAATGGAAAAATGTCTACTGAAGATACACCTTATACATGGGATGGCACAAGCTATGATCTGCTGGCATGGACTCCCCTCACAGCAGAACAGATAAACCTAACAGACCAAACTACCGAAGAGAAACTCTTTGACTGTGACTTATTGGCAAGTAATGCGAAAGTGGAAGCAAAGAATGTACATTTTGTATTCAGACACCAAATGACCCGGATGTGGTGGGAACTTCAGAAATTTGAAGGATATACAGATGAAGAAGTGAACACCGCAAAAGTTTCGTTTATCGGTTATGGAAGTGTAACGTATACTAATGGAGAAATCACAACGGTAGGCGATGCTGACCAATTGATTTCTACTCATGACACAAAAGGAGAATATTATAGAAACGGCGAAGCTATGATGGTTCCTTGTGAAATGTGGGAGAAACCATTGATAAAAGTAGAAATAGGAGAAGATACCTATATCTATACTCCAAGTAAGTCCAACCCCAATGACGTCAATAAGAAAACCGGAGATTTGCTTCCCAATACATGGCAAAGATATTACTTGTCTGTCAGCAAAAAAGGACTGACTGTAGAAATGGAATCCGGAGAAATTAATTGGGATAATGAAAAGATCGATGACAATCAGATTACGGATGCTAAATTTAAGGCTATTATATCTGATGAAGTATCAAATTTGACCAATTGCCAGTTTACAGGTTTGGAAAACAGTTTCATTGACAACGCAACCAACGGCTTCTCCATAACTTATAAAGAAACAAATGCAAGCGGAGGCATCGATTACGAAGGTCTATGTGACAGAGTACGTACAGTTGATACCCCAAACGGGACTGTCACTTTCACATTCTGCAATATCCGTTCGGATATCAAATTAACATATACTAAAGAATATATGGAAGTAGGCTATTATTTCTATAGTAACGGTACTTACGGGACAGATTACAAAGACGGTTCCACCTTAGGTATTATCTATAAGATAGGAAAACATGAGACGGACAACGTAACAAATTACGAAGGTACGGATATAGAAACCATTCATGGATATGTAGTAGCGCTAACTGATGAAACTAGCGATGAAAAGAGTAGTTTCAAATGGAAAGAAGGTAATGCAAACTTGTATGGGGCAGATTTTCCGGAACACGGCATAAGAGACGGAAAAACCACACAATATCTAGGATACCTTAACACTAAATATCTTATAGCAAAAGCAGCTGTAGCAGAGGCTACAACAGTGCCGGCAGCCTCAACTTCTACCAGCAAAAACAGTAATTCACTTATACCCGGCACATCAGGTTGGTATTTGCCCTCTCATACCCAATTAAGAGATCTAGCAACTCTTGCGGGTAAAACATTCACTAATTACAGTGCATTGAATGGCACATATTGGGACAGTACATTCGACAGTGACCCTAATGCTTATATAGTAGTTTTCAATGAAAATGGTGCAATAAGCAGTACTGATTTCTACAGGGCTGTAGATTCAGAACAAAAAGTTCGTCTTATTCTTACTTTCTAATTAATCATACAAATTATGAAACAAATATATTCACATATCAAACTGGCAGCCGTATCGCTATTAATATTTTCGGCTTGCACCCAAGACGAGATGTTACCTCAGATCGGAGAAAACGAAACCACCGTTTCTGATGTTCTGACTATTCAAAATGTAAATGTAGCCAATTTCGATACCGGAAATTCTACTACACGGGTAATCAATGATGGTGTCACAGTTCTTTTCGAAGTAGGAAACAGCTTGGAAGATGTCAACGGCGATGAAATCGGTATTTTACTGATAGACAAAGATGGAATCGGATTCGCCAATGAACCCTTTAAGTATATAAACGAAAACGGTGTAAACAAATGGGTTAGTAAAAACAGTGTGAGTTATACCAGCAAAATTAAAAAAGTCATCGCCTACTTTCCATACGCCCAAATAGTGAAAGATGGAAAAGAGTTTGTTCCTTCATCCGTTAATGAACTAAAAGAACTAAAGAAAGAGGAAGAAACAACGGAATTTAAAGACAAAGATTTGCTGATAGCAGAAATCAATGATATTCAATCCCATCAATTGACAATCAACTTTAAGCACGCCTTTTCATTGATAGCGTTCTCTGCGGAAGCGACCATTAAACTAGATGACACGGAAGAGATTTCCTATTTATTAGATCTTTCCGATGTATCTTTCTCCATTGGCGACGAACTGTACACGCCCGAATCAATGAGCGGCAAGTACATCTGTCTTGTTGACGAAGAACAATTAGTAAAAAATGATTTTCGCTACTTCTACACGATTGATAATATTACTTATTCAAAGACGCTGAAAGATCCTATAACACTGGCAGCCAACCAATGTTACACTTTCCCTTGCCCAACATCCTCCGAAGGAACGGCAGATATTGCAGTAGGTGACTTCTACTGTACCACAGAAAGTAATAAAACAATCATTCTTCCAAGAAATGCAGCCGGTATTCCTACCGGTCTTACTTGCAAAGGAATCGTATTCCACATAATAGACGATTTTGAAACTTTTAAATCTACAAATGATTTAAACGACTCCAATTTAAATGGATATCAAGAAAAACATGGCTTAGTAGTCTCTACAAAAAAAGGAAATAATTTTGGCACTGTGGCAGCAGCTGATATAGAGCAGGCCTTTATTGATGGAAATGTAGAGAAATACACTGATACGGAAACATCAAACGGTTATAAATTGACACAAATTTTAGTAGGAACTGAAAATCTGGGATTTATCGCTTTGAATAATCATACTGAAAAACTAAACAATAGTACCACTTGGTATGCTCCTTCGTTCAATGAACTTAAATACCTGATACAAGGTGAAAATACTCAAACAGGTTCCACATCGGGGCAAGAGTACATTAACAAACAATTGAAAAAAATAAATGCGGATGAACTGGCAGGTACAATTCCTTCTGTCACTTTTTACAATGGTGTCGGAGACCATGGATTACGCCTTATGACGGGCGGCTCTGAAAATGGATGGCACGGCATACCTGGCGAAGCTTTTTATCCAATCTGTGCATTTTGATGCATTCCCCCCAAAAACAAGAACTAATAAATATTTCCAATAATAAAAGACGATTTATGAAGATAAACAAGTTATTATTTACCACAACACTGACAGCATTGGCATTAACAGCCTGCTCTCCGAAAGGAACCAACTCTGATTCTGAGATAGAGAACAAAGTAGAAGCCTTACTGGATAAGATGACTTTAGAGGAAAAGCTAGGGCAGATGAATCAGTTGAGTCCGTGGGATCCTAACGAACTGGCAAACAAAGTTCGTAATGGAGAAATAGGTTCCATATTGAATTATATGAATCCCGAAGAAGTGAATAAAATACAGAAAATCGCAATGGAAGAGTCACGGTTAGGTATCCCCCTACTAGTGTCACGCGATGTAATTCACGGTTACAAGACTATCTTCCCTATTCCATTGGGACAGGCAGCCACATTCAATCCACAGATAGTAGAAAACGGAGCACGTGTAGCTGCCATAGAAGCTTCAGCTGATGGTATCCGTTGGACTTTTGCGCCCATGATAGATATATCACGTGACCCTCGTTGGGGACGCATAGCCGAAAGTTGCGGTGAAGATCCCTACTTGACTTCCGTAATGGGAGTAGCTATGATTAAAGGGTTTCAAGGAGATTCGCTGAACAGTCCGACTTCAATAGCGGCGTGTGCCAAGCACTTTGTAGCTTATGGTGCATCCGAAGGCGGTAAGGACTATAATTCTACATTTATCCCCGAAAGAGTACTGCGCAATGTATATCTACCTCCGTTCAAAGCTGCGGTAGACGCTGGTTGTGCCACTTTCATGACTTCATTCAACGATAACGATGGTGTGCCGTCTACGGCAAATAAATTTGTGTTGAAAGATATATTGCGCGATGAATGGAAATATGACGGTATGGTAGTAACCGACTGGGCTTCGGCTGCCGAAATGATCAATCACGGTTTCTGTGCAGATGGCAAGGAAGCTGCCGAGAAATCGGTAAATGCAGGCGTTGACATGGATATGGTGAGTGAAACGTTCATCAAAAACCTCAAGCAGTCTTTAGCAGAGAATAAGGTTTCCATAGAATCAATAGACGATGCCGTACGGAATATTCTCCGTCTGAAATACCGAATGGGCTTGTTTGAAAATCCGTATATTGTTACACCACAGAATGTGAAATATGCGGAAGAGCACTTGAAAATAGCAAAAGAAGCGGTAGAGCAATCCGTTATTCTCCTGAAGAATGACACACAAACATTACCGCTTACAAACAAAATCCGTACTGTAGCGGTAGTAGGTCCGATGGCTGACGCACCCTATGAACAGATGGGGACATGGGTGTTCGACGGTGAAAAAGACCATACTCAAACACCTCTCAAAGCCATCAGAGAAATGTATGGCGATCAGGTCAACGTAATTTTCGAACCTGCACTCGGTTATAGCCGTGACAAAAACCTAAACGGTATCGCCAAAGCCGTAAACGCGGCACGCCACGCAGATGTAGTCCTTGCTTTTGTCGGTGAAGAAGCAATACTTTCGGGTGAGGCCCATTCTTTGGCAAACCTAAATCTTCAGGGAGCACAGAGTCAACTGATACAAGCACTGTCCACTACCGGCAAACCATTAGTAACCATAGTGATGGCAGGACGCCAACTTACAATCGCTAGTGAAGTTGAAGCTTCGGATGCAGTTCTTTATGCGTTCCATCCGGGCACTATGGGAGGACCTGCCATTGCCGACATCCTTTTCGGGAAGGTTAATCCAAGCGCAAAGACTCCGGTTACATTCCCCCGTATGACAGGTCAGGTTCCTATATATTATGCTCACAACAGCACAGGTCGCCCGGCCAACCCGAAAGAAATGCTCATTGATGAAATCCCTGTCGAAGCGGGGCAAACATCTGTTGGCTGCCGTTCCTTCTATCTCGATGCCGGGGCTTCCCCCTTGTATCCGTTCGGCTACGGATTGTCTTACACTACCTTTGAATATAGCAATCTGAAGTTGACTTCCGACAAACTTGCTATTAACGGCGAGATATCAGTCACGGTAGATCTAAAGAATACAGGAAAGTATGACGGCACGGAAGTAGTACAACTTTACATTCAGGACAAGGTAGGCTCTGTAACCCGTCCGGTAAAGGAACTGAAGGCTTTTCAACGTGTAGAACTCAAAGCCGGAGAATCAAAGAATGTTTCATTCTCTCTGCCTGTTTCAGAACTGGCTTTTTGGGGCTATAACATGACTTACAACGTAGAACCGGGAGATTTCAAATTATGGGTAGGAACAAACAGCGCTGAAGGTTTATCTGCCGACTTTACCGTATCGGCTTTATAAACAATCCTCAAAGAACATAAAAACATAGATAATAAAAAAGGTGTATCGCTTTCGCAATACACCTTTCTGTTTATTTAGAAATACTTTTTATTATTTCTTTCCTTCCAACTGTTCTTTCAATGCAGCAAGAGCGTCGATATCGCCCAGCGTAGTTGAAGCAGCCTGGTTCTGGATCATCGGAGAATCTTCTCTCTTGTTGCTAGAAGATGACTTCTTAGCACCAGAAGCAGCTTTCTTTTCTGCTCTTTCTTCAGCCTTAGCTACATCTTCGAAGATACGGCTGTGAGACAGGATGATTCTCTTAGCGTCTTTGTTGAACTCGATCACTTTGAATTCAAGTTTCTCATCCAACTGTGCTTGTGAACCGTCTTCTTTTACAAGGTGTTTCGGAGTTGCGAAACCTTCTACACCGTAAGGAAGAGCCACAACAGCACCCTTATCCAACATTTCGATGATTGTACCTTCGTGTACAGAACCTACAGTGAACACAGTTTCGAATACATCCCAAGGATTTTCTTCGAGTTGTTTGTGGCCGAGGCTCAAACGACGGTTTTCTTTGTCGATTTCCAATACCTG
>UMFG01020681.1_pt1 | contig 43245 bp, 39 predicted proteins | sample 1964961 | NCBI WGS metagenome assembly UMFG01 (sample SAMEA4836041, study PRJEB28245) | human gut metagenome | biome: gut microbiome; material: fecal sample | place: Denmark | collected 2008
TTTCTCTTAAAAAGTCAAATTATAATTTCCTTATATATAAATAAAAAGAGTTTTGTGCTATACAAAACTCTTACTTTGCCATTTTTTACTTTTCCATCTTATTAACATAGCCACTCCTCTACACCATTCATCCGCTGCATTAGCTATCCAAATTCCTACAAGTCCCCATCCCAATTTTAATCCTAAAATATATGAAAAAGGTACTGCTACTATAAAAATAAATATTATTCCCATAAACATTGGAAACTTTATATCCCCAGCAGCATGTAACGAGTTGATAATAACAATATTAAAAACTCTTCCTACCTCTAACAGTATCATCAATGGAAAAACTTTAAGAGAAGCATCTAAAATATCAATATTATTTGTAAACATATTCATTATTGGTCCTCTTAGTAAAACTACTCCTGAAGTAACTACAATTGCTAATATTACTGATAATCTTAAGCTTTTGAAACATTTATCATAAGCCTCTTCTGATTCTTTTGCTCCTACTAATTGTCCTACTTGTATAGCTGTAGCTTGACCCAAAGCTATTGAAAAAGTCATTACAAAACTTGCTACTAACATTAGATAAGTACGTGATGCTATCATCACTGTTCCCATAGTATTTACCATTGCCATTATCATAAGTTGTCCTACATTCCAAGCTAAATTTTCTCCAGCTGTTGGTATTCCAATAGATAAAATATTTTTTATTACGTGGAATGGAAAAGGTTTTAAAAATTTTCTTCTAAATTTAAAGTTACAATAGTGGCTCATAACTAAAAATCCTACTACACACCCTATTGCTCTTGAAACAACTGTAGATATTCCAACTCCAGTTGGTCCTAATATAGGCATTCCAAACCAACCAAAAATAAATACTCCATTACCAAATATATTTAATAGATTAACTCCAATATTTACAAACAACATCTGCTTTGGATTTCCATGACTCTTCATAACAGCTCCACAAGTCAATGTAACAGCCTGAAATACACAAAGTCCTCCTACCAGTTGAAAGTATAATTTCCCTATTCCTATTAATTCAGAAGGTAATTGTATTTTTTCTAATATAAATCTCCAAAATATAAAATATACACTTCCTAATAAAATTCCCAATAAAAGATTTACTATTAAAGAAACTGTTATTACCTCTTGAACTCTCTTTTTATTTCTAGCTCCTATAAACTGTGCACACAATATACTTGTCGCTAAGTTGATAAATCCAAAAATAACATTCTGAATATTTAAAACCTGACTTATCCCTCCAACTGCTCCAACTGCTTTATCGCTATAATGCCCTAGCATAATAGTATCAATATTTCCTACTATTGTAATCAAAAGTAACTCAAAAAATATTGGAATTGTTAAAGAAACTAGCGATTTTACTTTTATACTACTCATTTTTCCTCCCCTGTTAACCTCATTTCATATCTTCTTATTTTATAATTTTTTTTATAAAAAATCTAGTAAATCTTTCATATTTATTTTTAATAATTGTAATATAAAAAATTATTGAACATAGGTATTTCTCATTAAATATGCTATAATATAAATGTATATAAAATTTTTATAAAGGAGTTTAAAATGGAAGTAATAAGTAAAGATAAACCAAAAGGAAAAGCCTACTCTATTAACAAAAAAATGAAAAAAGCAAAAAGATTAGAGGAAGAAAAAAAGTTTAGAAGACTTACTGAAAATAAAAGAAAAAATGCAGAAAATAGAAAAGAGAGAGCGATAGAGAGAGCTGAAGCACAAAGAGCTTCAGAGGTTATATTAAAAGGTTTTTCTAAAGGAATGTTAATCATTTCAATAGAAGGAAAAGAAGAGAAAAGAGCTCCTCTATTTGATAAGAAAAAAATTACTAAGAAAAATATTGAAGATGAGATAGATAATTTTGAAATAAAACTCTACGGAAGTAACTGGAAAATATCTATACTAGAGGGATATGAAGATATCAGAGAACAACTAATTTGGGAAATTTCTGAATTATTATAACTTAAGGAGGATACTATGGAAAAACATCTTTTAAAAAATGGGAAAGAACTTACTATTAGATTAGCTAAAGCTGAAGAAGCACAAGAGTTTTTAAATTATGTTAATCAATGTGGAAAAGAAACTGACTTTTTGAGCTTTGGTAAAGAGGGAATCGGTTTAAATGTAGAGGAAGAGAAAAAATACTTTGAGAGTTTTACTGATAAAAACTTTATGTTGGTTGCTTTAGTTGATAATAAGATAGTGGGAAGCTGTAGTCTTAGAACTAATGAAAGTAGAATGAGATTAAAACATATTGGAGTATTAGGTATAACTATTCTTAAAGATTACTGGGGTATCGGTATTGGAAAATCACTTATTCTATCAGCTATCGAAAAAGGAAAAAAATCGGGACTAACTAGAATAGAATTGTTGACAAGAGTAGATAATGAAAAAGCCATTTCTCTTTATAAAAAACTTGGTTTTGAAATAGAGGGACAATTAAAAAATACTGTCTATATAGATGGTAAATATTTTGATAATTATATAATGGGATTGATAATCTAATGAAACTAGAAAAAAATTTTTTCTTAGTAGATGGAGTAACTCTTGCTAAAAATCTTTTAGGAAAAGTACTTGTTAGAAAAATAGATAATAAAATTTTAAAAGCTAGAATAGTAGAAACTGAAGCCTATATGGGACCCCTAGATAAAGCAGCTCATTCTTACAAAAATAGACGTACTAATAGAACTGAACCTATGTTTCTTGAAGGTGGTCACATATATATTTATCTCATCTATGGTATGTATCATTGCTTCAATATTAGTGCTAATAAAAAAGATATTCCTGAAGCTGTTCTTATTAGAGCAGTTGAGCCTTTAGAAAATATAGAATATATGAAACAATTAAGAAATGTAAAAAAAGATGAAGATATATCTAATGGTCCAGGAAAACTTACAAAAGCATTGGCTATTGATAAAAATCTTAATACTCTTAATATAACTAAAAGTGCAGAGATTTGGTTAGAGGATGATAATTATATTATCACTAATATAATTGAAACTAAAAGAATAGGAATAGATTATGCTGAAGAGTATAAAGATAAACTTTGGCGTTTTTATATTTCAGAAAACAGATATGTATCTGTAAAAATAAATTTCAATTTATTAAATTTATAAAAATAATATATTTTTATTACTATGAATTCCTTCCTTAATATAGTATAATATTTTTATACTAATTTTTAGGGAGGAATTATTTATGAAAAAAAGATTATTTGGTTCATTTTTAACATTGATGACTTTAGTCTCATCAATAGCCCTTGCTGAAGGAAAGGATACACTTATCATAGCTCAAGCTGCTGAAGCTAAAACTATGGACCCTGTTGCATCTAATGATGTTCCTTCACATAGAGTTTTTCTTAATATTTATGACACTCTTATTCAAAGAGATAAAGATGGAAAATTAGTTCCTGCTCTTGCAGATTCTTGGGAACAAGTAGATCCTCTTACATTAAAAGTAAATCTAAAAAAGGGAATTAAATTCCATAATGGAAACGATTTTAAAGCTAATGATGTAATTTTTTCATTAACTAGAGCTAAAGAAGCTCCAGCACTTATGAGTTTTTTTGGAGATATAGATAAAATTGTAGCATTAGATGATTACACAATTCAAATTACTACAAAACAACCATTTGGTCCTCTTGTTAACTATCTTGCACATAAAGGAGCTTCTATATTAGATGAAGAAACAGTAACTGCTGCAGGTCAAGATTATGCACAACATCCTGTAGGAACTGGTCCTTATGAGTTTGTATCTTGGAGATCAGGAGATAGAATTACTTTAAAAGCTAATCCAAATTACTTTGGAGGAAAACCTTTAACTGAAAATGTAATTTTTAGAGTTATTACAGAAGGAACAAATAGAACAATAGCTCTAGAAACAAAAGAAGTTGATATTGCTTATGAAATTGACCCTATCGATTTACAATTTGTAAAAGGTAATTCAAATTTAGTTCTTATGGAACAACCTGCTATCAATATCAACTATTTAGGATTTAATACAAAGAAAGCTCCTTTTGATAAAGAAGAAGTAAGACAAGCTATTGCCTATGCTATTGATGTTCCTAGTATTATACAAGCTGTATTTTTAGGTTCAGCTACTTCTTCAAATTCTCCAGTAGCTCCTGGAGTACCTGGATATAATCCAAATGCTAAAGAGTATAAACAAAACATTGAAAAAGCTAAGGAATTATTAGCCAAAGCTGGTTTCCCTAATGGTTTTAAAGCTAAAATATCTTTAAATGATACTGGAGTTAGAAAAAATATTGCTGTTATTCTTCAAGATCAATTAAAACAAATTGGAATAGATTTAGAAGTTGAAATTATTGAATGGGGAGCTTACCTTGATAAGCTTGCAAGAGGAGAGCAAGATATGTTCTTATTAGGTTGGTCATCTTCTCCTGATTGTGACTCTGCTCTATATGCATTATTCCATTCTAAACATCATGGAAGTGGAGGAAATAGAACTTACTATACTAACCCTAGAGTAGATGAATTATTAGACTTAGCTAGAGCAAGTACAAACCAAGATGAAAGAAATAAATATTACGGAGAAATTCAAGATATTATTCAAGAAGAACTACCTATGTTTGTCCTTGTAAATCCATTTGATAATGCTGGAATGCAAAACAATATTAAAGGTTTCTATCTTGATCTTGAAAGCGAACATCGTTTATTAAATGTTAGTAAAGAATAATAATTAAATAATATAAAAATATTTTAAGTTTAATTTATAAGGCTGTTGCAATTTAATAAGTTGCAACAGCCTCTTTATTATATAATAATTACTCTTTAAAAAATGTATTAAATAATAAAAATAAAAGAGTTTAACTTTTTATAGCTAAACTCTTTTTCATTAAATATCTCAATTATTTATTTTCTTTTTTTATAGATTTCATAAAAGCTATTGCACAAATTGCTGCTAATATTATTCCTGCTATATTTCCAACCAACTCAACTGTACTTGTAGGAACTCCTTTAAAGAATCTTACAAATCCTTCTGGAGCTATTATAATATATGAAGTAACTACTACTGTCATATATATTGCTGGAATAAGAGCAATCTTATAATTTTTACCTTGATTACTTAAATATTTAGCTGCAGCCCAAAGTGCTATTGTAGCTAATGTTTGGTTAGACCAACTGAAATATCTCCATAAAATATTAAAATCTATAAAACATAATGCAATACCTATTACAAATAAAGGAATAGCAACAACGAATCTATTTACGATAGGTCCTTGTTTATATCCTATAGCATCTGCTATTGTAAGTCTTGCACTTCTAAAAGCAGTATCTCCTGAAGTTATTGGACATGCTACAACTCCTAATATTGCTAAAGCTCCTCCAACTTTTCCTAATACACTACTTGAAATTCTATTTACAACAACTGCTGCTCCTCCTTGTCCAAGAGCTTCTCCTAATCCTTCAGTTCCACCAAAGAATGACATTGCAGCTGCAGCCCAAATAAGAGCAACTATACCTTCTGCAATCATAGCCCCATAGAAAACTCTTCTACCTTGTTTTTCATTTCCAAGGCATCTTGCCATCATTGGAGATTGAGTTGCATGGAAACCACTTATTGCTCCACAAGCTATAGAAATACATAGATATGGGAATACTGAAACACCTTTTGGATGATAATTTTGTAAAGCTATCTCTGGAATCTCATATCCTTGAACTACTATTCCAACTCCTATACCAACAGCCATTATTAATAGACATATACCAAATACTGGATATATTCTACCTATTACTTTATCTATTGGAAGAACAGTAGCTATTAAATAGTAAATAATTATTATTCCTACAAAAGCTATAGTTGGTACAGATTTGATTAAATCATGCAAAATTGCAGCTGGACTTGTTACAAATACAACTCCTACTAAAACTAATAATACTACAGAAAAAACTCTCATTAATTTTTTTGCTTTATCACCAAGGTTTTCTCCTACTAACTCTGCAACACTAGCTCCATCTCTTCTAAGAGACATCATACCAATTAAATAGTCATGCACTGCTCCTGCAAAAATACAACCAAACACTATCCAAATAAATGCTGCTGGTCCCCACATTGCTCCTGCAACTGCTCCAAATATAGGTCCTGTTCCTGCTATATTTAAGAATTGAATTAAGAAAGTTTTCTTTTCACTCATCTCAATATAGTCTACTCCATCTTCCAATCTTTTAGCTGGTGTAAGAGCATTTTCATCTGGTCCAAAAATTCTTTCTACAATTTTTCCATAAATAAAATAACCTACTACTAAGGCAATAATTGAAACAATAAAACTAATCATAAACCTGTCCTCCTGTTATATTTTTTTACATTTTGAATGTATTTTACTTCTTAATAATTATTTTACTCTATTTTATTTTTTTTTATTGATTTTCATACTAAATTGCATTTTTTTATACTTAAAATGCAAAATATCAACCTTAATTTGCTTTTTAAATAAATTTATTTATGGTATAATCTTTCTAATAGGGGTGATTTGAGTGTTTGAATTAACAAGTAGACTTTTGAACAATCTTGGATACATTATTGCTTTAGCTTTTTTCTTTACTAAATTTAAAAGAGCTAAGAATATTTTTACTAAGAAAGAATATACTAAAACTGATATTATATTACTTTCAATATTTTTCTCATTTCTTTCAATTATAGGAACATATACTGGTATTTATTATCGAGGTGCTATTGTTAATACTAGAAATATAGGTGTTGCTGTAGCTGGAATAATAGGTGGTCCTCAAGTAGGAATAATAACAGGAATGGTTGCTGGGATACATAGATTTTTTGTTGATATAGAAAGTCCTACTACTATTGCTTGTGGTATTTCATCTATTTTAGGGGGATTTATTACTTCTGTCTTTTTTAAAAAAACCAATGAAAAAAATTGCTATATATATGGTTTTATTAGTGGCTTTTTAATTGAAAACCTCAGTATGCTATTAATACTTCTCACTGGTTTTTTCCTTTATGACTTTGTAATAGCTATAGATATTGTAAAAAATATTTATTTACCTATGATTTTAGCTAATGCCTTAGGAGTATCTATTGTTATTATCATAATAGAAGATTTAATTTCTGAAAAAGAGATTATGGCTGGTAAACAGGCTAAACTTGCTTTAGAAATTGCAAATAAATCTCTTCCTTATATAAGGAAAGGTAATAGTTTAGACGAAGTTTGTAAAATAATACTTGAATCTTTAGAAGCAAAAGTTGTTGTTATCACTGATGATAAAAATATTATAGCTAGCCATCTTATTTCTGATGAATATATTTTAAATCATAGTGAAATTAAAAGTAGTGCCACTAAACAAGTGTTAAAAACTGGAGAGTTTTTAATACTTGGAAAGGAAGAAAGTGATATTATAGATTTTCAGTGTATTAGTGGTAATATTAAATCTTGTATTATACTTCCTCTTTTTCAAGAGGAGAAAAAAATCTCTGGTACTTTAAAACTATATTTTGATACTCCTAAATTTGTTACAGCTAGAAAGCAGTATTTAGCTGAAGGATTATCTATGCTTTTATCTACACAAATAGAGCTAAGTAATATAGAAAATTTTAAAGCTATGGCTAAAGAAGCAGAGTTAAAAGCTCTACAAACTCAAATAAATCCTCATTTTTTATTTAATGCTCTTCATACTATTTCCTCTTTCGTAAGAATAGAACCAGATAGAGCAAGAGAAATAATTATAAATCTTTCTACTTACTTGAGATACAATTTAGAAAATTTTTCTAGATTACTCTCTTTAAAAGATGAATTAAGTCAAGTTGAAGCTTATATAAATATTGAAAAGGCAAGATTTGGAGATAAAATAAAAGTTATCTATAATATTCCTGAAAAATATATGAATATACAATTACCTAGTTTAATAATTCAACCTCTTGTGGAAAATAGTATTAAACATGGTATACTAAAACGTAGAGAAGGAGGAACTATAGCTATATCAGTTTCTGAAAATAAAGCTGAATATATTATAAGTATAGAAGATGATGGAGTAGGAATAGAGCAAAGTATTATAGATGGAATTGATGATAAAATAGAAAAAAATATAGGTTTAAAAAATGTTCATAATCGTTTAAAAATTCTTTATGGAAAAGGATTAAATATAAAAAAATTAGAAAGAGGAACCAAAATAACTTTCTATATAAGTAAGGAGGACAAATGTTAACTTGTGTAATAGTAGAAGACGAATTTCCTGCAAGAGAAGAACTTAAATATTTTCTTACTAAACATAAGGAAATATCCTTAGAAAAAGAATTTGAAAACCCTATCGATTCTTTAAAATATCTCCAAGAAAATAAGGTTGATATTGTTTTTTTAGATATAAATATGCCTGAATTAGATGGAATGAGCTTAGGAAAAATTTTAACAAAGCTTAATCCAAATATAAAAATAATATTTATTACTGCATATAGAGATTATGCTGCAGAAGCTTTTGAAATAAAAGCTTTTGACTACCTTTTAAAACCATATTCAGAAAAGAGAATAACTGAAGTGCTTAATAATTTAACAATGATAAAAGATAACTCTCCTACAAAAGAAGTGGAAAAAATTAATAAGGTAACTGTCTTTCTTGATGAAAAAATGGTAGTTTTATCTTTAGATGAAATATATTATATTGAAGTTTCAGAAAAAGAAAGTTTAGTCTATACTCAAAATGAAATATATACTTCTAAATTAAAAATTTCTAAATGGGAAGAAATTCTCCCCAAAAATAAATTCTATAGAACACACAGAGCTTATATTGTAAATTTAGACAAAATAAAAGAAGTAGAACCTTGGTTTAATGGAACTTTTGTTTTAAAAATTCAAGATTTAAAGTTTAAAGTCCCTGTTAGTAGAAATAATATAAAAGAATTTAAAGAACTATTAAGTATTAAGTAAACTTTGAAAAATTGTAATTTTTCTCTCAATTTTATATTTTTTTAAAATTTTTTTCAAAAAAATATAAAGTTTTTTTGTTTTTTATGATATAATCTTTGGTGATTGTAATTTTAAAAAAAGGAGAACAAATTAATGGGAACAAAAAAACTTAACTGGCGTACTTTAGCAATGATGGGATTCACAGTAGTTTGGGGATTTGGAAATGTTGTTAATAACTATGCCAATCAAGGTCTTACAGTTGTAGTTTCATGGCTACTAATACTTACTTTTTATTTCTTACCTTATGCTTTAATGGTAGGAGAAATGGGATCTGTATTTGAAAATAAAGGTGGAGGAGTATCGAGCTGGATAGGTTCAACTTATGGTCCAATGATAGCTTATCTTGCTGGATGGACATATTGGGTAGTACATATTCCCTATCTTGCACAAAAGCCTCAAGGAGCATTAGTTGCTATTAGTTGGGTATTTTTCCAAAATGGAGATATGATTAAAAATTTTAATCCTTTAATCTTACAGAGTATTGTACTTGCTATTTTTCTATTTTTCTTATGGTTATCTGCTAAAGGAATTAACTCACTTAAAAAAATAGGAGCTCTTGCTGGAACTTCTATGTTCTTTATGGGAATACTATATATTCTTCTAACAGTAGCAGCACCTTCTATTGTAGGTGCAACTTCTGCCACTACAGATTGGAGCTTAACTACTTTTATGCCAAAATTTGATTTTGCATATTTTACTACAATATCTATGTTAGTATTTGCTGTAGGTGGATGTGAAAAAATATCACCATATGTAAAAGAAGTTGATAATCCTAGTAAAAATTTCCCTAAAGGAATGATAATATTAGCTGCTTCTGTTGGAGTATCTGCTCTTCTTGGTTCACTTGCTATGGGAATAATGTTTAATAGTGGAAATATTCCAGCTGACCTTAAAATGAATGGACAATACTATGCTTTTAAACTTTTAGGAGAATACTATGGTTTAGGAAATCTTTTAATGATTTTATATGCTATTGCTAATACATTAGGACAAATATCTGCTCTTATGTTTTCAATAGATGCTCCACTAAAAATGCTGATTGGAGAGGGAGATAAAAATTTTATTCCTCAATCATTTACAAAAACTAATCAATATGGAGCTCCTATTAATGGATATAAATTAACCGCTATATTAGTTGGTATCTTAATAATAATTCCAGCTTTAGGTATTGGAGATATGAATAATCTTTATAACTGGCTTTTAGATTTAAACTCTATAGTTATGCCACTTAGATATTTATGGGTATTCTTAGCTTATATTGGACTTAGAGGATTTATTAGAAATAAAGGACTTATGGAAAAGGCAACATTTAAATTTATTACTAGTGATAAAGTTGCTACTTTAGTTGGAGTTTGGTGCTTTGTATTTACAGCTTTTGCTTGTTTAATGGGTATTTTCCCTAAAAACGTTGAAACATTTAGTTCAGAATGGATTTTCCAAATTACTTTAAATATTTTAACACCTCTTGTACTTATAGGACTTGGATTTATTCTTCCTAGAATTGCTAAAAAACAAAATAGATAAATTTGACATTTCTCCTTATCTGATGTATTATGTATACATAGTACATTTATAAGGAGATTTTTTATGATTATTGAAAAAAATAAATCAATGCGTGAAAAAGTATATGACACTTTGAAACAAATGATTATAGATGGAGTTATAAAACCTGGAGAAAGAATTATTGAAACTGAATATTCTAATAAGTTCCAAATTAGTAGAACTCCAATTAGGGAAGCTATTAGAATGTTAGAATTAGAAGGTTTAGTTGAAAGTCAAACTACTGGTGGTGTTATTGTTAAAACTCTTACAAGGGAAGAGATTTCAGAAATTTATAAAATTAGAATTGCACTAGAATCACTTATAATAGAAGAAATTATTAAAAAAATCAACAATCAGGATATCAAAAAATTAGAAAAAGTTTTAAAAAATACAAAAAAAGCTTTTGAAGTTAAAGATATTGAAAAAGTTTTCTCTCTATTTACAGAATTTAACCAAATATTATATGATATTGCCTCTCTTCCAAAAGTAACTGGTATGATTAATAATATCAACTTATACCTTAAAAGGTTTAGGAAGCTGTCTATTGATAATCCTTCTAGAAAAGAAGAAGCCTTTGAAGATCATGTCCAAATTTTAGAAGCAATAAAAAATAAAGAATTAAGTACCGCTATTTCTATAAATAGAATGCATTTAGAAAAATCTATGAATTTTATTCTTTCAAAATTATCTGCATAACTCAAGTATTTCAAATAAGGAAAGATTCTATTCTTTCCTTATTTATTTTTTTTATTTACTTCAAATATTTTTCCAAAAATCAAAGTCATTAAATTTAAACAAAAACTTAAAATTAAAAGATAATTTCCTATTTCCCCACCCATAATTTTAGAGATAAAAGCAAGTGTTCCACCAATTATTATAGCTAAAATTACAATTTTTTTATTAGTAGTATAACCTAAAATACCTAATAAAGTTGGTATAATAAAAGCTCCTGAATATATAGCAACTGCCATTAATAACGCTCCTAAAATATTTTTTAAATATAAAGCAATTATAATAGAAAATATTCCTAAAATTACTACCATTATTCTTGTTAATAACATAGCTTTTTTACTTCTTAAATCTTGTATAAATGTCTGTGAAAAAAGTGATGAAGCTGTTAAAAGAGTAGTATCTGCTGAAGAAATAACAGCTGACAACAAACCAAAATATAAAAAAATTGAAGTTACTTTATTTAATTTTTTTTCTGCAATTATAAGTAATATAGAACTATTATTATTTATTTCACCCAAAAATTTTGCTCCATAAATTCCTATTGCAGCTAAAATAAATCCTACTGGTATTAAAACTAACACCACTATTATTATGGAATTTTTCATAACTTTCATATCTCTAGCACAAAATAATCTAGAATATATATCTGGTCCTACTAAGCAAGTAGTTGAATATGTTAATATTAAAATTAAAACATCAATATAATTAAATTTATTATTTATAATCCCTAGGCTATTTATCTCTTTTATATCAACACCTATATAACCTATAAGTTGCTAATAAACCAAATAATATAAATAATAGTTGAATAAAATCAGTTTTTATAATTGAAAGTTGTCCCCCCATATAAGTATAAATTATAAAAACTACACCACTTAACCAAACTCCTTGAGTATAATTCAGTGGACAAAGTATCATTATTATTTTTGCTGCCCCCATAATTTGAGAAGCTACTATTCCTATCCAAGCTATTGGTATTATAAAAGAAGCTAATTTTTGCACTTCAATTCCATAAGTTTTCCCCAAAATTTCTGGTAAATTATATCCTTGAAATTTATTTAGATATTTCAATAGTGGATATAATAAAATCAATCCAATGGCAGCTGATAACATCAACCAACTTCCTGCCCACCCTACATTATAAGCAAAATCTACGCTTCCTATAATGGCTGAACTTCCTAAAATAGTAGCTAATAAACTCCCAGCTATTTGTAAACTACTTCCTTGTCTACCTGCAATAAAAAAATCTTCATAATTTTTTATTTTTTTATAAGAAATTCCTCCAATAATTAAAATTAAAATAAAATATAAAAACACCAATTTTACTTCCAACTTTCCTCCTTAATCTTTAATACAAAAGGGAGAAAATTATTTTCCCCCTTATCAATACATTTATTTTACTTGTTTTATAACATCAATTACTGTTCCATCTCTATATTCAACAACTGCTACTATTTGATCTTGATATTCAGTTTTTTCTGGAGTTCCAGTCATCTTTTCAACTTCTTCTTTTAAATCTTTTATGTCTTTTAATTCTATTCCAGCATTTGTTAAAGCTTCTATTAAATCTGGTCTTCTAGGATTTACACAAATTCCTCTCTCTGTTACTAAAACATCAATAGTTTCTCCTGGAGTTATAACATTTGTTACTTTATCAGTAACTATTGGAATTCTTTTTCTCATTGTAGGTGCAACTACTACTGTTAATTTAGCTCCTGCTGCAGTATCTGGTGCTCCTCCTATTGCTCCCATTATTAATCCATTTGAACCTGTTAATGAGTTAATATTAAATTCAGTATCTATTTCAGTTGCTGATAATATCATTACATCTAATTGATGTGCACTACATCCTTTGTTATGCGGATTTGCATACATAGATGCTGACATCTCTATATGCGCTGGATTTTTTATTAATGAACTAGCTGTCGCTCCATCAAAACTTTGAGTATCTAATAAAGCTTCGAAATATCCTTCTTCTAAAAATTCAACCATTGTTGAAGTTATTCCTCCAGCTCCAAATGAACCTTTTATATTATTTGTTTTCATATATTCTTTTAAGTATTTACAAACTGCTAGAGATGAACCACCTGAACCAGCTTGGAATGAAAATCCATTTTTTATATATCCTGATGCTATTAATACTTCAGAAGCTTTTTCAGCAATTAATAATTCTTGTGGATTTTTTGTTATTCTAGTTGCTCCAGTAGCTATTTGACTAGGGTCTCCAATTGACTCTACTTCAACTACATAGTCTACTTGTGTCATAGGAATACTTATTCTTTTTAAAGGAAATGGCATTAAGTTATCTGTAATTGCTACTACTTTATCAGCATATTGTGCATCTACCATAGCATACCCCATAGCTCCAAATGCTGCCTTTCCTTCGGCACCATTCATATTTCCCATATTGTCACAAGCTGGAGCAGCTATAAATGCAACATCTATTTTTAAATCTCCAGCTTCAATTGCTCTAGCTCTTCCACCATGTGTTCTAAATACTATTGGTTTCTTTAAAATATTATTTTTTGATACTTCTTTTGCAATCTCTCCTCTTAATCCAGAGGTACTAATTCCAGTAACAACTCCACTTCTTATATGTTCAATTAATGGTTCATGAGCTTTAGTTAAAGATGAACAAGCTAGATTTATATTTTTTATTCCTAAAGCAGCTATTTCATCCATTACCATATTAAGAACATAATCTCCATTTCTTAAGTGGTGGTGAAAAGAGATAGTCATTCCATCTTTTAATTCACATTTTTCAATTGCTTCTCTTATAGATGATAAAAGTTTTGATTCTCCTGGTTTAGAAAATCCTTTTACAGTTGCATACTTTCTTCCAACTGGTTCAGTAGAAAAAGGTCCTGCATAAGGTTTTACTTCTCCATACCCTTCAATATATGTTGGGATTTCTCTATTTACTTTATTTAATACAGTTTTTATTTCCAATTTTTTCTCCTCCTACACAATTATTTAATCATACCAGCACTTTTTGCTAATCTAACAACTTTTTCAGCCTTTGCGATAACTGGAATATCAACCATTTTTCCATTTACAGTTATTACTCCACCTTTACTGATATCAGCGGCTTCTGCTGCTTTTACTATTTCTAATGATTTTTCTAATTCTTCCTTAGTAGGAGTAAAGATTTCATGTACTATTTTTACTTGTGAAGGGTGGATACATGATTTTCCTGCAAATCCCATATTTGCTGATGTTTTTACTTCATTTCTAAATCCTTCTTCATCATCTAAATCAGACCATACTGTGTCTATAGCATCTACACCAGCTATTGCTGCTGCCATTACTACAAGACTTCTTGCCATAAATATCTCTTTTCCCTCTTTTGTTCTTTCTGCTCCAAGAGTTCTAGTAAAATCTTCAGCTCCAAAAGAGATTGATGTTACTCTTGGAGAAGCTGTTGCTATACTTACAGCATTCATAACTGCTAGTGGAGTTTCTAATGAACATTGAATTTTACAGCTTCCTACCTCTATTCCATGTTCTTTTTCTACTTCTGTTAATAAATCATCTAACTCTTTTACTTGCTCTGGTTTTTCACACATAGCTAATCTCATTCTTCTAAGTCCAGCTGGAACTAATACTCTAACATCATCTTCTCCAAATTCTGTACTTAATGGATTTATTCTTGCAAAAATTTCTGTTTTTCCATAATCTACAGTTTTTAATGCTTCCGCTAATAAATCTCTTGCTGCATCTTTTTCTGCATATTTTACAGCATCTTCTAAATCAAATAGAACACAGTCTGGTCCATATAGATGAGCTGTAACTAACATTTTTGGATTATTTGCTGGAGAAAATAACATGGTTCTTCTTGCTCTTTTTTCCATTATTTTACCTCCTTTCCTGCCATAGCTCTTCTAACAGCAGTTCTTGTTCTTCCTTTTATTACAAAGTCAAGAGCTCCAAAGTCTTGAACTAATACTTTAGCATTTTCTACCTTCATCTCTGAAAGTACTTCTCTTACTGCTTTTTCCATTAATTTCCCAAACATCTTTTTTAATTTTGATTCTATTATTACTTCTATTCCAGTAACGTTTAAATCAACTGTTACTAAAACATCTGAATCTTTTTCATTACCACAAACTCCTACCATCTCTATGTCTCCTTTTTTTATTATATTTTATATTAAGATTAATTTAAAGCCCACTTTAATTCAACTAAAACACATTTAATAATATTCCTGCTGCTACTGCTGACCCTATTACTCCTGCAACATTTGGTCCCATTGCATGCATTAATAAGAAATTTGCTGGATTTTCTTCTTGTCCTACTTTTTGTACTACTCTTGCTGCCATTGGTACTGCTGATACTCCTGCTGCCCCTATCATTGGATTTATTTTTCCTCCTGATAGTTTGCACATTATCTTTCCAAATATTACTCCTCCTGCTGTTCCTACCGAGAAAGCTGCTAACCCTAATACTATTATCTTCAGTGTTTGAGGATTTAAAAATGCTTCTGCATTTGCTTTTGCTCCTACTGTCAATCCTAAGATTATTGTTATCATATACATCATTGTATTGGTTGCTGTTTCTGCTAATTTTGGTACTACTCCTGATTCCTTTATTAAGTTTCCAAACATTAACATTCCTACTAACGAAGCTGCACTTGGTAATAATAATGATACTAATACTATTACTACTATCGGGAATACTATCTTTTCATTTTTACTTACTACTCTTGCTTGTTCCATCTTTATCATTCTTTCTTCCTTAGTAGTTAGTAATCTTATGATTGGTGGTTGAATGATTGGTACTAGTGCCATATATGAATATGCTGCTAATGCTATTGGTCCTAATAGATTAGGTGCTAATTGTGATGTTAAATATATTGCTGTAGGTCCATCTGCTCCTCCTATTATTCCTATTGATGCTGCTTCTGGTCCTGTAAATCCCAATGCTATTGCTCCTAAGAATGAGAAGAATATTCCTAACTGTGCTGCTGCTCCTAGTAGAATACTCTTAGGATTTGCTATTAATGGTCCAAAATCTGTTCCCGCTCCTACACATAGGAAAATCAATGGTGGATAAATTCCTAACTCTGTTCCTTTATAGAGATAGTAGATTAATCCTCCTTTATCCATTAATCCTGCTAAAGGTAAATTTACTAATAACATTCCTGTTGCTATTGGTATTAATAAGTAAGGTTCATAACCTCTCTTTATTGCTAAATATAAGAATACACATGATATTAGTATCATTATTATTTCTTTATATGTTAATACAGAGAAACCTGTGCTTCCTATAAAATCTATTAATATATTAAGCATTGCTTTCCTCCTTTAAATTATAATGTTACTATTGCATCTCCTAATTCTACTTGTGTTCCTTTGGTTACATTTATTGCTGATACTACTCCTGATTTTGAAGAGAATATTTCTGTCTCCATTTTCATAGCTTCTAATACTGCTACTAAATCTCCCTCTTTTACTGTATCTCCTACTTTTACTTTTATATCTACTATTACACCTGGCATTGGTGCATCTACTGTTTCCCCATTTGATGATAATGGCACTGCCGATGCTGGTGCTGTTTGTATTGGTTTACTTTCTGTTACTACTTTACCATCTACAGCTTTTACCTCTTCTAATTCTACTTCATATACTTTCCCATTAACTTTTACTTTATATATTTTTTTCATTATTTCCTCCTAAATTTGTTTTATACTTACTATTTTAAAATTATTGTTTTTATTTTCTCCTGTAGCTTCCATTGAAGCAACTATTGCTGCTACTAACATATCTTGGTCTTTTTCTAATTCTTCAAAAGTTATTCCTTTTGTATTTGCAACAACTTTTGCTGGAGTTGTAACTGTTTTAGCTATTACTTTCTTTTCTACTGATTTTTCTTTAAATACTAATTTAAATACACTTAATACTAATGAAATTACATATAGTAGTAGAAATACTATCAGCATTGATATTACTGAAAGTTGAACTCCTTCAAAAAAACTCATATTTATGTTCACTCTTTTCCCTCCCTATATAAATAAATTTATCTCATACTCTTCTACTTGAGGTTTATCTCTATTTTCTAAGAACTTTTTAGCATTTTCTGGGAATAATGCATACATCAGTACATCTTCTGTAGATTTTGCAAGTTCTCCAATCTCTTTTGTTAATTTTTCCATTTCTGGTTCTATTAAATCTGCTGGCCTACATTTTAAAGGTTCTACATCACCTATTATTTTCTTTTGAATCTCTTTATCTATTGGTGCTGGTGTCATTCCATATAATCCTTTTACATAATCTCTTATCTCTTTTGGAATAACTTTATATCTCTCTCCTAATAATACATTAAACACAGCTTGAGTCCCTACCATTTGTGAAAGTGGCGTTACTAATGGAGGGTATCCTAAATCTTTTCTTACTCTTGGTATTTCCTTTAATACATCTTCATATTTATTTAAAGCTTTTTGTTGCTCTAATTGAGACATCAAGTTTGATAACATTCCACCAGGCACTTGATAAGCTAATGTTTTTGGCTCTGTATCCATTACTTTTGGATTTAAAATTCCCTCTGTTCTATATTTTTCTTTTATAGGCTTAAAGTAATCTGCTATCTCCCCTAATAATTCTAAATTTAATTCTGGATCTCTTTTTGTTCCTTTTAAAAGTTGGGCAAATACTTCTGTAGCTGGTTGGCTTGTTCCACCTGAAAATGGAGAAATAGCTGTATCTATTATATCTACTCCTGCTTCTATTGCTCTTGTATAAAGAATACTTGCTATTCCTCCAGTACAGTGAGTATGTAATTCCACAGGAAGTTTAGTAACATTTTTTATCATCTTAATCAATTCATATCCAGTTTCTGGCATTAATATCCCTGCCATATCTTTAATACAAACAGAATCTACTCCCATTCTTTCCAATTCTAAAACTTTTTTAACATAATATTCTACAGTATGAACATCGCTTGTAGTATATGCAATGCACCCTTGACAATGCCCATTATATTTTTTTACAGCTTTTATTGTTGTCTCTAAATTTCTATAATCATTTAAAGCATCAAAAGCTCTTATTATATCTATTCCATTTTCAATAGATTTTTTTACAAACTCTTCTACTACATCATCTGCATAATGTTTATATCCAAGTAAATTTTGTCCTCTAATAAGCATCTGTAATTTTGTTTTCTTTACTTTAGCTCTTATAGCTCTTAATCTTTCCCATGGATCTTCATTTAAAAATCTAATACAAGCATCAAAAGTTGCTCCTCCCCAAACTTCTAATGAATAATATCCAGCATTATCCATCTTTTCTAAGATAGGAAGTATCTCTTCTGTTTTCAATCTTGTAGCTATTAATGATTGATGTCCATCTCTTAATGAAGTTTCTGTTATTTTTAACTTCAATTTTATCCCTCCTTGATTTTATAAATATTTCACCATCTATACTCTTAGCTAATTTCTAACTTCTTCTAAATATTTTTTAGCTCCTCTTGTCATATATGGTGTTATTGATGTGAGAATAAATTTTGCTCCCCATTCTATAGCTCTCTTTGCTTCTTCTGAGTTATTTACAAATATTCCTGCTATCTTTCCTACTTTATTTATTTTTTCAATTGTTTCTTTTATTGTCTCTAGAACCTTTGGATCTGAATTTGAATATCCCATTGATGCCGCTAAATCGTTTGGTCCTATAAAGAACATATCTATTTCTTCTACTGATAGAATTTCATCTAAATTTTTTATTGATTGTGCTGTTTCTACCTGAATACTTATAAATGATTCTTCATTTGATTTTTTTAAATATAGATTTTTATCTTCTATCATCCCATAACGAGCCGCTCTTGTAAAAAATGCTATACCTCTATCTCCTTGAGGTGCATATAATGAAGCTTTTACTATATTTCTTGCATCTTCAGCTGTATTTATTACTGGAATTAATATCCCTTCTGCTCCCATATCCAAAGCCTTATGTATATTCTCAACATTATCATGAGTACACCTTACTATTGCTGGTACTCCCTGACATTGTGCTGCTCTTACCATATCTAATATAGTTGATTGATTTAAAATCCCATGTTCATTATCAATAACTATAAAATCAAATCCTAAAAGAGCTGTATATTCAGCTATATCTGCTAATCCAAAAGTTACAAACGAACCAAATAAAATATCTTGTTTTATTTTTTCTTTAAACTTCATACTTCAACTCCTAATTCTGTATTTCTATTTGTATATTGTATACAGTATTTATAAGATGATTATATTGCATTTTATATTATTTGTCAATACATTTTTTCTACTATTTTTTATTCTTATATACACATATATCTGATCATTAAGGTTGAATATAATACAAAAAAAATAAAAAACTATTGACTTTTTTTAAAAAAAATGTATACTGTATATTAAGATATATTAGATTCTGTATGCAGAATGCTGTGTGTCTTGGGAAGATAATAACTAATGCTTGCAAGCTTAAATTTTACTCCCTGTTTACAAGGAAAATTTAATAAAGGAGATTTGATATGGCGAAAAAAACTTTTTCTGAATTATTTAGTCCCAAAGAAAGTAAATGGAGTGGACTATCATTACCTATGTTTTTAGTTCTATTAATATTAGTTGCTTTAGCAGTTTATGTTCCATTTGGTGGAAAAGAACTTGCTTTTGTTAGACCAAACTTTTTAATTATCTTTACTATATTAGCTGTTTTTGGTGTTCTTTTTGGAGAAATTGGAGATAGAATTCCTTTCTGGAACGACTATATTGGTGGGGGTACAGTTTTAGTATTTATAGCTTCAGCAGTAATGGGAACATATCAACTAGTTCCAGCTAAACTTTTAGATTCTATTAATGTATTTTATGGTGAACAACCTGTTAACTTCCTAGAGATTTTCATTCCTGCATTAGTAGTTGGTTCTGTTCTTACTGTAAATAGAAACGTTCTAGTTAAAGCTATCTCTGGATATATACCACTAATCTTAATAGGTGTAATAGGAGCAAGTATTGGTGGAATACTAGCTGGATTAATTTTTGGAATAAGTCCACTAGATGTTATGATGAACTATGTTCTTCCTATAATGGGAGGAGGTACTGGTGCTGGTGCTATTCCTATGTCAGAAATGTGGGCTCAAAAAACTGGTAGACCTGCAAGTGAATGGTTTGCTTTTGCAATATCTATACTTACAGTTGCTAATGTAATTGCTATACTTACTGGAGCTCTTCTAAATAAATTAGGATTCAAATATACTTCTCTTACAGGAAATGGTAACTTAATTGTTGAAGAGGGTAAAGAAGTAGTTAAAGATGAAGAGATAAAAATGGAAGTTGGACAAAAAGAAACTGCTGCTGCATTTATTTTCACTGGTGCAATATTTATGTTTTCTCATATTTCATCAGTTATTTGGTCTTCTTTTGGATTCTCTTTTGAAATGCATAGACTTGCATTCTTAGTAATCTACTGTATTATTCTTAATATACTTAATGTTGTTCCACCAACTTTAAAAGCAGGAGCTAAACACTTACAAACTTACTTCTCTAAATATACTATTTGGGTATTAATGGGTGCCGTTGGTTTTGGTACTGATGTTCAAGAGATTATAAATTCTTTGACTTTTGGAAATTTAGTTATAGCTATAGCTATAGTTTTTGGTGCTGTTGCTTTCATTATGATAGTTGCAAGAAAAATGAAATTTTATCCTATTGAAGCTGCTATCACTGCTGGACTTTGCATGGCAAATAGAGGTGGTTCTGGAGATGTAGCTGTGCTTGGAGCTGCTAATAGAATGGATTTAATGCCATTTGCTCAAATCTCTTCAAGAGTTGGAGGAGCAATGATGTTAATTCTAGGTTCATTTATGTTTGGGCTATTTGCTTAACTTAATAATTATACTATATTTGAAAGCTGTTGTAAATTTATGAATTACAACAGCTTCTTTTTGTCCCTTTTCTTAAAAAGATTATATCAATGATAATAAATTATAATTAGAAAATTTATTTTCTATTTTTCATTCATTTATATTTTTGAATCCCTCTCCTAAAACCTCATTTACTGGAACAATACTATAAAAAACTTTTTTATCTATTTTTTTTATACTTCTTTTTATTGAGCTAATTTCATAATTTCTTACAATACAATATAAAATTTCTTTATCAATTTTAGTATATCCACCTTTTCCATTTAATATAGTGACTCCTCTGCCTGTATTTTCAAATATTTCAGATATTATTTCTTCTGATTTATCTGTAATTATAATAAAGCACTTAGCTTGTTCTACACCTTCTTGAATAAAATCTATAGATTTTGTACATATTGCAATCCCTATGAAAGTATATAAAAATGTATCACGTCCAAATAATAATCCTAAAATACTTAAAATAATTATATCCATTAATAAAAAAGCTTTTCCAACTGAAATATTAAAATACTTATTTAAAATTTTAACTAGAATATCACTTCCTCCACTTGATCCTCCTCCTAAAAATATAAGTCCTATTCCAGCCCCCATAATTAAACCACCAAATATAGAAGCAACTAATCTTTCATCCATAATTGCTTGGTAATTTTCAAATATTTTTAATCCTAGCGATGTCATGAAAGTTCCATAAAAACTTTTTAAAATAAATTTTTTGCCAATAAATTTATATCCAATGATAATTAAAGGTATATTTAAAATAAAATAAGTAATACTTATATCAAATCCTAAAAGATAATGAAGTATAATACAAATTCCACTTAAGCCTCCATCAGCCATTTGATTAGGTATAAAAAAGTAATTTATTCCAAAGGCATAGATAAGTCCACCTATTCCAATAAAAATTAAATCTTTGATATTCTCTTTAATTAACATAAATTTCCCTTTCTTATTTATATAGTTCTTTATTTTTTAAATATTCATCTTTAATCTCTTTAAGTATTTCTAAGTTCATAATTAAATCATAAGCAGTGGCTGCTAATGTTTTCGCTCCATATATTATGGCATCATGAGCCTCTTTAGTTTTTCCAGCATTTACAAATTCTTGTGAATGTGATGAAGTTCCTGTTGGAACAAATTTTATTCTAATACAACTTCCAGGAAGTTCATGCATAACATTTCCAAAATCTGTAGATCCAGTTTTTTCTCTTGGTAATGTAATTCCTGGTACTCCTATTAATTTTGCATTTTCTATTAGTAAGTTATTTAAACTCAAAACAGGTATTTTATTATCTAATGATGAAGTTTCTACAATTTCATAGGTCACTCCAGCCATTAATGCAGCTCCTTTTATAATATTTTCAAATCTTTCTATAACTTCATTTAAATACTTTCTAGAAAATGAACGAAGAGAATATTTTCCTATAGCTTTAGCTGGAACAACATTTTCAGGGCCTGGAAGCTCTTTTATTGTATAATGCATACGAACATCATCTTTTACATGTTCACGTAAAAATTCTATTCCTTGAAAAGATAATAATAAAGCATCAAATGCACTTCTTCCTTTTTCTGGCATAAGAGCTGCATGAGCTCTTGTACCATGAAATGTTACCATAAAAGCTGATTGAGCTAAGCATTTAATATCAGTACATGTATCTGGAGCCCCATGCATCATTAATGCTACATCAATATCTTTAAAAAAACCAGCTTTTAACATATTTATCTTACCTCCAAAAGTCTCTTCTGCAGGTGTTCCATAAACAACTATTAAATAATCTCCTGTTTTTAATATTTCTTTTAATGCCACTGCTGCCCCTACACAAGAAGGTCCTTGCATATGATGAGCACAGCCATGACCTAATCCTTCCAATGCATCATACTCACAAAGAAATCCTATTTTTACTTGTCCATTTCCTTTTTTAAAAGTCGCTCTAAAAGCTGTTGGAAGTCCTGCTATTCCTTTTTCAACTTGAAAGCCATTGTCAACTAAAAAATTAATTAAAAGTTGCGAAGCTTTTACTTCTTTTCCATCATATTCAGGATTATCAAAAATATAATCTCCCATCTCTACTAATTTTTTTGTTAATTTATCTATTTCTAAAAATAATTGTTCTTTCATTTTTTCTCCTTTATTTTTAAATTTATTTAAAAATTATATCAAACTACATTGGACCTAATTTTATAAGTTGAGCTATAAAAATTAAAAAAGCTCCAATAATCATCCATAAAAAAAAGCACTTCCACATAAACTTCATCCATCTATCATAAGGAATATTTACTGCACTAATAATTCCCATTAATGCTGTAGAAGTTGGTAAAATATAATTACAAAAACCATCTCCAAAATTAAATGCTAAAATAGCTGATTGCCTAGTCATTCCAACTAAATCCGCAAGAGGAATCATAATTGGCATAACTACAGATGCTTGCCCTGAACCTGAAGTAATAAAAATATTAATGATTGTATTTACTATTAACATCCCTGTTCCTTGTAAATAAAATGGAATATAATTTAATACATTTGCTAAAGAATGAACAACTGTATCAATAATATTTGCATCATTCATTATATTCCCTATACTTCTAGCTAATCCTATTATAAATGCTGCTCCAAGCATTCCCTTACATCCATTTAAAAATTCTTTGCATATTGTATTCCCATTAAATCCTGAAATTATTCCAACTATTATTCCTAAAGTTAAAAATATTGCTGATTGTTCTTGTAAATCCCAACCTAAAAATATTGATCCTGAAACAATAGTTATTAATGCTATAATCAAAACTACTATAATCATCCATTTTCTAGTATTCATTTCTCCAAACTCTTCTAAATTAGACAATGCTTTTAATTCATTTTGAGAATCCAAATCATACATTGGAGATAATTTAGGATTTTTCTTTATTTTATTAGCATATCTTATGAGAAAAATATTAGTTACAATAAAATATATTATAAAACAAAAAGTACGATATCCTATTCCAGAATAAAGAGGTAACTCAGCTATTTTTTGACTAATTATGGTTGTACTCACATTTAAAGTACCAGTTGCAAATCCTATCGCTCCTCCAAGTAAAATTATAGCTGCACCGCATATTGAATCAAGGCCTAAAGCTAAAGCCATCATAACCATTACTGGTGCAAAGGCTATAAATATATTCACAGCTTGAGATGTACAAATTAATCCAAAAACAAGTGTTAAAATTGGAATAAATATTCCTAATCTCTCTGAAAATTTATTAGCTACTTTAGCTATAACAGATTGTAAAGCTCCTGATTTTGTAATCATATGAAATGATCCACCAGAAAATAAAATAACCAAAAGTAAATCAATATTTTTACAAAATGCTTGGACAATATAAAGTGGTATCTTTACTGGATTCACTGGACTATTTTTTATATATTCAAACTTATTGGGGTCTATTACTTTAATTCCCTGTTCTGTCATAATTTTAGTATATTTTCCTCCTGGAATAATCCAAGTTAAAAATACTGAAAATAATATTATAATAAAAATAATTATAAAAGTGTGTGGTACTTCAAAATGTTTATTTTTTGATTTAGATGTCATAAAAAACTCCCCCTACTTGATTTTTTTTGATAAATTTATTATAATATAAAAAATTGTATTAGTCTAATTTAAAAATTTTAGATTAACTATAGTTAAAAACTATAGTTAATCTTTTGAAGAAAGGATTTTAATATGGATTTAAAAGAGCAAGAATATATTTTAACAATAGCAAAATATCAAAATATCACAAAAGCTGCTGAAAAGCTATATGTTTCACAACCTACACTAAGTATTTTTCTAAAAAATTTAGAAGAAAAATTAGGAATGAAATTATTCCAATATATAGATAAAAAAATGATTCCAACATTAGTTGGAGAATTATATATAAAAAAAGCTAAAGAACTTATATTCATCCAAAAACAATTCTACCATGAATTGAGTGATTTAATTTCAGGATGCACTGGTCATATAAAAATTGGTATGCATGTAAGAAAAACTCTTTATTTTATACCTAAATTACTTACAGATTTTGAGAAAAAACATCCTAATATTGAAATTACATTAATTGAAGCTTCAAGTTCTGAACTTGAAACCTTATTACTTGAGGGAGAAGTTGATTTTATTTTAACTAATAAAATTATTCATTTGTGTGATAATATAGAAATAATTCCTATATATACCGATAAATTACTTATTGGAATTTCACCTGAAAAATTAGATAAAAATTTAAATAATGAAAATTTTACTTTAGAACTGTTAAAAAATAATAGATTAATCCTACAAACTCCTTCTCAAATGTTGAGACAAATTTCAGAAGAATTTCTCTCTTCCATTAAATTTAAACCTAATAAAATTTTTTGTACTCAAAATATAGAAACTGCTTGTCAACTTGCAGCTGAAGGTTATGGAATATGTTTTTCACTTCAAAGTTATGCTCGTTTTTTCTCATATCCAAAGCCACTTAAATTTTTTGAAATAAAAAATCAACTTACAAATATAACTCTTTATATTGCTCATAGAAAAAATTTATATATTTCTAGTTATATGGAAGATTTTATCGAACTAATAAAGTTAAATTTTTAATCGAAAAATACAAATATAAGAACAAATAAGATTATCAAAAGATACATAGCGCTTAATTCTTTAAATATCTAATATAATATAATTATACTAGTAATAATATATATTTTAATTTAACTTAAAATTTTTTATTTTTTACAATATCATATTTTTTTAATTAATATAAGAAAATTTCAATTTATTATTTCTTCTCTTTATAAAATAGATATTAAATTTTCTTTGATATTATTAAAATTAATTTAAATAAAAACATTTTTACAATTAAATACTCTAATAAATATTTATCAACCACTCCTATCATTGGGTATAAAATTTTTAACTTATCTGAATTGATGATAAAGTTAGTTTCTATTATGAAGATCCTGCTAATGTCAAAACTAAATCAAAGTTCCCAGAAATATTGAAAATTTTCTTTCTAATTTGATTTTTCATATTCCACTAAAAAATTTAAAAGTATTATATCTAAAATGAAAAATATAAATCATAGTATACTAAAACTACATTTTATCAATTATAAATCTGAAAAATATTTAGAATAAATTCTCTTCACTGTTTAAATTGTGAAGTTAAAGCGAAAATAAGAAAAAATTATATTTTATTATCTCTTTAGACTCTATTTACTGGAAAAAATACCATTAGTAGCACTAATCAAAATCAACTTTTTTACATTACAAAAATATTTATTTTTCTTTATTTTGTTAAATTTTTAAAAAATATCAAATTAATACCTTTTTAAATTATAATTTCCTTATATATAAAATAAAAAAATCCTTTATTGTTTTTTTTCATAATTAATGATAAACTTAAGAGAAAAAATTACTTTAAAATTTTTACTTGGAGGTTTTTTATTAATGAAGCATAATGAAAAAAGTAGTTTTATTGGTTTAATACCATTACTAATATTTGTAATTTTATATTTAGGAACAGGTATATTTTTACAGTTACAAAAAGTTCCTATGGCTTTTTATCAACTCCCATCTCCTATAGCAATTTTTATTGGGATTATTTTTGCTTTTCTTCTTTTTCAAGGGAGCATAAAAGAAAAATTTGATACCTTTTTAGAAGGATGTGGACATCAAGATATTATTACTATGTGTGTTATCTATCTACTAGCTGGGGCTTTTGCTGGAGTTACTAAGACTATGGGAGGAGTAGACTCTACTGTTAATTTAGCTCTCTCCTATATTCCTGTACACTTTCTAGCTCCTAGTATATTTGTAGTTGCTGCTTTTATATCTACAGCTACAGGGACTTCTGTTGGTGCTATTGTTTCTATAGCTCCTATTGCAATAGGATTAGCGGAAAAAAGTGGAGTTTCTATGCCTCTTATTTTAGCTACAGTTATGGGAGGAGCAATGTTTGGTGATAATTTATCTATTATCTCTGATACTACCATAGCAGCTACACGTACTCAAGGGGTAGAAATGAAGGATAAATTTAGAGTTAATTTATCTATTGCTTTACCAGCTGCTATTTTAACCATTATCCTTTTGCTAATTTTTGGACAACCAGAAACAATAACTAATATAGATATTCTAAATTATAATCTATTAAAAATTTTACCATATATAACTGTTTTGGTTATGGCTATCAGTGGTTTAAATGTTTTTATAGTTCTTACTAGTGGTATCATCATCTCTGGTTTAATAGGGATTATATCTGGAGATTTTTCTTTACTTTCTCTTACAAAAGAAATATATAATGGTTTTTTAGGAATGAATGAAATATTTCTATTATCACTTTTATCTGGTGGATTAGCTGCTATGACTTCTAAAGCTGGTGGAATACAATGGCTTATTGAACATATTCAAAAGTTAATTATAGGTAAAAAAACTGCAAAACTTGGTATAGGGCTCCTTGTTTCTGTAACTGATATAGCTGTAGCAAATAATACTGTAGCTATTATTATTAATGGTTCTATTGCTAAAAATATAACAAAAAAGTATAATATAGACCCTAAAGAAAGTGCTGCTATTTTAGATATATTTTCATGTATCTTTCAAGGATTATTACCCTATGGAGCACAGATGTTAATTCTTTTAAATTTTGCTCATGAAAAAGTATCCCCTTTTGATTTAATTCCTTTATTGTGGTATCAAATTTTTCTATTTATATTTACAATAATTTTTATTAGAATAAAGAATTAAAAAATCTGCTCAACTATTTTAATAGTTGGGCAGATTTTTAATTAATCTTCTAACTTTTCTTTTACATAATTTGGTAATGCAAAACAAGCTTTTTGAATCTCAGTATTATAATATTTTGTTTTTATTCCTAGTTTATTCCATCCTTCTATATTACAATCTTTAATTGGATTATATTTTTTTGAAGCAAATCCAAAAAGCCAATGTCCAGAAGCATATGTTGGTTGGTGAAATTGATAAACTTTTGAAATTGGAAAAATACTTTTTATTTTATCATGAGCTTTTTTCATTTCTTGAGCATATTTTTCATAATAAGGAGATTCATGTTGATTTACTAATATCCCTTCATCTGTTAAAATTCTAAAGCAATCTTTATAGAACTCTTGAGTAAATAATCCTTCTCCTACAGATATAGGATCAGTTGAATCAACTAAAATCAAATCATATTCTTTTTCTTTACAGTTTGCTACAAACTTTAATCCATCTTCAAAATAAAGAGTTACCCTTTTATCATTTAATTTTTCTGCTGTAAATGGAAGATACTTTTGTGAAAGTCTTACTACTCTTTCATCTATCTCTACCATATCTATTCTTTCTATTGATAAATATTTTGTAAGCTCTCTTACTGTTCCTCCATCTCCCCCACCTATTACTAATACTTTTTTTATGTTTAAATTGCTACACATAGGTACATGAGTTATCATTTCGTGATAAGAGAACTCATCTTTTTCTGTTATCATTATCAAGCCATCTAATGTAAAAAATCTTCCATACTCATTTGAAATAAAAAAATCTATTTTTTGAAAAGGAGTTTGTTCAGAGTACAAATGCTCTTTTACTTTTATAGAAAATTTAGTTTCTTCAGACCATTTCTCACTGTACCATAAATCTAACATACTTCCTCCTTTATTGTTTCTGGTTTAAAAGTTATCTTTCCTAAATTTTTAGGTGAAAAATTTCTAATTTTTTCTACCATTCCTCTTGGAACCTCAATTGACTCACTTCTTTCAGCTTTAAAAACCTCTTCTAAATATTTAAAAGCTGTCCATGGATTTATTTTATCTCCACAAGTAAATACATCTACAGCTGCATATCCATATTCTGGCCATGTATGAATTGCCAAATGAGATTCTGAAATAATTACAGCTCCTGATACTCCATATGGATTAAAATGATGAAATACTGATTGAACAATTGTCGCATTAGCTACTTTTGCAGCTTCATTCATTCTTTTTTCAATTACTTGAGGAGTTTTTAATATTTCCTCATCACAATTATAAAATTCAATTAAAATATGTCTTCCAAGTGTTTCTAGTTTCAATTTTCCCTCCATTTAACCAGTTTTAATATAAATTAAATTTAAAAATTAATATATTAAATTTTGTAGCAAAAAAATATATTTAAAATTAAATATATTAAACTAATGATATAATATAATTTTTTTATTATTTTGTCAATTGATTTTTTACTTTAAATAGAATATACTATAATTATTGAAATTAAAGGGAGTTTTTAATATGAATATAGGTAAGAAACTTAAAAGATTGAGGCAAGAAAAATACTTAACTCAAGATGAATTAGCAAGTCGATGTGAATTATCAAAAGGTTTTATATCTCAAGTTGAAAGAGATTTAACTTCTCCTTCTATTGCTAATTTAGCAGATATTTTAGAGGGATTGGGAACTAATCTAAAAGATTTTTTTAGTGATGATACTGATGAAAAGATTGTTTTTAATCTTGAAGATGCTTTTGAAGTGATTGACTCTAAAATGAAATATAAAGTTGAATGGATTATACCAAATGCTCAAAAAAATCAAATGGAACCTATCTTACTTACATTAGAAGAAGGAGGAAGATATAAAGAAGAGATTGCTCATGATGGACAAGAATTTGGATATATATTAGAGGGAGAGATAAATATCCATTTAGGAGAAAATATTTTCCAAGCTAAAAAAGGTGAATCTTTTTATTATAACTCTGGAAAAAACCATTATCTCTCTAATTGTGGTAAAGGTGTTGCTAAGATTATTTGGGTTGCTACTCCACCATCATTTTAAATAAAATATCTTAAAAATATTGGAGTAGCTTATAATAACTGGCTGCTCTTTTTTAATTTTTATCACTATTTAGAAATCTCTTCATTTTGAAATTTATTTATTTTAACAAAAAAATTATACAAAAATTTTAACTCTTCCTCTGTAAAATTTTCCCACAAAAATTTATAAAACCTATTCTCTACATTTTCTATTTTCTCATAAATATCCTTATAGGCATTTTTTCCATTTTTAGTCAATTCTACATAGATATCTTTTTTATTTCCTTCCTCTTGGTATGTTCTTATATAATTAAGAGAAATAAGTTTTTTTATAACCTTACTTGTATACCCTTTACTATTCTTTATTTTTTTAGATAATTGAGTTATATTTATTTTATCAGTAGAACCTATACAATAAATATAGTTATAATCAGTTAAATTCAAATCATTATTCAATTTCTCTTTCAAGATATTAGTATATTTTTCATTGGCATAAATAAACTCTTGCATTTCTAGATAAATTTCAGGAATATAACTTGCTCCTTTATCAGTTTTTAAGAAATCTTTATAAAACTCCTTACTATCTTCTATTAAATTAAAAAATTTTTTTATAACTTTATTTGAAATTTTTTACACCCTCTTTCCATTTCTGATAGTTTCTTAGGAAACATTATATATTCTTTTCCTTTATTTTTCAAGGTTTTTCTAACAATTTAATGTGACTGTTTTATTTATGTATTGTTTCATAGGCAACTATTTTATTTAGTTCATTTTATGATGTTAAGTCCACTTTTGATATATTGACTTATAATTTAGAGTTAGGTATACTTATCGTGTAAACATAAAACTTATAGGAGGAATAATTTTATGAAAAAAGGATTTTCTATCTTACAAAGAGTAGGTAGAGCTTTTATGCTTCCAATAGCTGTATTACCAATGGCAGGTATACTTTTGGGAGTAGGAGGAGCTTTCACTTCAAAAGCTGTTATTGATACATATCATCTTACATTTTTAGAACCAGGAACTGTATTAAATAAAATACTTGTTTTATTTTCTAACTCAGGTTCATTTGTTTTTGCAAATCTTTCAGTTATATTTGCTGTTGGAGTTGCTATTGGACTTGCTAATCAAAATAAAGAAACAGCAGCTTTATCTGGACTATTAGGATTTTTACTTTTCCATACTGTAATTGGAACTGTTTTAGGATTTATGGGGTATACTGCTGATACTACAACTGTTCAAGCTTTTATGGATGCAGGTTTTTCTTATGATGTAGCAGTAGGTAAAGCAGCACTATATACTAAAGAACTTGGTATTTTTACATTGCAAACTGGTGTTCTTGGTGGTATTATTTGTGGTTGTGTTTCAGCTATGATTACTAATAAATTTTCTAACAAGACATTACCAGATTATCTTGCTTTTTTTAGTGGAAATAGATTAGTTCCAGTATTGACAATGGTATTCTTTATTCCATTAGGAGTAATTGTTCCTTTCATTTGGCCTGCAATATTTGCTGGAGTTGTTAAAGCTGGAGCAGCTTTTACAGCTATGGGACCTATTGGAACTTTCCTTTATGGATTTACTGCTAGACTTTTAAATGTATTTGGACTTCATCACGCTGTATACCCCCTATTCTGGTATACAGAGTTAGGTGGAACTATGGAAGTAGCTGGGCAACTAGTTGCTGGTGGTCAAAGAATTTTCTTTGCTCAGCTTGCTGATCCTACAGTTGTTCATTATTCAGCAGATGCTACAAGAACAATGACAGGTGGATTTTTACCTATGATGTTTGGATTACCAGCAGCAGCATTTGCTATGTATAGATGTGCTGATGCAAGTAATAAAGCAAAAGTAAAAGGAATTTTAGCCTCAGCTGCTCTTACAGCTTTTTTAACAGGTATTACAGAACCTCTAGAGTTTACTTTCCTATTTGTTGCTCCACCTCTTTATGTTATTCATGCATTTTTAGAGGGAGTAGCTTATGGACTTATGCACTTCTTAAATGTTGCTGTAGGAATTACTTTCTCAAGAGGAATAATAGATTTCACTTTCTTTGGATTATTACAAGGAATGGCTAAAACTTCATATCAATGGATTTTAATAATTGGTCCATTTTATTCTATCCTTTACTACTTTATTTTTAAGTTTATGATAGAAAAATTCAATTATAGTACTCCAGGAAGAAATGAAGCTGAAGCTAAACTTTACACTAGAAAAGATTATCAAGGAAATAGTGGTGATGATTTAACTGATGAAATAGTTGAAGCTCTTGGTGGAGTTGAAAATATAAAGGGAATAGATGCTTGTATTACAAGACTTAGAGTCACTGTAAAAGATAGTTCAAAGGTTGCTCCTGATTCTAGATGGAAGGAATTAAAATCTCAAGGTGTAATTAGAAGTGGAGAGGGAGTTCAAATTATCTATGGAACTCAAGCTGAAATTTATAAAAATAAAATAATTAAAAAATATGGACTATAATAATAATTTTTAGGGGAGGACTTGTGAAAATAAGAAATTATTTACTAGCTTTTGTTCTAGGTTCAACACTGGCTTTTGCTAAGGATATAAATTTTGATGTAGTGGGAGAAGTTTTTGATTATGGCCCTCAAACTACAAAAATTATACTAAAATTTGATGAACAAATTAATCCTAAGACTTTAGATACACAAACTTTCAAAGTTTTAACACAAGATTTAAAAGATAGAAATATAACAACTATAGACTTCATTGATCACAATAATGTTATCCTAAACTTGGAACATGGTCAAAATATCAAAGATGCAAATTTATTATATTGGGATGATCAAAAATTTTCAAATGTAGTTATTCCTACAAATTATACTCTAATACAAACTAAAGATATGACACTAGAAAATGGAAAAACTATAAAAAAAGATACATATAAATATTATATGAAATCTTTAAAAATTAAAGATGTAGATAAATTTACTGCTGGTGAAATGTATGGTTTAAAATACAGAGATTTTAAACCTCAAAAAGATGGTAATAAACATCCTCTAATCATTTGGTTACATGGTGCTGGTGAAGGTGGAGATAGTAATATTACTCAAATATTGGGAAATCGTGGAGGAGTAGCTTTTGTTGAAGAGGATGCTCAAAAAATATTTGATACTCCTTATGTCTTAGCTCCTCAAACTCCTACATTTTGGATGAAATCATTTTTTGTAGGTAAAAGAGAGTTAGTTGGAGAAAAGGATTATACTCCAGATTTAGTAAATTTAATAAAAACTTATATTAGGGAAAATCCAGAAATAGATAAAAATAGAATATATATTGGTGGTTGTTCTATGGGTGGGTATCAAACTTTTAAGACATTAGTTTATGCCCCAGACCTGTTTGCTGCTGCCTTCATTACTTGTCCAGCTTATATGCCAAGTACAGAAGAATTAAATACAGTAAAAGATACCCCTATCTGGTTAGTTCATGCTTCAGATGATACTACTGTCCCTGTATCAAATTCAAGAGAGTCTTTTAAATATCTAAAGAGTATAGGTGCAGATGTAGTTTACACAGAATATAAAGATGTTGTTATTGATGGAAATAAGTATGATCCACATGGTTCTTACTTCTATACACTACATAACTCTCCTATCAATGACAATGGAATCAATATTTTCCAATGGATTGCTTCTAAAAAGAGATATTAACTAAAAATTAATTAACTTTATAAAAATACACCAGATATTTTTGATATCAGGTGTATTTTTTATGTTTAAAGTAGTAAATAAACCTTTGAAATCATTGACATTAATAAAAATATCTTTTATACTATCTTTAGCTAACAAAATAAAGGAGTGGTTAAAATATGAGAAAAAAATTTTTATTGGCAACATCCTTAGTACTATCTGGAACTATCATTTTAAGTGGATGTTCTAAAGATGAGCCCACAACAAAGCAGGAAAAAAATCAGGAAATAACATTTATGATTCCAGACTGGGGAGTGCCACCACAGAATATGTTAGCAGAGTTTGAAAAAGAAACAGGAATTAAAGTAAATGTAGAAACAGTTTCTTGGGATGATATGAGAAATAAAATTGCAATAGCAGCAAGTGGAAATAAAGCAGCTGCTGATGTTTTTGAAGTAGATTGGTCTTGGATAGGAGAGTTTGAAAAAGCTAAATGGTTAGAGCCTATCGAACTTTCACAAGAAGATATCAATGATATTCCAAGTATTTCAACATTTATTGTAAATGGTCAAGTATTAGCAGTACCTTATGCAAATGATTTTCGTATAGGATATTATAATAAAGTGATATATGAACAAGCTGGTTTAGATGAGCCACAAACTTGGGATGATGTAATGAGTGATATGGTAACCTTAAAAGAGAAAAATATTTTAAAATATCCATATACATTCCCATTAAATGCTAATGAAGCAACAACTACATCATTTATTTGGCTCACTTACCTAAGAGATGGAAAAGTTTTTAATGAAGATGGTACTTTGAATAAAGAAAATGCTCTAACTACTTTAAATTTTGTAAATGATATGTTAAAGAAAGAGCTTATTAATCCAGCTAATCTAACTTTAAATGGTTTAGATAGCTATAGACAGATTTTAAGTAAAGATGCAGCTTTTATGATTGGACCTACATCTTTCATAGCAAGAGCTGTTGACCCAGCTCAATCTAAAGCTATTGGAGAGATTGAAGTTATTCTTCCACCTGGTAAAAATGGAAAAACTACACAAACTATGGCTTTAACAGAAGCAGTAGGAGTCTCTTCTCTATCTGAAAATAAAGAAGCAGCAAAAGAGTTTGTTAAATGGTATACTTCTCAAGATACACAAAGAGCTTTCTTTAAAGAGATCAGTGCTATTCCAACAAGAACTTCTGTTTTAAATGCTGTTATAGATGCGGGAGAGATTAAAAATCCTGGAGCTATGAAAGAAACTTCTGTTCTAGTAAAATCTCCTTTCCCTAATGGAGTACCAGCTTTTTATGCAGAAATGAGTAGTTCTATTTATAATGCTATTAATAGTATGGCTAGTGGAAATATTACTCCTGAAGAAGCAGTTAACCAAATTGATGTAAAAATAAAGGAGCTTCTTAAAAATTAATGAGTAGAAAAGATAAAATATTTCCCTATATTTTAGTACTTCCAGGGATTTTTATAGTAATTACAACAATACTATATCCAATACTACTTACCTTAATATATAGTTTACAATTTTACAAATTAACTAAGCCCTATGATAAAAAAATTATAGGGCTTCAAAACTATATTGAAATATTTAAAGACTTAGATTTTTATAGTTCGCTTATAAACACAAGTATAATTGTAGTTGTTGTTTTAATTATTGGAGTAATATTTAGTTTTATAGTAGCTTTAATTTTAAATAGAGAGGGAAAAATTAGCAATTTTCTTACAGCTATTGCTATTATTCCTTGGGCTCTCCCTCCAGTTGTAAATGGAGTTATTTGGAAGTTTATGTTTTATCCAGAATTTGGATTAATTAATAAAGTTCTTTATTATTTGGGAGTGGTAGATGGTGCTATACTTTGGTTAAATAATAGATATATCTCTTTAATAATTTTTGGAATAATACTTTCTTGGAGAGTAATACCATTTTGCAGTATTTTAATTTTAGCAAATATAAAAGCTATACCAGATGATATTTTTGAAGCAGCAGAAGTAGATGGTGCTTCAACATTTTATAAAATAAAAGATATACTAATTCCAATACTTAAACCTACATTTTTAATTGTAATAATTAATTTAATCTTAGCTAGTATAAATATTTTTGATGAAGTAGTAGCTCTTGTAGGATTTAGAAAATTAGGAGAACCTTTTATGTTATACAACTATAAACAGACTTTTTCTTTTCTAAATATAGGTTATGGAAGTGCTATCTCTTATACATTAACACTTATTTTAGGAGTAATAGGTCTTATCTATATAAAATTTTTAAAAAGGGAGAAAAATGATGAAGAAAGATAAAAATAATCTTATTTATTATATTGCTGTTTTCCTCTTTTTAATCTTTATACTAGTTCCAATAATTTGGTGTTTTATTATAAGTATTAGTTTTGAAAAAGATATTTTTAATGATAAATTAGTTTTCTTCCCTAAGAGTATCAATTTTTCAAATTATTTAAAATTACTAAATCCGAAAGTAAAAGAGGGAAGTAATTTTTTACTTGCTATGAAAAACTCTCTTTTTACTAGTGCAATAACTATTATTATAGGTACACCTCTAGCAGTTATGAGCGGATACGCTTTTGCTAGATTTAGAAAAATAAAAGGAATTAAAATATTTATGACAATTCTTTTATCAACTATGGTTATTCCATTTTTTACTACAATAATTCCACTCTATACTTTATTTTCAAAATTAAATCTTTTAAATAGTATAGGATGGTTAGCAATAATTTATGTTTCATCTTTTCTTCCACTTGTAACTTGGATAACTATGAACTATTTTAAAGAGTTTCCAATAGAGATAGAAGAGATGGCATTAATTGATGGATGCACAAGATTTCAAGTCATACTAAAAATATTACTTCCAAATGTTTACCCTATAATCATTACTGGAATGTTAATCATATTTTTAAGAGCTTGGAGTCAATACCAGTTACCTTTAATATTAGCAGCTTCAAGAGATGTAAAGCCTCTTACTGTTCTCTTAGCTGAGTTTTCATCAAAGGATTTAATATTGTATGGACAGATAGCAGCAGCAGGTATTTTAACACTACTACCTCCTATGATATTTTCATTTGTCTTTAGAAAATATTTAATATCAGGATTGACTAAAGGAATATCATAGGATTTGACATAAGGAGGAATTTTGTTTTTTATAGGAATAGATATTGGGTCTACAGCAGCAAAAGTAGTTGTTATGGATTCTGAAAAGATAATAGAAAAGTTTACTCTACCAACTGGTTGGAGTTGTGTAGAAACTTCTGATAATATTTTAAAAAAATTAGAGGATATGGGATATATAAAAGAGGATACAAAAATAGTAGGAACTGGATATGGAAGAGTTTCAATCCCTTTTGCACATAAAACTATTACAGAGATAACTTGTCATGGATTAGGAGCTTATTACCTTTTTAAACAAGATTGTACTGTTATAGATATAGGTGGACAAGATACAAAAATAATTACTTTGCAAGATGGAATGGTAGCAGATTTTATCATGAATGACAAATGTTCTGCTGGAACAGGAAGATTTTTAGAAGTTATGGGAAATATATTAGGAGTAAAAATCAATGATTTAATAGAACTTTCTAAAAATGGTAAGGACACTAAAATTACATCTATGTGTACAGTTTTTGCTGAATCAGAAGTAATAAGTTTAATTGGACGTGGTGAAAGTAGAGAAAATATAGCCTATGGTGTTGTAAATTCTGTTATTGAGAGAGTAAGTTCATTATGTAGGAAACATGCTAAAAATTCATTATTTTTCTTAACAGGTGGACTATGTTCAAATGAATATATTTTAGAATTATTGAGTAGCTCCTTAAAAGGAGAAGTCTATTCAGACACAGAACTAGCTAGATATGCTGGTGCTATTGGTGCAGCATTAACAGCTAAAAAAATTAAAAATAGATAGTTTAAAAGAAAGGAACAGATATGAATAATTTACCGAAAGACTTTGAAATTTTTTCTGATGCTAGAAGACAAGGATTTTTAAAAGCTAAAGAGATAAAAGATAGAGGAGAAAATATGGTCGGAGTATTCTGTACTTATACTCCTAAAGAAGTTATTTATGCAGCAGGAGCTCATCCAGTTTCACTTTGTGCTTCAAATGATGAAACTATACCAGAAGCTGAAAAACATCTTCCTAAAAATTTATGCCCTCTAATTAAAGCAAGTTATGGTTTTGCCTTAACTGATAAATGTCCATATATGTATTTTTCAGATTTGGTTGTAGGTGAAACAACTTGTGATGGAAAAAAGAAGATGTATGAACTTCTAGGAGAAATTAAAGATACTCATATAATGAATCTTCCAAATATGAAAAATGAAGAATCACTTGAGCTTTGGAAAAAAGAGATTGAAAAGCTTATCACTAAATTAGAAAATAAATTTAATGTAGAGATTACAGAAGAAAAATTAAAAGAGAGTATCAAATTTTGTAATGAGGAGAGAAAAATTCTAAAAGAGTTTTATTCTTTAGGAAAATTAGTTCCCCCACCAATTTCAGGATATGAAATTTATAAAGTTTTAGAAGGAGCAAATTTTACCTTTGATAAAAAAGAACAAAATGAGAGATTAACTAAGATGATAGAACATTTAAAAGAAGTACATAAAAATAATGAAGGACCTATCTCTAAAAATGCTCCAAGAATTTTAATAACAGGTTGTCCTATAGGTGGAGTATATGAAAAAGTTGTTAAACCTTTAGAAGAGTTAGGTGGAGTTGTTGTTGCTTTTGAAAATTGTAGTGGTATAAAAAATTTAGAGGAATTAGTTGATGAAAGTGAAACTCCTATAACTGCACTTGCTAAAAAATATTTAAATATTCCTTGTTCAGTAATGAGTCCAAATAAAGGAAGAGAAGAGATTTTAAAAAATCTAATAGATGAGTACCAAATAGATGGAGTAGTTGAAGTAGTATTACAAGCTTGTCACACATATGCAGTAGAAAGTTATAATATTAGAAAAATTGTTACTAAAGATAAAGAGATTCCATATATAGCTTTAGAAACTGACTATTCACAAACTGATTTTGGTCAAATAAAAATAAGAATGGAAGCTTTCTTAGAATTATTAGGATAGGGAAAACAAAAAATCCAGAAAGATTTTTCTCTCTGGATTTTTTTATCTAACCTCTACAAATTCCTTGCTCTTTTGCTAACTTTTCAACTGCACTTGCTACAGCTTCTGCTACTCTCTTATCAAAAGCATCTGGTATTATATAATCTTTTCTTAATTCTTCTGGTTTTATTAAAGAAGCTAACCCTTCTGCTGCTGCTATTTTCATTTCTTCAGTTATCTTTTTAGATTTAGCTCTCAATGCTCCCTTAAATAATCCTGGAAAAACTAGTACATTGTTTATTTGGTTAGGATAATCTGACCTTCCTGTTCCTACTATTGCTGCTCCTGCTTCTAGTGCATCCTCTGGCATAATTTCAGGAGTAGGATTTGCCATAGCAAATACTATTGCATCTCTATTCATACTTCTTACCATATCTTTAGATAATAAGTTTGGTGCTGACACTCCCACAAACACATCTGCCCCTACTATTGCTTCAGCAAGTCCTCCAGATATATCTTGAGAATTTGTAATCTCAGCTAACTCTTTTTTAGAGAAATCATATTTATCTTTATCACTTCTTCTTAAGATTCCTACTCTATCAACAGCTATTACCTCTTTAGCTCCTAATTTTTTTATAAGTTTTATAATAGAACTTCCTGCTGCTCCTGCTCCATTTACAACTACTTTTATATCTTCAACTTTTTTATTTACGACTTTTAAAGCATTAATAAGACCAGCTGCTACAACTATTGCAGTACCATGTTGATCATCATGGAATACTGGAATATCTAATTCCTCTTTTAATCTTGTTTCTATCTCTATACATCTAGGAGCTGAAATATCCTCTAAATTTATTCCACCAAGCCCTGGAGCAATTAATTTTACTGTTCTAATTATCTCTTCAGTGTCTTTAGTATCTAAGCATATAGGAATTGCATCTACATCTCCAAACTCTTTAAATAATACACATTTTCCTTCCATTACAGGTAAAGCTGCTTCTGGTCCTATATCCCCTAATCCTAATACTGCTGTTCCATCAGTTACTACTGCTACTAAATTTCCCTTTGAAGTATATTTATATACATCTTCTTTATTACCTGCTATTTTTCTACAAGGTTCTGCTACCCCTGGAGAATAAGCTAAACTTAAATCATCTCTATTTTCTACTTTAACTTTAGAAACTACTGATAATTTTCCCTTACTTTTCTCATGTAATTCTAATGATTTTTCATATACATCTGCCATTTTTTTCCTCCAGTTACTATTATTTCTTTCTAGCAATATTATATTCCTTTTCTTTAAATAAGTAAAGTTTTTTGTGTTTTATTTTAGAAGAAAACAACTATTATAGTACATTTATTTTTTGTTTTATTTATTATGAAAATATCTTTTTATCTACTATCATTCCTCCACCTAAAACAAAATCTTTATAATAGATTACAAGATGTTGTCCTGGGGCATTTTGAACATTTTCCTCAAAATATTCAAAATATATTTTTTCATTTTCTACTATGACTTTTCCTTCAGCACCAAAACTAGAAAATCTTGGTCTTCCTATAACTTTTTTCTCTATTATTTTTTCTAATTCAATTGGGGATTTAAAATCAACTAGTTCCACTCTTTTTCTAGCTAATTCTTTATACTCTCCTAAAGTTATCTCATTTTTCTCTGGATTTATAGCAGTTATAAAATATGCTCTTGGAAGTTTTAAATTGAGTCCTCTTCTCTGTCCAATAGTATAGAGTTGATATCCTTCATGTTCTCCCATTATATTTCCATCTCTATCTATAAATTTTCCTCTTTTGATACTATCTCCTAAATTTCTCTTTAAAAAATCTATATATCCTATCTTAGCAAAACATATCCCCTGACTATCTTTTTTATTATGTACCTCTAGTCCAATATTTTCTCCAATCTCTCTTATTTCATTCTTAGTGTATTTAAAAAGGGGGAAAAGAAGTCTTGAAATCTTGTCACTATCTAATCTATATAACATATAGCTTTGGTCTTTTTTACTATCTTTTGCTTTCTTTAAAAGTATCTTATCAAACTCTTCATTATATTCTGTAGAGCAATAATGTCCAGTTGCTACATAGTAAGCTTTCTCCTCATCTGCTATGTCAAAAAGTATTTTCATCTTAACTCTCTCATCACAAATTACACAAGGAGAAGGAGTTATTCCTTTAGAATACCCATCTAAAAAATTATTAACTACCTCTTTTTGAAAAATATCCTCAATATCTATAACCCTATGCTTTATATTAAAAAAATTAGCTACTTTTTTAGCTGAATCTATCTCTTCTTTTAAACTTTCCTCTTTCTTATGATTCAAAGTAACTCCTATTACTTCATATCCTTGTTTTTGAAGTAGATATACAGAAATTGAAGAGTCTACTCCTCCACTCATTCCTAATACAACTTTTTTTCTATTCATTAATCATCTCCTATTTTTTATATGAATCTCTCCAATATTAAACAGTTTCTCTTCTCCATCTATCTCAACTTTTAATCTTCCATCATAGACTATATCTTTAGCTATTCCACTTCCTAATGATTCTCCATATTTTATTATCTCTATCTCTTTTCCTTTTAAATAGTTATATGAGTTTATCTCCTTTAATACATATTCCCAATTTTCAGAGAAATATTTTTTAAACTCATTTATTATACAAAAAATTATATCCTCAGTAGAGTAAAATTTTCCTGTTATATTTTTTAATGATGTAGCTTTATCTTGAGCATAGCCAAAATCATCATTATTAACATTAACTCCTATACCTATTATAAAGAAATCTCTTATTTTTTCCACTAAGATACCACATATTTTTTTATCTTGTAGATAAATATCATTAGTCCATTTAAATTTATAATCTAAGTTCTCTATTTTCTTTAATCCACCCAATACTGATATTCCAGCTATTAATGGTAATCTCATATACTCTTCTAAAGAGATATTTTTATCTTCTTGAAGAGCAAATGAAAAAATTGCCATTCCCTCATTGGATACCCATACATTTCCACGACGCCCTACTCCTGCTGTTTGAGTTTTAGCAATTACACAATCATAATCTTTTAAATCTTCTCTCTCTTTTAAATATTTATTTGTAGAATCTATCTCATTAAATCTAAATATTCTCATATCTCTCCCTTTATTTATATTTTATTTTCTATTACTTTTTCATAATTATACCATAATATGTGTAAAAAAAATAGAGAGCCTAAGCTCTCTAATTCTCACTCTTTACTCTGGATAGATATAGCCCTAAAGAGAATACCAACATATTGGATTTCCATATCTCTCTCCATACATTCTCAGTAAGTCCACCTACTAAAAAGGCTACAAGCATACCCATTGTACCTACTACAAGATAGAAATTCAAATCTCTTTCTCTAGCTATACAGTATCTAAATTGTCTGTATAGAAGAAATAGAAACATCCCTATAAAAGGAAAAGCTAGTATTCCTTCCTCAGCAAGAGTTGTGAAATACATACTGTGAAGATTACCAGAGCCAGCTATCTCTTTAAGATGAGCCTTTGCCCATTTATGCTTCATCTCATCATATTTATTATTCTTCTCCATATACTCTAAAGCATACTTACCAGCATTATCTCTTCCTACTCCAAAGGGAAGGTTATTTTTAAACATATCTATTGAGCTTTCCCACATAAATAGTCTTATCTTGTTAGATGTATCCTCTAGGTTTTGTATACTCTCAAATCTTTTAATATATCTATTATTCTCTAAACCTTTACTTGTAACTGCTCCTACTCCCAATACTCCCACTAAGATTACACCAACTATAAAGAGCTTTTTGTTTTTCATAAGTAGGAATACTACTACAAATAGTCCACCTAAAAATCCAAGCCAAGCCCCTCTTCCCTGTGTCATAACAAGAGCTATTAGTGCTAAGATAAAGGCTAGAAGATAGATAGGTAATTCTTTGTATTTTTTAAATTTTATGTTGTATATAATGAGTGCAAGAAGAAGTAAACTTCCCATAGCTAATATGTGTGCTTCATCTAGTGGATGACTAGAGAAACTTATTAGCCTTGCATTGAAATTCCACTTAAGTTTTTTGTAGAAAAATATTCCATTGATAAAACTAATAAATATACTCAGGGAGAAAAGGGATAGAATTATCTTTATTACCCTTTCACTGGTTATAAAAAGAGGTATAGAGAAGATAGGTAGATACCTATATGACTTTTCTAAGGCTCTTTGAAAAGAGTGAGTTCCCCCTGCTGAGAAAAGACTAAATATTGGTAGTAGAACAAGGATAACCAATATATATTTTTCCTCTGTTGTTAATCTGATTTTTCTCTTATCCCAAAGATAGAGTAAAAAGGCTAGAGCTAAAAATCCTAGTCCTATATTTACTCCAGATTTGGATATAAAAAGAGAGAGGGTGTAGATATATACACCTAACTCTCCTATTTTATTGTATATATTTTGGTTGATTTTAAACATAAGTTGCTCCTAGATATTTTTAAGATATTCTAATAATTCCTCTCTTGTCTCCTCATTTCTTAGTCCAAACTCTATATTTGCTTTAAGTAGTCCAAATTTATTACCTATATCATATCTTTTTCCATCAAAGTTGTAAGCTAATACCTTCTCTCCATCTTTCATCATAGCTACTAT
>UMFG01005228.1_pt1 | contig 38483 bp, 40 predicted proteins | sample 1964961 | NCBI WGS metagenome assembly UMFG01 (sample SAMEA4836041, study PRJEB28245) | human gut metagenome | biome: gut microbiome; material: fecal sample | place: Denmark | collected 2008
AAAAAAATATTTGTTAATTATTTACATTTATAAAAACTTATGATAATATTAGCATAAGTCAATACTTAATATAAGTTAAGTTTAATAAAATGTTACGAAATTTTTAACATTTAGATATGGATTTTTGATTTTATTTGGGATATAATGTATTTATAAATAAACAATTAGCTATATTGTAATAATTAGTTATTTAGGTGGCAAAAATGAATAAGGATATTGCAAAAGCACTGGCATTATTTACTCAAATAGCTATTTCAATGCTTGTGCCTATATTTATATGTTTTTTTGTAGGGAACGCTATTGACAAAGTATTTAATATAAAAGGAATATTTCTTATTATATTTACTGTGCTTGGTATTCTTGCTGGTTTTAGAAGTGTCTATGTTCTTGTTAAGGGTTTTTTTAAGGATAAAGATTCTTATGTTGATATAAATAAATTTAAAGAGGATAACAAGGTGAATAAAGATGACAAATGATGTAATAAAAACCAGAAATTCACTAATGATTACTACAGTTATATTAGGTATAATATGTATGGTAATTGGTGTATTTTTTACAAGTGATAAAATTTCTTGGCTATTAGGTGTAGCAATAGGTGTAGCTGTATGCCTTTTTAGAGTCATATCAATGGCTAGAGGGCTTGAAAAAATTGTTGATATGTCACCAGACAATGCCAATAACTATGCAAGAGCAATGTATATGTTTAGGTATGCGGTATCCTGTGTAGTTGCCGTTTGTGCTTGTTATTTTGGTATTGCCAACCCCATAGGAGTGATTGTAGGGCTTTTATTATTACAGCCTGCAACATATATTTATAACTTTATAGACACTAAAATAAAAAAATAGTTGTCTAGTAATAAAGAGAAAGGAGGAATAGGGCTTGACACTTCGTTTGCTAGAGGTTAAGAGTTTAGTTGGACATTTAATTGGTTGGGATACCAATCCAAGTGAAGGACTTGATGCTAGTGTTAGAATTGTTGACAAGTTTAATATTGGTGGTACAGAAATTTGGCTAACACAAACTGTAATCAATACTTGGATTATAATGGCTGTACTTATACTCATAGCCATTATATTAAGAGTTAAAATGAAGAATTACAAGTACAAGCCAAGTGGCTTGCAAAATGCTGTGGAATTAGCAATAGAGTCAATGGATTCTTTTGTAAGGTCTTCTATGACAGACAAATATGCTTATTTTGGTAATTGGTTTTTTGGAGTTTTTTTACTAATACTAGTGAGTAATTTAATTGGTCTTTTAGGTATGAGGTCACCTACGGCGGATTTGTGCACAACTGCTTCACTGGCATTTAGCACATTCTTTTTAATTCACTTTATGGGTATTAAAACTGCTAAAGGTGGATATTTTAAGAGTTATCTTGAGCCTGTACCAATATTGTTGCCTATTAATATTATTAGCGAAATAGCAACACCAATATCATTAAGTTTCCGTCTTTTCGGTAATATTCTTGGTGGTATGATAATTATGTCAATGGTATATATGGCACTTGGTAATTTGCCTAGTTTGTTAAAAATATTTAACATAGGTATACCAGCAGCCTTGCACATTTATTTTGATGTATTTGCTGGTTGTATACAGACAGTAATATTTGTAATGTTGTCAATGATATTTGTTAAGGATAAAATTCCAGATTAATTAAAAATATTTATTTTAAGGAGGATTTTAAAATGGATAATCCAAGAGCTTTCGTATTAGGTTGTTCTGCAATAGGTGCAGGTTTAGCAATGATAGCAGGTGTTGGTCCTGGTATTGGTCAGGGTTTTGCTGCTGGTAAAGGTGCTGAGGCAGTAGGTCGTCAGCCTGAGGCAAGGGGTACTATTACATCTACAATGCTTTTAGGTTGTGCCGTAGCTGAGTCTACAGGTATTTATGGTCTTGTAATTGCACTTATTTTAATATTTACAGATACCTTAGTTGACAAAATTGCAGGCTAATATTAAAAAATTAATATAGTCTGAAAGGAGGTCAGAAGGTGGATAGTTATGTAATAATGCTGGATCAGCAAACGCTTATACAGATTGCTATTCAGTTAATTAATACTTGTATACTTTGCTTTGCATTGTCCAAATTGCTTTATAAGCCGGTTACTAAGTTTCTTAATGATAGAAAAGAAAGAGTTGCCAATCAAATTGATACAGCTCAAAACAGGCTTAATGAGGCTGAGGCTTTAAAAGCTGAGTATGAAAAAAAATTAAAGAATATTGAAGTTGAAAAGAACACTATACTTGAAAAGGCTAGAGTTCAGGCTAAGGCTAATGGTCAACAGATTGTTGCAGAGGCTAGAGCAGAGGCTGAAAATATTCATACCAGAGCTATGACTGATATAAAGAGAGAGGAAGAAAAGGCTAAGGACGAAATCAAGAAGCAGATTATTGAAGTTTCATCTATGGTTTCTGGCAAATTTATTGCTGCCAAAATGACTGAGGAGGAACAGAATAAGCTTGTTGATGATACAATATCTGATTTGGAGGGTGTTAAATGGCAGGATTAATATCCAAAAGATATGCAGAGGCTCTCTTTCAATTAGCTTTGGAACAAAACTGTGTTGATAAATACAGTGATGAAGTAAAATTAGTATACGAGGCACTCTCTGGTGAGAGTGAAATTTTAAAGGTATTTAATTATCCTGAAATTAGCTCTGAAGTAAAGTTTAATATTATACAAAATGCACTTAAGGGTAGTGTAAGTGATGATATTTTGGGACTTTTACAGATTGTTTTTAATAAAAATAGAGAAAAAGAGTTAATTGAAATTTTAGATACTTTTCTTAAAAAGGTTCTTGATTATAAGGGTATTGTTACTGCTGTTGTTGAAAGTGCTGTGCCACTTAATGAAAAGAAACTTAATGAGATTAAAGAAAAATTGTCTAATAAATTGAATAAGCAAGTTGATGTTGAGGTATTGGTTGTACCAGAGCTTATAGGTGGACTTAAAATAACTGTTGCAGGTCGAGTAATCGATAATACAGTTAAAAGCCAGCTTGAGGCAATGAAAAAAGCAATGCTTAATACTAAATTTGCATAGTAAAGGAGTGTAACCTAAGAATGAATATCAGACCTGAAGAAATAAGTTCTGTTATTAAGGAACAAATTAAGGGCTATAAAACCAAGCTTGATGTGTCTGAGGTTGGTACGGTTATACAGGTTGGCGACGGCATTGCCAGAGTTTATGGACTTGATAACGCTATGAGTGGTGAGCTTTTAGAGTTTGAAAATGGCGTAATGGGTATGGCACAGAACCTTGAGGAAGATAATGTAGGTGTTGTTATCCTTGGTTCTGATATGGGAATAAAGGAAGGCTCAACTGTTAAATTAACAGGTAAGGTTGCCTCTGTTCCTGTTGGTGATGAAATGATAGGCAGAGTTGTAGATGCTTTAGGTAATCCTATTGATGAAAAAGGACCTATTGTTACAGACAAGTCAAGACCTATTGAAAGAGTTGCCCCAGGTGTAATCACAAGAAAATCTGTTAGTGTGCCTTTGCAGACTGGTATTAAGGCTATTGATGCTATGGTACCTATTGGCAGAGGTCAGCGTGAGCTTGTTATTGGTGATAGACAGACTGGTAAAACAGCTATTTGTGTTGATACTATTATTAATCAGAAAGGTAAAAATTGCCTTTGTATTTATGTAGCTATTGGTCAAAAGGCATCTACAGTTGCTAGAATAGTAAAAAGTCTTGAGGATTCTGGTGCTATGGACTATACAACTGTTGTATCAGCTACAGCCTCAGAGTCTTCAACTCTCCAGTACATTGCACCTTATGCTGGTGTAGCTATTGGTGAGGAATGGATGGAAAATGGTAAAGATGTACTTATTGTTTATGATGATTTGTCAAAGCACGCAGTTGCTTACAGAGCAATGTCTTTGCTTCTTAAAAGACCGCCTGGACGAGAGGCTTATCCTGGTGATGTTTTCTACCTTCATTCAAGACTTTTGGAAAGGTCAGCAAGAATTGATGAGGCTTATGGTGGTGGTTCAATTACTGCATTGCCTATTATTGAAACGCAGGCTGGCGATGTTTCAGCCTATATTCCAACTAATGTAATTTCCATTACAGATGGTCAGATTTTCCTTGAAAGTGAGCTTTTTAATTCTGGTGTTAGACCAGCTATTAATGCAGGTCTTTCAGTATCAAGAGTTGGTGGTTCAGCTCAGATTAAGGCAATGAAGAAGATTGCCGGACCTATTAGAACTGAACTTGCACAGTATAGAGAGCTTGAAAGTTTTTCTCAGTTTGGCTCAGACCTTGATAAAGATACTCTTGAAAGACTTAATCACGGTAAAATTATTGTTGAAATATTGAAACAGCCACAGTACAAGACTATTTCAGTAGAAAAGGAAGTTATTATACTTTATGCTGTAACAAATAAGTATCTTGATGATATTCCGGTTGAAAAGGTACTTGATTTTGAAAAGTATTTCTTTGACTATGTGGAAAAATATCACAACAATATTTTAACATCGATTGCTGAAACTAAGGTACTTAGTGAAGTAGCTGAAAAGGAGCTTATAACTGCTATTGAAAATTGTAAGAAAGAATTTATTTAATAGAGAGGTGATACTATGGCATCAATGCGTGATATAAAACGCAGAATAAAAAGTGTCAATAGCACCCAGCAAATAACAAAGGCTATGAATCTTGTTGCTAGTTCTAAGTTAAATAAAGCAAAATCAAGATTTAATGATAATAAACCTTTTTTTGATGCAACTAAAAGGGTTATTGCTAATGTTGTAAAAGGCAGTAAAGGTGTTTCAAGTCCCTTTATGCAGACTAGAAATATTTCAGGAAAAACCCTTATAGTAGTTGTAGCAGGTGACAGAGGTCTTTGTGGTGGTTATAATTCCAATGTATGTAAGGCAGCTATGGAAATTGTAGAACAAAAGGGCAATTCTATTGTAATTACAGTAGGTAATAAAACAAGGGAATATTTTAGACATAAAAATATTGATATTGCCCATTCCATAAGCGATATTTCAGAAAAGCCAAGCTATACAGATGCTTTTATACTTGGTGCTAAAATAATTGATATGTATCAAAAGGGTCAAGTTGATGAGGTGTACTTTGTTTATACAGAGTTTGTTACTACTCTTACTAGTGAACCAAAGTCTGTTAAACTTTTGCCTTTAGACCCTGATGATTTTGTTAATAATGATGAGCCTCGCAGTGAAACTCTGACTATTTATGAGCCTGATGAGGAGGCTGTTTTAAATTATGTTATTCCAAAGTATATTAATACTATTGTTTATGGCGGTATGGTTGAGTCTGCTGTTTGTGAGCTTAGTTCAAGAATGACAGCTATGGATTCAGCTACAGAAAATGCTGATGAAATGATGGGACAACTTAACTTGGTTTATAATAGAGCTAGACAGGGAGCTATCACACAAGAAATAACAGAGATTGTAAGTGGTAGCAATGCTTTGGAATAGTTAGGAGGAAGTAATGGCACAAAATAATGTTGGCAAGATAATTCAGATTATCGGTGCTGTTTTGGATATTAAATTCTCCAGTGGTGATTTACCGGCACTTAATAATGCCATTGAAATCAATAACAATGGTAATAAAATTGTGGCTGAGGTTGCACAGCACCTTGGTGACGATGTTGTTAAGTGTATTGCAATGAGTTCTACCGATGGTTTAAAGAGAGGTATGGAGGCTATTGATACTGGTGCACCTATTAGTGTTCCGGTAGGTAAGGAAACACTTGGCAGAATGTTTAATGTAACAGGTGACCCCATTGATGGTAAGGAGGCTCCTGTTACTGAAGAAAGATGGTCTATTCATAGACCGGCACCTAGCTTTGCTGAACAGAATAACTCAGCTGAAATACTTGAAACTGGTATTAAAGCTATTGACCTTCTTTGTCCTTATTCAAAGGGTGGTAAGATTGGTCTTTTTGGTGGTGCTGGTGTAGGTAAGACTGTTCTTATTATGGAGCTTATTACTAACATTGCTACTGAGCATCAAGGTTATTCTGTTTTTAGTGGTGTTGGTGAAAGAACTAGAGAGGGTAATGACCTTTATTATGAAATGCAAGAGTCTGGTGTTTTAAAACAGACTGCTCTTGTTTTTGGTCAGATGAATGAGCCACCTGGAGCAAGAATGAGAATTGCTCTTACTGGTCTTACAATGGCTGAGTACTTTAGAGATAAGGCAAAGCAAGATGTGCTTTTGTTTATTGACAATATATTTAGATTTGTACAGGCAGGTTCTGAGGTTTCTGCACTTTTAGGTCGTATGCCTTCAGCTGTAGGTTATCAGCCTACACTTGCTACTGAACTTGGTGCTTTGCAGGAAAGAATTACATCTACTAAAAATGGTTCTATTACATCAGTTCAGGCTGTTTATGTACCTGCTGATGACCTTACTGACCCTGCTCCGGCTACTACATTTGCCCATCTTGATGCAACTACTGTTTTGTCAAGAAGTATTGTTGAGCTTGGTATTTATCCAGCTATTGACCCTCTTGAGTCAACTTCCAGAATACTTGCTCCACAAGTTGTAGGTGAGGAGCATTACAATGTGGCAAGAAGAGTCCAGGCTATATTACAGAAGTATAAGGAATTGCAAGATATTATTGCTATTCTTGGTATGGACGAATTGTCAGAAAATGATAAAATGGTAGTAAGTAGAGCTAGAAAGGTTCAAAGATTTTTATCACAGCCTTTCCACGTTGCTGAAACATTTACTGGATTTCCAGGTCAATATGTACCAATAGAGGATACTATAAGAGGTTTTAAAGAAATTCTTGACGGTAAGCACGATGAAATACCTGAAGGTTTCTTCCTTAACTGTGGTAAAATAGAAGACGCTGTTGAAAAATATCGTAACTCTAATAAATAATAAGGGGTGATAATTGTGGCAAATAAGTTATCACTTAAAATAATTACACCGACAAGAAATATGTTTGAGGGTGAAGTTGATATGGTTGTTATGAGAACCCAAAGTGGAGACGTTGGTATTCTCCACGGTCATCAGCCTATGATTACTATTCTTGATTATGGTGTGCTTACTATTAAAAATGATGGTAATGAAAAGTTGGCAGCTGTACTTGGTGGATTTGCTGAAATTGGTGCAGATGGTATGACTATTCTTACTGATGTAAGTGAGTGGTCTGATGAAATTGATGTTGTGAGAGCTCAACAAGCTAAGGAAAGAGCAGAGGCTAGATTGAGAAGTAATAATGTAGATGTTGACTTTAATAGAGCTGAATTGGCTCTAAAGAGAGCTTTGGTCAGACTTACTACAAGTGGAAAAATGTAAGAAATAAAAAGGACCTATGTCAATATCATTTAGATTAGAATGATATAACTTTGGTCCTTTTTTTGTTTAATAATCTAAATTTTCAGCACTATCTTCAAAGGTTAAAGTGCTTATATATTTCCATTCATTTGTTTTTATATTGTATGAATAACTGATTTCATCATCGTTTTTATTGCTATAATAAATTATACCATATTTATTGTTATAGCCATAGCAATGGGTGTATTGTAATGGTATATCATTGTTTTTTGATATAAGAGTTAATGTGTTATTTTCTAATGCTTTATATATTTGGTTTTTATAGGAAATATATAAATATCCATTGTATTCACATATAGGTGAATAATAATTATTTAAAGCATAGGTGTTTAATAGTTTGCCAGTGTTAATATTGATGCTTATTAGTTGTCCATTAAGAGTTATGTAGATATTTTTGTTACCTAATAATTCAAAATTACTATAGCTTTTTGTTGATAATAAAATATGTTTATCTAATGGATTGTTTAAATTTTGTTTGTATAATTTAAAACCTTTATTATAATAATTATAAGAGTAATAAATTAAATAGTCATTACTTATGCCAACTAATGTTAAATGACCTGAATAGGTAATATATTTTGTTTGTTTTTTTGTGTTAAGATTTATACTCCATAATTCAGTATATATGTTATAATAATCGCCATTATTTATACTAATAACTTTAGTGAAATAGATATTATTATTGTAGTATTTTAAATCATTAATATTTTCTGGCAAGTAAGCAACAAATTCTATATTTTGTAAATTATTATCACAACTATATAATTCGTTTACTTGTGTTTTTATGTCTGTAATTTTAATTAAGTAAAGGCAGTTTTCTCCTTCACCAATATATGAGTATTGGTCTGGTATTTTTATAGCATTTTCGTTATCTAAATATTGTGAGTAATATTTGTCATTAGAATACAAATTTGTTGAAAAATTACTACTAACTTTAGCATAAGTGCAGACACATAACAATATTGTAAAAATAGTTGTAAAAATAAGTCCAATTAGTTTTTTCATAATAAATACCTCCTTTATTTATACTTATATTTTAAGTATAAATTGAAATAAAAGATATGTCAATAAAAATAAAACTTTTTATATTACAATAACACCATTTTTATATTCCTCGCCTTTATCTATACCTAAAGGAATATTGTAAATATCCGTGCTTATTATTTCTTGTTTTAGAAGTTCTTCATTTTCTTTAATTCCAATTATAACCGGAATGTTAGATTTTTTTACCATTTCAGATAAAATGTATTTTTTATCTTTTCTAAAACCTAGAACTCTTATATATTCAGGCTTTTTTATTTGGTCATTCTTTTTTATTCCAAGTAATATATGAAGAATTGCTTTTTGTAATTTAGAATAAGTGTATCTTTTAGTTTTTATGTTTTCTATTAATTCTGTTATTGTGTTGAAATTAGTATTTATTATTCTGTTTTCAAGACCTTCAGTAATATCAGCATATTCTGATATATCTTTTGGATTTTTGGTCCTTAATATATAAGACAATATTTGAGAAAAATTGTCAATTAATGGTGGATTTATATTATTAAAGAATTCTTTGCAGTTATTTGGTATTGAATTAAGAGCAGAGTAATCATTGTTTAAAATTGCTGTTCTAATAGCTGATGCTGATGAAATTTCGCCACTTAAATTGTTGCTGTTGTAATCTGAAATAATTCTTTCTATTGTAAATGGTTTAATGTTACTATTTAGTTTTTGTAACTGTCTTATATACTCAAGTGCAAGTATATTGTTTGGCTTATTCATAAAACTTAGCTTTTTTCCAATGTAACTTTCAAGGGCAGAATTCCTTGCCAAAGGATATGACATACCTAAGTTAAGGTTTTCTTTTAAATGTTTTTTAAATAAAGTTGGCTCATTATTAAGTATTCGTGCTATATTTTCAAATATAGCTGTTTCCCCGTTTTCGCTTCCAAAGGAAAGTTTATCTATAATACGGCTTTCATTTAATATATTGACTGCACCAAATGAAAAAACATCAGCAGAGCCGGTTGCATATTCAACTGGCAATTCAAGTACCATAGAAACGCCGTTTAAAAGTGCCATTTTTGTCCTAATATGTTTTTTAAATAAGGCTGGCTCTCCTCTTTGTACAAAGTTACCGCTTATTATAGCTACAATATCTTCACAAGTTGCTTTTATTGTAGAGTCAATATGATATTTATGTCCTTTATGAAAAGGGTTGTATTCTGCAATTATTCCAACAGCCATTTTAATGCTCCTTTTAAGATTTATAATCATAAGTATAACAAAAAATAATTAAAAAATCCATTTTTTTGAAAAAAGTTGTTGTCAAGAAGGAGTAAAAGGTTTATAATTAAAGTAGATAAGAGTATGTACTCTGAAAATTAAATACTTCAACTTTGAAAGGAGAAAAAAATATGAGTATTATGGACAGCCTTAAGGCTAAAGCTAAGGCAGACAAGAAAACTATTGTTTTACCTGAATCTATGGATAAGAGAACATTTGCTGCTGCAGAACAGATTTTAAAGGAGGGTATTGCTAATCTTGTAATTATCGGTACTCCTGAGGAAGTTGCTGAAAACAGCAAGGGTTATGATATTACAGGTGCTACTATTGTAGACCCATTTACTGATCCTAACAGACAGAAGTATATTGACAAATTTGTTGAATTAAGAAGCAAGAAGGGTGTTACTCCTGAATCTGCTGAAGAAATGATGACTAAGGATTATATGTACTATGCTTGTCTTATGTGTAAGTGTGGTGATGCTGATGGTGCTGTTTCAGGTGCTTGCCACTCAACTGGTAACACAATTAGACCAGCTCTCCAGTTATTAAAGACTAAGCCTGGTATTAGTTCTGTATCTGGTTTCTTCCTTATGGAAGTACCAAATTGTGAATTTGGTGACAATGGTCTTTTTGTATTTGCTGACTGTGCTGTTAATACTGACCTTGATTCTGCTAAACTTGCTGAAATTGCTGGTCTTTCTGCTGAATCATTTAAGATGTTTACAGGTGGTGAGCCTAAGGTAGCTATGCTTTCTTACTCTTCTAAGGGTAGTGCTAAGCACGATGATGTTACTAAGGTAGCTGACGCTGTTAAGATGGCTCAGGAAAGATTCCCAGAAATCGAAATTGACGGTGAATTGCAGCTTGATGCAGCTTTAGTTCCAGAGGTTGGTGCATTAAAAGCTCCAGAAAGCAAGGTTGCTGGTCACGCTAATACTCTTGTATTCCCAAGTCTTGAAGCTGGTAACATTGGTTATAAATTAGTTCAGAGATTAGCTAAGGCTGAAGCTTATGGTCCGGTTTTACAGGGTCTTTCAATGCCTGTTAATGACCTTTCAAGAGGTTGTTTTGCAGAAGATATCGTAGGTGTTGTTGCTATGACAGCAGTTCAGGCTCAGTTAGCTGGTAAGTAATATTTTTTAAGGAGAAAATAAATGAAAATTTTAGTTATTAATTGCGGTAGTTCATCTTTAAAGTATCAGTTGTACAATATGGACAACAACGAAGTTTTAGCTAAGGGTTTAGTTGAAAGAATCGGTATTGAGGGTTCTAATCTTCAGCATAGACCAACTGGTAAGGACAAGGTTGTATTTGAACAGCCTTTAAAGAATCACGATGAAGCTATTAAGCTTGTTATGGAAAAACTTGTTGACCCAGAGTGTGGTGTTATTTCTAGCCTTTCTGAAATCAACGGTGTTGGTCATAGAGTACTTCACGGTAGCAAGTACTTTACTAAGTCTTGCGTAGTAACTGAAGAAGTTAAGGAAGTTGTTAGAAAGTGCTTTGATTTAGGTCCTTTACACAATCCTGCAAACCTTATGGGTATTGAGGCTTGTGAAAAGCTTATGCCTGGCGTTCCTAACATTGCTGTATTTGATACTGCATTCCATCAGACTATGCCAGCAAAGGCTTATATGTATGCTCTTCCTTATGAATACTATGAGAAGTATAATGTAAGAAGATATGGTTTCCACGGTACTAGTCATAGATATGTTTCTAAGAGAGCTATTGAAATGCTTGGTAATCCAGAGCACAGCAAGATTATTACTTGCCATTTAGGTAATGGTTCTTCTATTGCTGCTGTTAAGGATGGTAAGGTTATTGATACATCAATGGGTCTTACTCCTTTAGCTGGCTTTGAAATGGGTACTAGATGTGGTGATATTGACCCTGCTATTGTACCTTACTTAATGAAGCACGAAAACTTAACTCCAGACGAAATCGATACTATTATGAATAAGAAGTCTGGTATTCTTGGTGTAACAGGTCGTTCAAGTGACTATAGAGATGTAGAAGCTGGTATGAACGAAGGTGATGAAAGATGTAAGTTAGCTCTTGATATGTTTAGATATCAGATTGCTAAGTACATTGGTTCATACTATGTTGCTCTCGGTGGTTGTGATGCCATTGTATTTACTGCTGGTATTGGTGAAAATAACGGTGGTCATAGAGCTGCTATTTGTGAATATCTTGATTGCCTTGGCGTTAAGATTGATGATGAAAAGAATAAGCTTCGTGGTGAAGACATTGACTTTACTGGTGAGGGTAGCAAGATTAAGACTTTCATTATTCCAACTGATGAGGAATTAATGATTGCTCAGGATACTATGGATTTATTAAACTAATTTATTTTTGTAAATTTTGAATTTTATTGATTGTCAGGGTGTTTATGCACCCTGATATTAAATTTTAAAAAATTAAATTTGAAAAGAAAAATTGCTTGACAAAATACAACCCTAATGATATAATATCATTTGATGTGTTGTCGGGCAATGCTTATTTGCTTGACGCTACGGAATAGGCTGACTATTCCTGCGGAACAGGAGTGTTATTATGCTTATTGATGTTAAATATCTTGCTGATAAGAAGGAAAACTTTAACTTTAGTGATAATTTTGTATTTCTTAGAGATAACTATATGATTCTGGTTTCTGCTGAAGTAACAGGCATTGTTTACAGACAGGGAACTGATTATATTGTTGACGGCAAGGTTAAGACGGTTTTAAATTTGAATTGTGACTTATGTCTTAGTGCTTTTGAAACCAAACTTGATTTTGATTTGAATGAGGTGTTTTCAGAAACTCCTGATTCAGATGAGGAGATTTGGGAGCTTTCAGATAAGACCATTGATTTGAAACCGGCTGTCATAGCTAACATCATACTGAATATGCCTATGCAGGTTTTGTGTTCCGATGATTGTAAGGGCCTTTGCCCTAAATGCGGTCATAACTTAAATGACGGCGATTGTGGCTGTGACAGGGGTTATGTTAATCCACAATTTGAAAAGTTGTTAAATCTTTTTAATGATGATTAATTTATTTTATTAAATCAAGGAGGTGTATAGAAATGTCAATTTGTCCTAAGGGTAAGATGTCTAAGTCTAAGAGAGATAAGAGAAAGGCTCAGAGCTGGAAGATTGCTACTCCAACTTTAGTAGCTTGTAGCAAGTGCGGCGAGTTAATGATGCCTCATAGAGTATGCAAGAATTGTGGTTCTTACAACAAGAAGTCAATCGTAGCTGTAGACTAATATAAAGTGTATATATAAATATTGCAATACCAATAAAAGGTAATTTATTTCTTTAGTATTTCTTGTAATTTTTTAAATAAAAATATACATAAAAAGTTCATAAATCAGTTGCTTAAAATTATGGCGTGTGCTATAATTATTTTAACAATTAAAAAAGTATTAAGGAGGAAATATTATGGCATTAGTTACAACAAAGGAAATGTTTAAGAAAGCGTTTGAGGGAAAGTATTCTATTGGTGCTTTTAATATCAATAATATGGAAATTATTCAAGGCGTAGTTAGAGGTGCTGCTGCTAAGAATTCTGCTGTTATTTTACAGTGTTCTAAGTCAGCATTAAAGTATGCTGGTCCTCAGTGTTTATTAGGTATGGTTAAGGCACTTGTTGAAGAAACTGGTGTAGATGTTGCTTTACATCTTGACCACGGTCCAGACCTTGAAACTGTTAAGCTTTGTGTTGAAAATGGCTTTACTTCTGTTATGTTTGATGGTTCTCACTTTGAATATGAAGAAAATGTAGCAAAGACTAAGGAAGTTGTAGACTATGCTCACGCTCACGGTGTTGTTGTTGAGGCTGAACTTGGCAAACTTGCTGGTGTTGAGGATGATGTTAATGTAGATGCAGCAAATGCTACATATACTGACCCAGATCAAGCAGTTGATTTTGTTAAGAGAACTGGCGTTGATTCTTTAGCTATTGCTATTGGCACAAGTCACGGTGCTTACAAGTTTAAGGGTGAGGCTAAACTTGACTTTGACAGACTTGCACTTATTACAGAAAAGCTTGAGGCTGAAGGTTTCCATAACTATCCAATTGTTCTTCACGGTGCATCAAGTGTTGACCCTGCTGTTATTGAAATGTGTAATCAATATGGTGGTAACATTAAGGGAGCTAAGGGTATACCTGTTGAAATGTTGAGAAAGGCATCTAGTATGGCTGTTTGTAAGATTAATATGGATACCGATATTAGACTTGCTATGACTGCTGGTATTAGAAAATCATTTGTTGATAAGCCAGAAAACTTTGACCCTAGAGGATACCTTGGTGTTGCAAGAGATATGGTTCAGGAACTTGTTGAATATAAGATTGAAAATGTATTAGGTTCTGTGGACTCAATGAAATAAGTTGTGTTTAAATATGTAAAAATATCTTGCATAATTTTACATATTATGTTATCATAGATTTTAATATAAGTTTAATTAATATTGATTAAACTTTCTCGGTAACGATACTCAAAAACGATTGTGAAAGTTTTTCTTAGAAATCGTTTTTGTTGTAATTGTAGAACACAAAAAATTAAATTTTTAACAAAGGAGATTAGAAAAATGGCATACTATTTTAAAGAACCATCACATACTTTTAGCGAATATTTATTGGTACCAGGCTACTCATCAGAGGCTTGTATCCCTGCTAAGGCTAGTCTTGTTACTCCATTAGTTAAGTACAGAAAAGGAGAGGAAGAATGTCCTCTTACTATGAATATTCCTTTAGTATCTGCAATTATGCAGTCAGTTTCTGATGACAATATGGCTATTGCACTTGCTAAGGAGGGTGGTGTGTCATTTATCTATGGCTCACAGACTGTTGAACAGCAGGCAGAAATGGTTAAGAGAGTTAAGAGTTATAAGGCTGGATTTGTTAAGAGTGATTCTAACATTAGACCAGACCAGACCCTTGCTGATATTATTGCATTAAAAGAGGAAACAGGTCATTCAACTGTTTCTGTTACTGAAGATGGTACTGCAACTGGTAAGCTTGTTGGTATTGTTACTAGCAGAGATTACAGAGTAAGCAGAATGGACCCTGCTACTAAGGTTAGTGAATTTATGACTCCTATTGAAAATATGATTTACGCTAAAGAGGGTACTACTCTTAAGGAAGCTAATGATATTATTTGGGATAAGAAGTTAAATGCTCTTCCTATTGTTGATGACCAGCAAAGGCTTGTGGCTTATGTATTCAGAAAGGACTATGAAAGTCATAAGGAAAATACTATGGAACTTCTTGATTCTCATAAGAGATATATTGTAGGTGCTGGTATTAATACAAGAGATTTTGCTGAAAGAGTTCCTGCTTTAGTTGAGGCTGGTGCAGATGTTCTTTGTATTGACTCATCAGAAGGGTTTAGTGCTTGGCAGAAGAATACTATTGACTGGATTAGAGAACATTATGGCAATACTGTTAAGGTTGGTGCTGGTAATGTAGTTGATAGAGAAGGTTTTAGATTCCTTGCTGAAGCTGGTGCTGATTTTATTAAAATTGGTATTGGTGGCGGTTCTATCTGTATTACTAGAGAAACTAAGGGTATAGGTAGAGGTCAGGCTACATCTGTTATTGAAGTTGCTGCAGCTAGAGATGAATATTACAAGGAAACTGGTGTTTATATTCCAATTTGTTCCGATGGTGGTATTGTTCACGATTATCACATTACTTTAGCTCTCGCTATGGGTTGTGATTTCTGTATGCTTGGTAGATACTTCTCAAGATTTGAAGAGAGTCCTACAAATAAGGTTATTGTAAATGGTAACTATATGAAAGAATACTGGGGAGAAGGTTCTGCAAGAGCAAAAAACTGGCAAAGATATGATATGGGTGGTGAAAGCAAGCTTTCATTTGAAGAAGGCGTTGATTCTTATGTACCTTATGCTGGTTATTTACACGACAACCTTGCTATTACACTTTCAAAGGTTCGTTCAACAATGTGTAACTGTGGTGCATTAACTATTCCTGAATTACAGGAAAAGGCTAGAATTACCCTTGTTTCTGCAACTAGTATTGTAGAAGGTGGTGCTCACGATGTTGTTCTTAAGGATCAGAATGCAGCTCCTGTAAAATAATAATAATAATATAAAGACCTCTGAAAACAGAGGTCTTTTTGGTATTATTTACTAATTTTTTGCTAAATTTGAAATAATAATGTAACATTGTATTCAAAATTTAATTTTAATTTAATAAAAACATATTGCAACTTTTATCAATATATGAGAAAATATAGTTATAATAATCATAATGAATTATGATGAAAGGAGTATAAAAATGAAAAAATTAATTTTATGTTCAGCTGCTGCTTGTATGGCTGTATCTATGGCTATGCCTGTAACGGCTGCCAACGATGGGAATTCTAAATATTTTAAAGATGTAACAACTGATAATTATGGTTGGGCAGTTGAATATGTTGACTATATTGCTAAGAATGGCATTGCTACTGGTGTAGGTGCTGATATGTATGCTCCCGGCAACAAGATTGAAAGGGGAGATTTTGCTGTACTTCTTGATAAAACTTTTGATTTTAAGGAGGGCAAAATTGAAACTTATGCCTTAAAAGATGTATCAGAAAATTCTTACTATGCACAGGCTATTGCAAATTGTTGTTTAGCAAATGTTATTACTGAAAGAGGTATGTATTATCCGGAAGATGCTATTAAAAGACTTGATGCTATGACTATGATTTACAGAGCCTTGCTTAATAACAATCTTGTAACTAACATTACAACAGATATTTCTGTGTTTAATGATGCTAATATTATTAGTGGTATTGAAAGACAGACTGCGGCAGCTACTCTTTATAGTATAGGTCTTATTAAGGGCGATGATAAAGGTAATCTTAATCCGGATGCAACAATGACTAGAGCTGAAATGGCTGTTATATTTGCTAAACTTGACCAGTATGCAGATGAATACAAAGTTGAGGCAGCTAAGAGGGAAGAAGAAAAGGCGGCTAAAGAAGAAGAAGAGAAAGTAGAAAAGGAAGAGGCTAAGAAGGAAGAAGCTAAGACCAATGAAAGTAAGAACCATAGTAATGATGATGTTTCTGAAAAGATTTTTGCTGAAAATGGTGGTACTATAAATGTTGACAGCTCTACAGTTAGAGTTACAAGTGACGATGCTGTTTCTGTAGACAATAATAGTCAGGTTAATATTAATAGTTCTTTTATAACTTCAATTGGCGGTAATGCTGTATCTGCTAAGGGTAAGTCAACTGTTAAGATAGAAGGTGGCTCTGTTACAGGTACTAATGGTAATGCTGTTTATGCAACTGACCAGTCTAATATAAGTGTAAATAACACTAAGGTTAGTGCCAATGGCAAAAATTCTAAAACAGCTGTTAATCTTACAAAGGGAGCAATAGCGAACATTAAAAATACTACTATTTCCGCTGGTGAAAAAGCATCTGCTGTTACTATTGGTAATGGTGCTAGTCTTACTCTTAATGGTAATAATGTTGAGGCAGAAAGTGGTGTAGGCAAGTCTACTAATTTTGGTTCAATTGATGTAATTTCTACTAATGATGATGCTAGTACTATTAATGTTGAAAATACAAGTTTTGAAAATAAGAAAGGCTCAGCTTTCTATTTTAGAGATTCTACTGCAACAGTTAATATTAAGGGTGGTAATACTTTTAATGTAACTACTCTTATTAATTCGCCTACAATACTTAAAGAACCTCAGGAAACAGGTAATACTATTACACTTAATTTAACTGATGGTGCAAGAATTGAAAATACTCGTATTGTACTTGACAATAAGGATATACTTAATATTAATATTGATAATGATTGTACTTTAGGTGGTCAAATTGATACTGAAATAAAGGGATATATTAACCTTAATATGGAACAGGATGGTACTCTTGTTCTCGATAATGACCTTTATCTTGATAGTTTTAAAGATGGTTCAAATCTTGATTTTTCAAATATTGTAGATAATGGATTTAATATTTATTATAATGAAAATAATCCAGAAAATGAGTGGCTTGCTGCTGATACTTACGATTTACTTTTAGGTGGTCAGCTTAGACCTTATTCAAAGCAAGATTTAGTTAGATAATAAAAAAATAAAACAGTGAGGAAAATCTTCACTGTTTTATTTTTTTTATAAAAAAGCAGAGTGGAAAAATCCACTCCGCATTTAATTATTTTGTTAATGTGTAATTAGCCTTCAATGGCAATATAGTTATTATTAGTTACGGATTCAGGTGCTTTCTTAGGAATAGATAACTTCAAAATACCGTTTTCATATTTAGCTTTAACATCTTCTTGTTTAATGCTTTCACCTACATAAAAACTTCTACTCATTGAACCGGCATAACGCTCTTGACGGATGTATTTGCCTTCTTTATCCTTTTCCTCTTTATCAAGACCTTTGGCAGCTGAAATTGTCAAATAACCATTGTTAAGGCTTGCGTTAATTTCGTCTTTCTTAAAGCCTGGCAAATCAATATCGACTTCGTAACTACTATCGGTTTCTCTAATGTCGGTTTTCATCATATTCTTTGCATTTTTACCATAGAGTGGATTTTTTTTACCAAAGAATTCGTGTTCAAATGGAAAATCCATCCAATCATCATCAAATAAGTTTTCTCCAAAAAGTTTAGGCATCATCATAAGTCATATCTCCTTTCATAGATATAAAAAACAAATTAGCACTATCGGAGAAGTCCGAGGTGTCGAAAAATATTTACTTAGGAAAATTAACATTTCCTTAGAACTTAAGATTTGGTTTTTCTTTATTTAACCTTTCCCTTTGTTCTATATGTAATATATCACAAATTGTTAGCACTGTCAAGAGATGAGTGCTAATTTTATTATTAAGAGTTTATGAATATAAGGTGTTTTATTTTAAAACTTTTTGCCTGAACCTATTTCAAAATTATATTTGGCTATACCTAAATCTAATTTAGTGTAAAATCCTGTGCCTGCTTTAGTTTTAACTATACAATTATCTGTTAATTCAAAATAAAACTTTTGCTGATTCATTGCTGTTGGTGCAAGAAGTGCAGACTGTACACCTTTTAAGAACCAGTCAGGCATACCCTCGGTATAATTACTTACCTTATTTATTGCTTTATTTTTATGGGAAATACCTTGATTTAAACCGTAACCAATAGAAATAAGACAAACTTCTTTTTCATTTGGTCTAACATTTGCTTTGCTTTTTCCGTGAGTCATGGCTACCCAGCAAGTATTAAGTCCTAATTCTTGGGCTTTTAATACAATTTTTTCTCCATAGTATCCAAGTTTTTCATTGAGATTTGGTGATTTTTTACCTGTAAGTGAAATATAGTTTTGTACTCCTGAAAATTTGCCATAATGAGCTAATATATTATTAAAACAATTAGATTCATTATAAAAAATTTGTATATTTAAAGAATTTGCTTTATTTATTTCAGCAATGAGTTCATTAAGTATTTGTTGTTTTTCCAATTCAATTTCTTTGTTTTTGTATTGACGAACACTATGTCGTTCTTTAATTAATTTAATTATATCCATTTTTGCCTCCGTTTTTATATATTTTCACTAATATCAGGCATTGCAAGTGATAACTCATTGTCAGCTGAAGTGTATGAATGAGTTTTATAAAGGATTAAATTTCAGGATTAAAATAACAATATATTTCAGTTGTCTATTTTCTTGCTAAATTAGCATATATTTTTAAGTATAAGGACTATTTAAATTAGATTATTTCCGTTAAGTACAGTTCGGTTATAAACAAGATGAAGATACATTGCGTCTTTTGCTCTGATTGGATTATGGTCTTTTATGGCATTAGCAATTTCCCGATGAGTTGAAATAGTTTCGTCTTTAAGTATGTTGTTAGTTAATTTAACAAAAAGAGGTATAGAGCTATTTATAATAGGTATAATTCGAGGCATAACTAGATTTTTACTACTTATAGCTATAGCTTTGTGAAATTCTATATCTTTTTGAGTGTGTTCTTCACCTTTTAACATTAAATATTCAACTTCATAACATAGGGTTTGTATTAATTCTATATCTTTTTCATTGGCATTAATAGCTGCCATTTGTGCTATATAAGGTTCAATTAAAAACCTTATTTCAAGTAAGTCAAGAGTTAATTTTCTTTTATCTTCTATAAATGTAAAACCTAAAGGGTCATCAACAACACCTGGTGTACTGGCTATATATGTGCCAGAGCCTTGCTTAACTGTAACAATATTTCGTGATGCCAATAGTTTAATAGCTTCTCTTAAAGAGCTTCTGCCAGCACCCATTTCTTTTGAAAGTATAGATTCGTTAGGTAGTTTATCCCCAGGTTTTAATTCTTTTTCTAATATATAAGAAACAATATCATCAGATAACTTTTCTGGCAAACTTTTATCAGTGCTATTTAAATTCATCATATCAATTCACCTCCATAACCATATTTTTAATATTATATATCTTATTAAATCATTTTGTCAATAGGTAAATATGCTTAAAAAATAATATATTTATTTAGTTAATATTACAGGTTGACATTTTGAATGGTCTGATGTATTATTAATTCATCAGATGAATTCAAATGACATTAATATTAAAAAGGAGGATTTTAGTGTGAAAATGTTTAAAATAACTAAAATTGATATGATGAATGTAGGAGGCGATACAGTATGACAGATGTAGCTTTTACAGCAGACCCAACACGACTTATAGTGTCAGCAGCAGTTGGAATTTTGCTTTTACTTTTTCTTATTATTAAATTTAAACTTCACCCAGTGTTATCAATGATGATTTCAGCTATTGTAATTGGTGTAGGTGCAGGAATGCCACTTCAACTTATTGCTGAAACAGTAGAAAAAGGTGTAGGCAAAACCTTGCAAGGTATAGCACTTCTTATTGGTTTAGGTTCAATGTTTGGTGGTATTCTTGAAGTAAGTGGTGGTGCTCAAAAAATGGCACAGACTCTTATTAGCAAGTTTGGTCAGAAAAAAGCTGGTCTTGCTCTTGGACTGACTGGATTGGTAATTGGTACTACAGTATTTTTTGAGGCAGGTGTAGTTATTCTTATTCCTCTTGCTTTTAATGTAGCAAAGCAGACAAAGAAGTCAACTTTATGTTATGCAATACCGTTACTTGCTGGTTTAGCTTCTGGTTATGCTTTTGTTCCACCATCAGCTGGGTCTGTACTTGTAGCTAATGCTCTTGGTGTTAATTTAGGAGTAATGATTGCTGTTGGTGTGCCAGTAGCTATTATATCTACTATTGTAGCTGGCGTAATATGGGGCAATGTAATTGGTAACAAAATATTTACTAAACTTCCTGTTAATGTAGAGGAAATTTCAGTAGAAGGTGATAGTAAAAATCTTCCACCTTTTGGTACTGTTTTTACAATTATATTAATTCCTCTTGTGCTTATTCTTTTAAGTACAGCGTCTAGTTATATACCTATTAATGAAAGTATTAAGTCAATTTTAGGATTTTTAGGAAAACCTTTTGTTGCTCTTACTATTGCAACTCTTGTAGCTATGTATCTTTTAGGTACAAAACAAGGATATGATAAGGCACAGCTTAAGAAAATACTGGACCATTCTCTTAGACCTGTGGGTATGATTTTACTGGTTATTGCCAGTGGTGGTGTTATAAGATGGATGCTTCAAGACTCTGGTCTTGGCAATATTATTGGACCGGCTCTTGAGCAAAGTGGTATGCCTCTTATTATTGTAGCCTTTCTTATTGCTTTTCTTGTTAGAGCATCTGTAGGTAGCTCAATAGTAGCTATGACTATGGCATCAGGTATTATGGCAACTATGCCAGCAGTAGTTGATTGCTCAATGTTATATAAGGCTGCAATGTGTTGTGCTATTTGTGGTGGTGCAACTGCTTTAAGTCATGTAAATGATGCTGGATTTTGGCTTGTAGGAACATTCCTTGAAATAGACGAAAAAACAACATTAAAATCTTGGACAATTATGGAAACTATTATTGGTATTTCCGGTCTTGTTCTTGGACTTGTAATATCAATATTTGCTTAGGAGGATAAAATGATAAAATTACCTGTTAAACTTGCGTCAATGCAAGACGGAAAATATCTTGTTCAAATTGCAGAAGGCTGTAAATATGATGTGGAGCTTGTCTGTGGTAGATATATAGTCGATGCAAAATCTATGCTTGGTGTATTTAGCTTGCCTCATTTTGACAATGTAGAGTTAATACTACATACAGACAATGGTGATAATGTTAAAGAACAACTTGCTCAACTTAACTTATTAAAGACAATTTATAAAAATTAATTTATTAGAAAAGGAGATTTTATTATGGAATTAAGAAGTCAGAAATTAAGAGAATTAGCACCTGAAATTGACCCTTTACGCTTAGGTACTGGTTGGAAACTTGAAGATTTGTCTAAGCCTCAGATTATTATTGAAAGTACATTTGGTGATAGCCACCCAGGTAGTGGAGACCTTTTAACTTTAGTTGAGGAGGCTAAAAAGGGCGTTGCAAAGGTCGGTGGTTTCGGTGCTCGTTACTTCTGTACAGATATTTGTGATGGTGAGTCACAAGGTCACGATGGTATTAACTACTCTTTGCCTTCAAGAGATATGATTGCTAATATGATTGAAATTCACGCAAATGCTACACCATTTGACGGTGGTGTATTTGTTGCCAGCTGTGATAAGGGTATGCCTGCACACCTTATGGCAATAGGTAGAGTAAATATTCCGTCTATTGTTATTACTGGTGGCGTTATGGATGCAGGTCCAGACCTTCTTACACTTGAGCAAATCGGTATGTATGATGCTATGTGTAAAAGAGGTGAAATTACTGAAGAAAAACTTACATTTTATAAACACAATGCCTGTCCTTCTTGTGGTGCTTGTTCATTTATGGGTACAGCATCTACAATGCAAGTTATGGCAGAGGCTCTTGGTTTAATGCTTCCTGGTAGTGCTTTAATGCCTGCTACAAGTCCTGACCTTAAGGAATTTGCACAGAAGGCTGGAGAACAAGCTGTATGGCTTGCTAAAAATGACCTTAAGCCAAGTGATATTGTAACAATGAAGTCCTTTGAAAATGCCATTATGGTTCACGCAGCAATTTCAGGTTCAACTAACTCACTTTTACATATTCCAGCTATTGCTAAGGAATTTGGTTTTGAAATTGATGGTGACACATTTGATAGACTTCATAGAGGTGCTCATTATCTCCTTAACATTCGTCCTGCCGGTCAGTGGCCAGCACAGTTCTTCTACTATGCTGGTGGTGTACCAACAATTATGGAAGAAATTAAGGATATGCTTCATCTTGATGTAATGACAGTTACAGGAAAGACTTTAGGTGAAAATCTTGAAGATTTAAAGAAAAATGGATTTTATGATAAATGCCAGACTTATCTTGATAAATGGGGATTAAAGAGAGAGGATATAATAAGACCTTTTGATAATCCATTTGGTACTGATGGTAGTATTGCTATTTTAAAGGGTAATCTTGCTCCAGATGGTGCTGTTGTTAAACATACCGTTGTACCTAAGGAAATGTTTAATGCTGTATTAAGAGCAAGACCTTATGATTGTGAAGAAGATGCTATTCACGCTGTACTTACTCACGAAATTAAACCTGGTGATGCTGTAATTATTCGTTATGAAGGACCTAAGGGTAGCGGTATGCCAGAAATGTTCTATACTACAGAGGCAATAGCATCTGATGAGCAATTAGGTGCAACAATAGCTCTTTTAACTGATGGTAGATTTTCCGGTGCATCTAAAGGACCTGCTATAGGTCATATTTCACCAGAGGCAGCTGAAGGTGGTCCTATTGCTCTTGTTGAAGAAAATGATTTAATTGAAATTAGTATTCCTAACAGAGTTATAAAACTTGTAGGTGTAAATGGTGAGAGAAAGACAGATGCAGAAATTGAAAAAATACTTGCAGAAAGAAAGAGTAACTGGAAGCCTAAAGAGAACAAATACAAGAAAGGTGTACTTAGACAGTTTGCTGATAGAGCAGTATCTCCTATGAAAGGTGGATATATGGAATAAAATTGTACTTTTTATAAAATATATTAAATATTAGTCAACCAAATAAAATAACAAAAAGTCCGAATTTCTCGGACTTTTTATTATTTTATAATATTAGAATACATTACAAATTTGTTCACCCGGTATTTTGTTGTTGTAAACATAATCATAAATCATATCTCTGTAAGCATACACTGTAGACTTAAGTTCTGTTTGTTTAGTTTGGTCTGGAGTAGTAAGTTTAAGAGAACCAGGGGCATCAGCTTTACCGCTTCCAAAGCTATAACATATACCCTTAACTGAATTAGGAGTCATTTTATCCATCCAATAATTTTGACCATTGTTGAAACTTAATGTATTTTCAATATCATAAGATGCTGCACCGTTGTTTCTATCAAAGCCTTTTGCAGGATTTTGGTTAGGTGTGTTTGCGTGGTCAAAAGCTATGCAGTTTTTAATATATCTGTATGATGAACTTGGTGTTTCTGCTGAACCAAATTTAAATCCATTAGGATTACCTTGCCAAGCCTTACTTCTAATGTTTGTATAAGAATTACTTGTGCCAAGAAGTTTAACTGTAAGCTTTGGCCAGCTTGTTACATTATGGTTATTATATTTAGTTTCAAAATCAGGGTCATTTTTTAATATTTCTTGAATATATAAAAGGTTCTTATCTAAAGCAAAACCATTTTCATAGTCATATTCACCAGTAAATACCTTTGGATTACCGTTATTCCAAGCAAGACATTCTACATAGTCAACTCTACCAATGTATGGTGTGCCTCTATCATAACTATCCCAACCGTCGTCACTGTTTTCCCAAGCACGACAATTGTAGAAGTAGTTATTTTCTCCAGCTTGAAGTTTAACAGAAAAACCATCAGCATCTCCGCCGTTTTTTTGAATAAGGTCAGCATTTCTATAACTATCAACATACTTAAATGTATTGTTAGAGCCACCATTTGTAACAGATACACCAGAGTTATTGTTATATCTAAATATGCAATTTTCAAAAGTAGAATAGCCAGAATCTAAACCAGTAATTCTTACACCACAATCACCAGCATTTTGTACAATTATATTTTTGAATGTATAATGACTACCGTTAATTAAAATACCTGTACCACCTGAGCCAGAACTTGTAAGACTATCTCTTAATGATGCAAAGTCAAGGGTTGCACCTGTGCCATCTGTATTAGTAAGACCAAGTATTTCAGTATTAGCATTTTTGTTTGTAAGTTTTAACCTCTCAGTACAATTAATGGTGCCTTTAATATAAATTTTATTGTCTTTTTTAGCAATTTCATTTTTTAGGTCAGTAAAGTTATCAACTACAACACCGTCACTTGTGTCAATAGTAGTAGTTTCTGTTGTTGAATCTGTAGAAATAATTGTAGTTGTTTCAGTAGTAGGCTCGTTAGGAATACCTTCAGGTCTATAATTTTTATCAAGAGCCATTTGGAGTATTATAGATACATCTGTAGAGTCAATAATATTATCTTTATTAAGGTCTATATATTTTTTATAATCAGCATTTTCTTCAATAGGCATTGACTTATTTGTAAGTACCTTATCTAAAACTATAGCAGAATCTTCAACATCTAGAATACCGTTATTGTTAGCATCGCCATAAATTGGCGTTTTTTCACCAAAGGCAAGACAGACTGTGGATAATATAGCAATAGAACTTGCTAAAACACATATAATTTTTTTCATTATAGTACCTCCTCAATATATTTATATTAATTAAACAATACCATAAAATAATAGATTTTGCAATTAAATGTTAAATTTAATATTGTAATAATTAATTTATTAAAAAAACAGGCATACTCAAATTCTATTATTTACAAAAATTGAGTAAATGCCTGTTTTTAATTATAATATTAAATTATTAGAAAACATTACAAATTTGCTCACCAGGTATCTTATTGTTATCAACATAAGCTCTAATCATATCTCTGTAAGCATAAACTGTATTTTGAAGTTCAGCCTGTTTAGCCTCATCAGGAGTTGTAAGAGTAACATTTTTGTCAACAGAGTCACTTGAACTTGTGTTACCAAAGCTATAAAGAATACCTTTGACAGACTTAGATGTCATTTTTGACATATAGTAGTTTCTGCCGTTGTTGAAACTTAAAGTGTTTTCAATATCGTAGCTGGCAGAGGCGTTATTTTGGTCGAAACCTTTGCTAGCGTGGTCAAAAGCTATACAGTTTTTAATATTTCTGTATGAAGTATCAGGTGTATTAATTGAACCAAACTTAAATCCGTTAGGATTACCAGCCCATTTATTATGAATATCAGAATAACTAGCACTTAAACCTAAGATATTAATATCAACTTGTGGCCAACTTGTTACTTGGTGATTGTTGTACTTTGTTTCAAAATCAGGGTCAGCCTTTAATATAGCCTGAACATATAAAAGATTCTTGTCTAAAGGATTACCATTTTCATAGTCGAACTCACCAGTAAATATCTTATTGTTACCATTGTTCCAAGTAAGGCACTCAATATAATCAATTCTACCAATATAAGGTGTTATCTTATCATAACTATCCCAACCATCATCACTATTTTCATAAGCACGACAGTTGTAGAAATAATTGTTCTCACCAGCTGAAAGTTTAACTGAAAAACCATCTGCATCAGAACCTAAGCTCTGAACAATATCAGCATTTCGGTAACAGTCAACAGATTTAAAAGTGTTGTTAGATGCTCCACTTGTTACTGATACACCTGAGTTGTTGTTGTATCTGAATACACAGTTTTCGATAGTAGAGTAACCAGTTCCACTACCTTTAATTCTTAAACCACAATCACCGGCATTTTGAACTATTAAGTTCTTAAGTGTGTAATGAGAACCTTTAATATATACACCTACACCACTTTCACCCTTTGACTTAAGACTATCTCTTAATGATGCAAAGTCAAGAGTTGCTGCAGTACCATCATCATTTGCAATACCTATAATCTGAGTATTAGCATTTTTAGTGTTAAGATTTAATCTTTCAGGACAATCAATGTTACCTTTTACATAAATTGTTTTGCCAGTTTGAGCAACAGCTTTCTTAAGGTCAGTGAAATTATCGACTACAATACCGTCACTTGTGTCAATAGTAGTACTTTCAGTAGTTTTATCTGTAGTGACTTCAGTAGTTCCATCAGTAGTAGCCTCAGTTGAAATTTCAGGCTTATAATTACTATCAAGAGCCATCTGAAGAATAATAGCAACATCTTCAGAATCAATAATGTTGTTACTATTAAGGTCAATGTATTTTTTATAGTTATCATTTTCCTCAATAGGCATTGACTTATTTGTAAGAACCTTGTCTAATACAGTAGCAGCATCACTAACAGTTACAGTACCATTGTTGTCAGCATCACCATAAATTGGTGTACTTGTAGCAAAAGCAAAGCAGGTTGCAGAAATGACAGCAACTGCACAGGCTAAAAAGCCAATAATTTTTTTCATATGAATACCTCCAAATATTTAATTATAAATATACAATAACATAAAATAGTGTAAAATTCAACTAAATACTATAAATTTTATATAAATTTAATATTTAGCATAAATTATAAATGTAATTGACAAACAAGAGTTATTTGTTGACATTACTATTTACAAGTTATATAATGATGTTATATAACTCAAGTGGAGGCTTATTATGAAAAAAATAGTTTTAACTGGCGGTGGCACGGCCGGTCATGTTACACCTAATATAGCGCTTATACCTTATTTACAAAAAGAAGGTTATGATGTTTATTATATAGGAAGTAATGGAGGTATGGAGGAAGAACTTATTAAAAAATGTGGCATACCTTATTATGGTGTAAGTTCAGGAAAGCTCAGAAGATATTTTGATAAAAAGAATTTTTCTGATATATTCAAGGTTTTAAAGGGAATATTACAGTCAAAGCACATTATTAAGAAAATAAAGCCTAATGTTGTTTTTTCAAAAGGTGGATTTGTTGCTGTTCCAGTTGTTGTTGGGGCAGCATTAAATAAGGTCAATGTTGTGTGTCACGAGTCTGATATTACTCCAGGTTTAGCTAATAAACTTGCTATGCCTTTTGCAAAAGCTGTATGCACTACATTTCCAGAGGCAGTTAAGCATATTAAGGATAACAAGGGGATTCACACAGGGACACCTATAAGAGATATGCTTTTTAATGGCAGCAAGGAAAGGGGAATTGCAATGTGTGGATTTAGTGGTAATAAGCCTGTAATTCTTATAATGGGTGGTTCACAAGGCTCTGTTAAGGTAAATAATTCTGTAAGGGAGCTTTTAGGCAAACTTTTGCCTAAGTATGATATAGTTCATCTTTGTGGCAAGGGCAATTTAGACGAAAATTTAAATAATAAGGAAGGTTATAAACAGTTTGAATATGTATCAGATGAACTTCCTAATCTTTTTGCTATGGCAGATATGGTTATATCAAGAGCTGGTTCTAATGCTATATGCGAATTTTTAGCACTTCATAAACCGATGTTGCTTATTCCTTTAGGTAAAAATGCAAGTAGAGGTGACCAAATATTAAATGCTCAAAGTTTTAAAAAACAGGGCTTTGCAGAAGTTATTGATGAAGAAAAAATGACTAAGGGTAGCTTGTTTGACACTATAAATAGAGTATATGAAAATAGACAAGGATATATTAATGCTATGGAAAATTCTCAAGTATCAGATGGTATTAAATCTGTTATGGAAATAATAAAGGCTGCTACAAAATAATAGAGAAAAATTGAAGAAATTATTATTAGTAATATTTTTATTAATAGTAATGGCATAATTAACTAATTAATTTATAATAACAAAAAATATGCAGAAATCCTGCCAAAGGGCAGGATTTTTGATGTATAAAGGAGATAAAATATATGTCAAATTTTTTTGCCTTTCCAACAGTAAATAGTTGGGAAGAAAATGTATTTCAACTTACACCAGCAGGTGTAATTACTGTAGCTGTTTTAATAATAGGGCTTATAGCTTTTGCTATAATAATACAGCCAAAGGATAAAAAAAGTTCAAAATTTTCAACAAAGCAACTTGTTTTTTCAGCAATAGCAATGGCTTTAGCTCTTGTTACATCAATGATTAAACTGTTTCAGCTACCTTTAGGCGGTTCAGTTACTCTTTTGAGTATGTTGTTTATAGTTCTTATTGGTTATTGGTATGGACCTAAAGCCGGTATAATGACTGGTTTTGCTTACGGTCTTTTACAATTTGTTATTGAACCGGTTTTTTATACAGTTCCGCAGCTTATTATTGACTATCCTTTAGCCTTTGGTGCTTTAGGTTTGGCTGGGTTTTTTAGAAGTAAAAAATATGGTTTACAAATTGGATATTTTGTTGCCTTGTTAGGTAGGTTTTTCTTTGCTTGGTTATCAGGTGTTGTGTTTTTTGCCTCTTATGCAAATGGAAGTGGTATGAATGTTCCTGTTTATTCTCTTGTTTATAATGGTTCTTATATTTTTACAGAGGGAATAATTACTATTATTATTATTTCTATTCCTGCTGTAAATAAAGCGTTAAATCATATTAAGGCTTTAGCACAGAATCAATAGTATTGGAGAGGTTAAAATGAGTAATAAACAAAAAGCAATAGTTTACATAATATTATCAGCATTTTTCTTTGCACTTATGAATTGTTGTGTTCGCCTTTCTGGTGATTTGCCTACAATTCAAAAAAGTTTTTTTAGAAATTTTATAGCAATGTTAGTTGCTGGCTTTATATTATTTAGGAAAGGTATAGGATTAGATTATCATAAAAAGGATATACCTTTATTATTAATTCGTTCAGCAATGGGCACACTAGGTATACTGGGAAATTTCTATGCTGTAGACCACTTAAACTTGTCTGATGCATCAATGCTTAATAAACTTTCACCTTTTTTTGCTATAATATTTTCAATGTTATTTTTAAAGGAAAAGCCAAAGTTTATACAAGCAATAGGTGTAATTGTAGCTTTTATAGGTAGTTTGTTTATAATTAAGCCTACCCTTGAATTTGCTGCTATTTTTCCGGCACTTGCTGGTATAATTGGTGGTATGAGTGCAGGTGCAGCATATACAGCAGTAAGAGCCTTAGGACAAAGAGGAGTAAAGGGACCTTTAATAGTATTTTTCTTTTCAGCTTTTAGCTGTATAATTGTTTTACCTGGGGTAATTACTGGTTTTGAGCCTATGGAAATGTGGCAGTTAGGATATTTGCTTTTAGCTGGTATAGCAGCAACTGGAGGTCAGTTTACAATTACTGCTGCTTATTCTAATGCACCAGCAAAGGAAATATCTATATTTGATTACACACAGATTATATTCTCTGCCCTTTTAGGATTTTTCATCTTTGCTCAAATACCTGATGTTTACAGCATTATTGGCTATATTGTTATATGTGGTGCATCTTTTGCTTTGTTTATATATAATAATAAGCAATAATAAAGAGGTTAAATATTTAATTTTATTGTAATATAATTATTTATAATTTTTTGCTATAATTATACTTGATATAAAAGTGTAAAATTTATTAGGAGAGTGAAAAAAATGAAAGAGTTTAACAGAAAAATTGCTTTGACAACAGCTGTTACAATTTTGTTGTCATCAACAGTTTTTAGTGTTAGTACCCCAGCTAGAATTATTAAGGGTTCAACTCAAAATTATAGTGCAACTACAAGTACAACTACTAGAGAAACAACTACTGAAAAAGTATCAGAAACAACGACTTTTCAGACTATTTCATCATCAACAAGAGGTGTTAAGAAAAAAAATAACACAGAGGTAACAACTGTAACAACAGTAACAACAGAAAATACAACTGAAACAACAACAGCATTTGATAAGTCTAAGTATGAATCAAATATTGAAATAACTACAATAAATACTAACAATTATACAGAAATTCCTAAAGATAAAAATGGTAATCCTCTTACAGGCAATGCTTTAGAGGCTTATAATGTAGTTAAAAATACATTTAAAGATAAATGGAAGGCTATAACTGAACCTGAAATAAAGGAAGAAATTATTGAAAATACTGCTGAAAAAACTGTTAAGCAGAAAACATTTAACTTTATAAATAACGATAAATTTACCATTAAGAGATATAACTTTAACACTACAACAGAGGAAAGATATAGTGAAAGTATTAATATTCCTGGTACTACATTTGAAATGAGGTATATTTCTCCGGAAACAAATGAGTGGTATATGTCACAAAATATAGCTAATACTGCAAAACAGACATTATACATTGATACAGATAAAACTCATTTAATAATAAGTATTCCATCTGTATATACTAACAATAAGTTTGAAAATAATACTCAGGAATGTAATCCAAATCTTGAAGAGGCTGTTACAATAGTTAAAAATGAAGATGATAGCTATTCATTAACATATACATTCCCTCATAGTACAGACTATGTTGGCGAAATATGGTATCTTATGTCAGAAAATAAACTTGCTGATTGGAATAATGCTAATCATTTTGGTGTACTTAAACAGGAACTTGCTAATAATAGAAGATTTTCTTGGGACGGTTATTATTTTAAATTGCCATCAAACTATATTCCTTATAGTGAAACAATGCTTTATAGACAACCGTCAAATTATTCTGGTGCAAGTATGACTAAATATGGTGATTTTTTAGCTGCTTATGACTTAGGTTATGTATTTACTTATACTTGTATGCAAAATCAGAATGATTTAGGTTATTGGTACACAGGACCTAAATCAGAGTGGCTTTCAACTGATTTTAATATTGGAGCTAATTTCTATGATACAAGATTTAACACAGATTTTGCAGTTAATCTTATTAATGCTTACAAAAGATATAATAATGACGAATTTTTAATGTCTGTTTGCAGATATGCTGAATACTTTATTGACCACGCAACAAATAATCATTATGAAACAAAAAATGGTGGTTGGTTAGTTGAGGACTATGGTTATGACTATGAACACAATAGAACTCATATTTCTCTCAATCATCAGTTAGCTGAATTAAATGTGCTTTATACTCTTTATCAAACTACTAGAGAAGAAAAGTACAAAAATCTTGCTGACAAAATGCTACTTGCTGTTGAGGATACTAAGGACCAGTGGGTACTTGCTAATAATAATTTAAATTATGCTCTTTATTATATGGCTCAAACAAATACAATGGTTGATTATCCGTACCTTACTTATAACGATTTGTTTGAAACTCAATTGTTATATCAGAAAATTTATGGTAAAAAGAATGATGTTGTTCAATACCTTATGGATTGTAAAATGGAATGGATGACAGCTAATGAAGTAACAGGTTATAGAACAGAATAGGGGTAATGGAAATGTCTGGAACAAACAAAACTAAAAAAATAGTATTAACTGCTGTTTTAGGTGCAATAAGTGGAATATTAATGCTTCTGGAATTTCCGTTACCTTTAATACCACCTTTTGTAAAAATGGATTTTTCTGAACTTCCTGTTGTATTAGGTGGATTTATAATGGGACCTTTAAATGGTTCATTAATAGCAGTTATAAAGATTGTTCTTAACTTTTTACTAAATGGTACAAGTACAGCAGGTGTAGGTGAAATTGCAAATCTGATATATAGTTTAGGTTATATGCTTCCTGCAGTTTTTATTTATCATAAATTTAGAAGTAAAAAAGGGGCTAGTGTTAGTCTTGCTATTGGTACGGTAATAACTAGTATAATTGCAGTTATTATTAATATATTTATTGTATTTCCACTTTATGGAAAACTTATGGGTATTGATATACCTGCTATTGTATCTATGTGTAATGCTGTTAATCCTTATGTTAAGGATATGGTGAGTCTTATGCTTTTCTCAATGTTACCTTTTAATTTGTTTAAGTATGGTGTTACTTCAATAATAACATTTTTACTTTATAAAAAGTTGAGTAGTATAATAAGAAATTTTATAAGTTAATACATATAAGGGGTGTGAAAATGCTTGTAAAGTCCCAATGTTAGATATTTCTAACATTAGGACTTTTTTACTTAATAGTATATATTGTTGTATTAGTCACCAATTGGATTTTCAATTAAGGTAGCAACTCTAAATTCGTGAGTATGACTATTAGTTGATTTAGTAATATCTTTTATAAAGTGTATATGTCTACCATCACCTACAGGAATTGCAGGACCAGTTTTACCTTCAAATTCGTGATAATGGCCTTCATAGGAATCGGTTTTAAACTTTACATTGTGGATATGACTTGTGCCAGTTTTAATAGCTTCAGAAGAAACTGTTGTAAAACGATGGTTGTGAGGTTCTTTACAACAATTTCCTAAAAGTGTAGAACCTAATATCTCGTGAACATGTTGTTCACTTTCTTTGCATTCTTTACATTTGTCACAGATTTCTGAATTCATATTTTACCTCCAAAAATAATATTTGAGAGTTTCCCCTCGTTTTATAATATGGCTTAGCTGGTTTTTGGTGTAATAATTTTATTAAATAAACAAAATTAAAGATGAAAACAAAGTTGGAATGTGTAAAAACGACAATAAAATTTACTAATGTTAATAAAATATTTTCAGTTTTTGTTAAAATATTATCAAACTTAATACTTTAAATTTAAATTTTTATTGAAAATTAATATTTTATAGGCTTATTTTGCTATAAAAATAAAAGCTGGATATTTATATAAAATAGCTGTATAATAGCACCATAGATTTGCTAATTAATTAACAATCTATAAGAGTTGTATATATTTAAGGAGGACAATGTTATGGTAGATATGAGAAAATGTGCTGTTATTGGATGTGGTTTTGTTGGTTCAAGTTCAGCATTTTCTTTAATGGAAAGTCATTTGTTTCACGAAATAGTTTTAATAGATGCAAATAAGGATAAGGCAGAAGGTGAGGCTATGGATATTAGCCACGGTATGCCTTATGTTGGTAATATTGATATTTATGCTGGTGATTACAAGGATATTGCTGATGCAGGTATTATAGTTATAACTGCTGGTGCAGGTCAAAAGCCAGGTGAAACTAGACTTGATTTAGTTAATAAAAATGTTGCTATATTTAAATCTATTATTCCACAAATTGTAAAATATAATAAGGAAGCAATTCTTCTTGTTGTAAGCAATCCTGTGGATATACTTACTTATGTTACATTAAAACTTTCTGGATTCCCTAAGGAAAGGGTTATTGGTAGTGGTACTGTACTTGACTCAGCAAGATTAAAGTATGTTCTTGGCAGACACCTTGATGTAAATCCTAAGAGTGTTCACGCTTATATTATTGGTGAACACGGGGATAGTGAACTTGCCGTTTGGTCAAGTGCTAATGTAAGTGGTATTCCAATAACTGAATTTTGTGAGTTAAGAGGTCATCATAATCACAACGAATCAGAAAAAAGACTTTATGAAGAAGTTAAAAATAGTGCTTATGAGATAATTAAGAAAAAGGGTGCAACTTATTATGGTATTGCACTTTCTGTTAGAAGACTTTGTGAGTGTATTGTAAATGATGAACATAGTATTGTACCTGTAAGTTCTTATCATTATAATGACCATTATGGGATTTCTGATGTTTGTATGAGTATTCCTACTATTGTAGGTATTAATGGTATTGAGCAGGTACTTGAAATTAAGCTTGACCATGTTGAAAAAAATGCTCTTAAGGAGTCAGCAAGAGAATTAAAGGCTGTTATTGATGGTCTTGATTTGACTATTTAATTTATATGTAAAAATGTAAAAAAGTTGTTGACAATGGTGGGAAGTAATGATATAATATTCGTTGTTATTAAAGAAGAAGCTCCACTTCTCACCTTACGACTTTCGTGTTTTAAGGTTAAACATTTTTCACTATATGTGTTAATTGTGAGATTTTGTGAGCAGACTTTGGTCTGCTTTTTTTATTAAATGGGAGCAGCAGCAATTATATTTTTAGGAGGTGCCTACTATTACCGATTTAATGATTAACGGACAAGTAAGGGACAAAGAAATTCGTCTTATAAGTGATACTGGTGAGCAGGTTGGTATTATGTCAGCTAGAGATGCTCAAAAATTAGCAGATGAAAAGAATCTTGATTTAGTAAAGATTTCTCCTCAGGCTAAGCCACCAGTTTGCAAAATTATGGATTACAGCAAGTATAAGTTTGACCTTGCTAAAAAGGAAAAGGAAGCAAAGAAGAAGCAGAAAGTTGTTGAAACTAAGGAGGTTCGTCTTTCTCCTAATATTGATACCCACGATGTACAGGTTAAGGTTAAAAATGCTGTTAAATTCCTTAAAGCCGGTAATAAGGTTAAAGTAAGCATCAGATTTAGAGGTCGTGAACTTGCACGACAGGATGCTGCGATTGAAATAATGAAGGACTTTGCGGCTCAGGTTTCTGAGGTGGGTCAGATTGATAAAGAACCTAAAATGGAAGCCAGAACTATGTCAATGTTCTTAGGTCCAAAAACTAATTAATTTTTTTCAGGAGGAATAAAAAATGCCTAAATTAAAGACAAGAAAAGCTGTAGCAAAGCGTGTTTCTGTTACAGGTACTGGTAAGATTAAGAGAACTAAGGCTAACAAGCAGCATATCTTAACTAAGAAGAGCACTAAGAGAAAGAGAAGTTTAAGACAGTCTACTCTCGTTGACTCAACTAATGTTAAGGCTATGAAGAAAGAATTACCATATATCTAAGGAGGACACTATAAATGGCTAGAGTTAAGGGTGCATTAGGTGCACGTAAAAGACATAAGAAAGTTTTAAAGATGGCTAAGGGTTACTTTGGTGCTAGAAGTAAGCAGTATAGAGTAGCTAAGCAGTCAGTTATGAAGGCTATGGCTCACAGCTTTGCTGGTAGAAAGCAGACTAAGAGAGCTTATAGAAGACTTTGGATTGTTAGAATTAATGCAGCTGCAAGAATGAATAACATTTCTTACAGCCAGTTTATGAACGGTCTTAAGAAGGCTGACATTAACATTAACAGAAAGATGTTAGCTGAGTTAGCTGTAAACGATATGAACGCATTTGCTTCATTAGTTGCTAAGGCTAAGGCTGCTTTATAATTTTATTATTTGCTAAAATACTTAAAAGAACCTCAGTTGAGGTTCTTTTAGTCTATTAAAAAAGTCCAGTTTAACTGGGCTTTTTTGTTTGTATAAAGAAACTTCTTGGATAGTTGTACCGACTTATAATCGTTAAATTTTATTGTCTAATTTTTTTGAGGTCGGTGTATTTTGGGGGATATTTATTATCTTAAACTACATTAATTAATAAAGTATCATTATTATTTGTGAATTAGTCTTTTAATAATATCTGATACAAGTTCTGCATCTTTTGCATTTAACTTTTTTATATTGTCAATAATATTTGAATTTAATTTTGGATTTTCTTGTTCTGTATCAAAGAATTGAATTGGTGTTATATCAAAATAATCACATATTGCAAAGAATTCTCCTAATGATGGCAAGGCTTTCCTTGCAGTGATATTATTGATATAGCTTTTGCTATGACCTAAATCATAACTCATTTTGTACTCTGTTACTCCTTTTTGCAATCGTAATTCAGTTATTCGTTCTCTTACAAATTGCTCTAATGATACATATTCTTTCATTTTTTTCACCTCTAAGCCAATTATAATGAACTCAAGATTGTTATTAGTATATTTGATTGGAAATAAACATTGAATTGTACAATTAAATATGTTATAATTTTAAAATACACCAATTTAGTTGGGAAAAATAATTATATATTTGATGATTATATTGAGGGTGGTAGAAATGTGTTTGGGTAGCAAAAAAATATTGGCAGCATCTAAAGAATATAGTTGCAGAAAAATATTGGTGTTTAGATTAATTGCATTTTTGATTTTTATTTCTGTCTTGTTTATTTTAGGATATTTATATGTTGATAATATCATCAAGTATAGAAAGAGTTTAATTATTTTCTGCTTAATAATTGAATTTGTTGCTGTTTTGTTTTTATTTGTTTCTAGCGTTATAAAAAAGTCCTATATTATTATATATGATGGAGGTGTTTATGGCTCAGCTGTTAAATTACTGTTTCTAAAAAATGTTAAAATTGATATAAATATAAATGATATAAACGATGTGTTTGTTAAAGGAGAATATTTGATTATTGATTCAAAAGAGGGGTTTTATAAATTTTTTGTGCCACGAAATGGTATTGATAAAATAAGAAAAGAAATTTTGAAACAAAAAAAGGAGGTTTTTTAAATAAGAACCTCCTTTTTGTTATTTAAGCTTTTGCAATGTTGATAATTGTTTCAACTGCTTTAATCATACTTTCGACACATATAAACTCGTATGGACCGTGAAAGTTGTGACCACCTGTAAATATATTGGGACAAGGTAATCCCATAAATGAAAGTCTTGCACCATCTGTACCACCTCTAATAGGTTCAATACGAGGCTCTATACCTGTATTTTTTATAGCTTTAACAGCTTTATCAAGAACAAATTTGTTTTTTTGTATAATTTCAGACATATTATAATATTCATCATACATATTAAGTTTAACTGTATTATAACCATATTTATTATTCAATGTATTAACTATGTTTTGAATATTGTTTTTTCTATATTCAAAGTTTGTTTTATCAAAATCTCGTATTATATAATCTAAATGAGCATTTTCAACATTTCCTTTAATATTAGTTAAGTGATAAAAACCTTCATAATTATCGGTAGTAGCTGGTGTTTCTTTTTGGGGAAGCATTGAGTTAAATTCACAAGCAATTAGTCCAGCGTTAATCATTAAATCCTTTGCACTGCCAGGGTGAACACTTTTTCCTATAATATCTATTTTGGCTCTTGCTGCGTTAAAGTTTTCGTAGCTTATTTCTCCAAGAATTCCACCGTCAATAGTGTAAGCAAAATCACAGCCAAATTTTTTAACATCAAAATAATCAACACCTGCTCCTATTTCTTCATCTGGAGTGAATGCAACTTTAATGGTAGGGTGTTTTATTTCTGAGTGATTTTTTAAATATTCCATAGCAGTAATTATTTCTGCTATACCTGCCTTATCATCAGCACCTAAAAGCGTCGTTCCGTCTGAGCATATTATTGTTTTACCTATATAAAGGTTCAATTCGTTAAATTCTTCAGATGAAAGGTTAGGACCTTTTCTTTCTACTATAGTTCCGTCATAGTTTTCGATTACCATAGGCTTAATATTGTATCCACTACAATCAGGACTTGTATCCATATGAGATATGAAACCTATAGTTGGTCCTTCAGTGTTTCCTGGCAAAGTTCCTGTTACATATCCATACTTATCAATAGATATTTCTTCCATACCAATTTTAGAAAGATGAGCGGCAAGTACATCAGCATAAAAAAATTGAGATTCGGTTGAAGGGTAATCTTCACTTTCTGGATTAGATGTTGTGTCAAATTTTATTAATTCACAAAATAATTCAATTAAATTTTCTCGCATAAAATGACCTCCTTTAGGCTTTTTATATAGTGTATCACATATTTTAAAAAAAATCTATAAAAAAATTTAAAAAAGTGCTTGACAAGTTGATGGTGTTGTGCTATAATATGTTTTGTTGAGGCGGTCAGTTAGAAAACAAGTTAAAAACTGGTTTAATCTGATAGCTAAAATAATAACTTAATATATGCAGAGGTGTCCGAGCGGTTTAAGGAGCTGGTCTTGAAAACCAGTGATCTCGAAAGGGACCGTGGGTTCGAATCCCACCCTCTGCGTTATTTTTTTGCTATTTTTATTGGTAGAAGATGTGAGGGCTTTTGGAGATGTACCCAAGTGGTTGAAGGGGCTCGCCTGGAAAGTGAGTAGGTCGTGAAAGCGGCGCGAGAGTTCAAATCTCTCCATCTCCGTTACTTGAAAAATAGCAAAAAAGGTTCTTGACAAAAGTTAAGAATTGTGATAAACTATTGAAGTTGTCACTTCTGGCGAAGTAATGACAACAATCGATATT
>UMFG01002974.1_pt1 | contig 37430 bp, 32 predicted proteins | sample 1964961 | NCBI WGS metagenome assembly UMFG01 (sample SAMEA4836041, study PRJEB28245) | human gut metagenome | biome: gut microbiome; material: fecal sample | place: Denmark | collected 2008
CTTGCCGAGATCTTTTCGATCATCTTTAAGGATCCCCAACAGTGCCACAGCCTGCTTTAACGGCACGTTGATGAACTGTATCGCGGCCTTGGTGATGGCCGGATCGACAAAGTCCCCCGGGGAGCGGGTAGCGCTCCACTTGGTAGAGTTCACAGTGTTTGAGAAATCGTAACCGTTCCAAGCCGGAGAGCAGTCTACTAAGTCCTCGGTACGTGATCTTCCCGCAATAGCGGCCGCCACGCTCGTGGCGTTATAGCTTATAGGCAAGGCATCGACATAGCCTGTGAGCACCAAGTCATTGCCTATATAGATTTGTATCTCGTCTCCGAGCTTAAAGGAGCGCAGGAGGGTAGCTGATTGCGGAAGCTTGGCCGTGGTTCCCACTTGGAAGGAGCGGGCTAAGGTATTGAGCTCGGAGGTGATACTGACATCCGTCCAGTGCTCATACTCCGCCGCCTCACCGTTTACAATGATCCTGACTTTGTTTTCATCGGTCATAAAAAAAAAGCACTCTTTCGAGTGCTCTCCGTTTTAATCAATATGGCATTGAGTGTTAAATTGGTATTGAACGCAGTGATAAAGCTTGCCGTCTATGTATACGTCACGATCAGAAACATAGCTACCGCTACCGTTGTAGTAGTTTTTAGCGGCATCGGTGGCTTGCTGGTTAAGCTCATTTTCCCTTCTCCACCACTCCTCTGCGGACAGTTCTGGGGGCGGATTACGATAAAATTCATCCATTTCAGCCTGACATTCTGCCGCCGCTTCTTCTTCCGTATACAGTCTGGCATCGGCGATATTAAACACCGATAAGGCCAGCACGAACGCTAAAATCAAATACTTCATAGGTGGATACCTCTTTGTCGTGAAGTATAGGATTAAAAGCCTTAGCCGTAAATTAGCCCGATATCCTAAGCGACTTTTTCTCAAGAAAGAGCGGGAAAGGTATGCGGTTACGGTATACGAGCTCCTCGACCTTGGAGGCATCCCCGGTAGCGTCATAGGCCAGAACTACCGCGGGCTCATTCTCAGAGGGCGTGACGGTTAAATCGTTCGTGCCCTACATAACCTCATCGGTAAGGTAGCGATAAAGGCAGTGATAACACTCCTCTATGTGCTCATAGCGATATGTCGGATCGTGCTCAAGATACAGCATTTCATTTTCAAGCACCTCAAGCATCTCGTTACGAAGCTTGAGCACCTCCTCATCCGAGCGGGAGGAGGCTTTTAAGTCTTGAGCCGTGCCAATCATGGAGGCACAGCCTGCCATCTGCACAAGGAGCACGTTTCTTACCTGCTCCTGCGCCGAGCTTGCAAGCTGGGCTTTTTGTACCTCCAAGTCTTTGCGCCTCGTATTCCATACCGTGATAGCGGTAGTGTCCGCTTTAATGCGCTTGTCACTTACCACAGCCTTTAAAGCCTCGGCGGCCTTGCCCCAGTTGATGACGGAGGCGGTAAAGCCTCCCACCCCGATGGCGCTTAAAAGCGACTTGGTAAAGCCCTCAGGCCCCGAGCTTAAAGCGGCGGCGACCGTAGTGGTAAGATCGGCCACGGCATCGCTTAGGTCAAAGAGCTTGGTGAATTTGCAATCCGAGAGACACCCTAGGATGTCCTGATATTCGCCCGTGGCTATCTCGTTTACAATCTCGGATCCAGATCTTATATCCCCGAGAAATACCAAAGTTTTACGCTACATTTTGGATAATGACGCTACAATTAAGAAAAGCCCTTTTTTAAAAGATCCTTCTACACGAGTTCAGTCCTATGATGCATCAAATGAATGCGTGCGCCGCCGCAGTTATAGCCGCGCTCTTCGTACCTCTTGCTCACGCCTCCGACAAACCGCTTGAGATCACGGCCGTACATAGCTATTCCTATGCCTCGGGATCTTCAGTGTGTCTTACCATGACCGACGATCTCGAGGGCAGCAGCCAATTAGGAGATCTCAAGGCCTATGTCGAGGTTCAGGATAAAAAAAGCCGCGAGCTTTTAAAGGTAATGCCCTATGTAAAAAGAGCGGATCTTTGTCTTCCCGGACTTAAAAACGGGCACGACTACAGCGTAAAAATAAAGGCCGGCTTGCTTTCATCCTCCGGACAAAGTCTTCAAAAGGACATGAGCTACGATGTAAAAATAGATGACGCCGCCCCGCGCGTATTTATGGAAAAAGGCGTTCTGCTACCTGCCGTACAGAGTAATTCGGTTATCTACGTACAAAGCATCAATACCGAGCGCCTTAAGGTGGCCCTCTATAAAATCAATCGTGATGATCTCATCTCCGCCGAATTTTCCCGTTTTTTAAGCGGCAATCTTGATACCTGGGAGAGTACTCCCCTAATCAACAACCACGCCGAGCTGCAGGGCGAGATGACGCTTGCAACTGAGGGCAAAAATAACGAGGAAACCTTCACCGCACTTGATCTCAAGGAGCTTTATCAAAAAAAGGCCCTTGAGGACGGAGTTTATCTTTTAAGCGTAAAGGATGCCGCACTCAGAGCCGATGACGAATACGACGACGATTGTCGCGATCGCTTCTTCTCCCGCCTCCTTATCGTCAGCAATTTGGCCGTGACCTCCTATCGCGGCAAGGACACCATGCGTGTCGCCGTAAGATCGCTCAAAAGCGGTAATCCGGCGGCAGGTGCCGAGGTTAAGGTGCTCTCCCGCTCAGGACGGGCTCTTTTTAGTTCCCGAGCCGATGCCGAGGGCTTCGTAACCGTCCCCTCAGAGATCCTAAATGGAGAGGATGCACTGCGTCCGCAAGCCGTAACCGCCTTACTGGGCAGTGACTTCTTTATGTTGCCGCTTGACGAGTATGCGCGCATCAATATGGACGAGATGGACAGTCAGGCAAGCTACGACAAAACTCTGCCCTCCGCCCGCAGCGATCTTAAAATCACGGGATTTTTCGACCGCGGCATCGCCCGCCCGGGAGAGACTCTGCACTATACCGCTCTGGTCAGAAATCGCGATCTGACGGCCTCCGATCTTAAGGCCCTGATCCTAAAGCTGCGCCGTACCGACGGAACCGTATTGGCATCTGCAACTGCAGAGGCCATGGGAGCGGGCTTTTTTGAGGGTAGCTTTTTGATCCCTACAAATGGTCCGCGCGGTCAATGGTTTGTAGATGTCTTTCTCGGATCCGATCTTATCCACTCCGAGGGTATACAGATCGCAGACTTTACCCCCTCCGAGCTTTGCGTGTCCCAAAAATCACCGGATAAGATCCTCACAGGCGGTAACGAGGCCGCCTTTGAAATCGATGCCAGATATAATTACGGATCTCCTGCGGCAAATTTACAGGCGGACGGAAATATCAGCTTTAGCCCGCAAAGCCGTCCCTTTGACGATCCGACACTGTCATCCTTTAGCTTCGGCCCTCATGAGGAGGAGGCCGCCTCTGAAAAATCATTCGTCTCCCTACCCATAACCAAGCTTGATGCGGAGGGAAAGGGATGCTTTAAAACAGCCCTGCCTAAAAAGGCTTTTGCACAAAGAGCCGAGGTAACCTCCACGGTGTATACGGCCTCATCCAATGCGCTTAGTGCCGCCTCCTACATCGTGATGCCGCAAAATACACTCATAGGCCTGAAATATGATCAAAGCGCATCCCAAATCGATGCGCTTACCCTAAATTCCAAGGGGCAAAGGGAAGATCGCGACATAAGCTATACCCTCAAAAGACGCCTTAACGACTATCAGTTCGTATTTGTAAACGGATCCTGGCGTTACGTTCCAAATCCTCGTAGCATCAGCATCAAAACGGCGGTGCTCAAGGGACAGGAACAACAAAAGAGCATTGATTTGAGCGATCTTGCGGACGGACGCTACGAGCTTTGTGCCCGCACCGAGGACGGCGGCTATTCCTCATTGCTCTTTACCAAGGGATATTCCTACGGCGATAGCTATGATCGCCCCGATCGCATCGAGATCACCTGCGACAAGGAGGCATATAAGACGGGGGATACGGTCAAGCTCTCCTTTGTTTCCCCAAGAGAAGGCAGTGCCGATCTTATCGTAGGCAGCGACGAAACCCTGTTCTCAAAGCGCTTTAACGTTAAGAAGGGAAATAATGAAATAAGCTTTAAGGCCGATGCCGCCATGGGATCGGGAGCACATGCTCTGCTGAGCATGATCTATGAGGTAAACGCCTCCCCCGTCCCCGTGCGTTCCTTCGGACTTACTTATATTGCCGTGGACTCACAAGATCATAAGCTCAACCTTGACGGAGAGATCCCGCAAAACGTAAAGCCCGGGGATACCCTAAGACTCAAATTAAAGAGCGATAAGCTTTCAGGCAAAATGTACTACACCGCCGCCTTGGTGGATGAGGGGATCTTGGATCTTACCGCCTATCAAAGCCCCGATCCCTTTAAGAGCTTGACCGCACCCTCCCGCTATGAGCTTAAGATCAATGATATGTGCGGCTTCCTTTTGCGTGCCTTTTCAAAAAGCGATCAGGGCTACGGAGCGGACTATATGATGCTCTCCGCTTCAAGATCGCCTGAGGCCTTGCAGCTTTTAAATCAAAGGATCATCGCCCTGCATCAGGGGGCAACTCCTGCCAAGGACGGTCAGATCGAGGTTGAATTCAAGATCCCGCAGTTTGACGGGGCTCTGCGCCTCATGGTAACCGCCGCCGATGATACGGGCGTAGGCTCGTTTACCAGGACAGTACGCGTACGCGACGATCTGGTATCACAAATAGCCGCTGCCAAGATCCTGCATACGGGCGATGAGCTTTCATCGGCCTTGATCTTGCGAGATTCTCTGCTCAAGGACGATACACTCACAATCGATCTTAGTTGTAGCGGATCTATAAAGTGTGATGCGCTCAAGGACCAAAAGGTAAGACTTGAAAACAAGGGAGCGCAAATAGCCTTTGAGACTGAGGCCGTCAAGGAAGGCGCCGGCCTTATCAAATACTTTATAAAGGCCCCGAATTTCAAAAAAGAGGGCTCCTACGAATTGCAGGTTAACAATGCCCGTACTCCCGTTTTAATGCGCAGTGCCGTCAGATTGGATCCTAAAGAAAGCAAGGAGCTTTCACTAAATGCCGTGGGGAACAACCCCGTCGATGCCGTATTGAGCATAGGCTCAAGTCCCTTTAATTACGACTTTATGCAAGAAAGACTGCTTAAAACCGAGCCCTACGATACTGCAGGCGAGGCTTTGCTTTTAAATGCCCTTTTGGATGTAAAAGCCGAGGCTAAATACGTAACCCCGCTCTTTGAAGCGCTTTTATCCCGCTTTGACGGATCAGGCTTTATCGAAACCGGGGATGAGTATGCACAAATGCTATCTAGGGGAGCGCTGCTTAAGGCCAAGGATCAGGGCTACTACCTGGACGAGAATTTAAGCCGCAGCCTCCTGCGCACTATTAAAAACTCCCTGTCATACTCAAGCACCGAAAGTGCCGCCCTAGGCTACGAGATCCTAGCCGAGCACAAAGCACTCAATCTGTCCTCTTTGCGTTATAAATACGATCAATTAAAGGACAGCGTGCTGCCGCCTCTGGCCTGTGCCTCCCTAGCCCGCGCCTTCAAATTAAGCGGGGATGAGATTTGTGCCCGCGAAATGCTGCAAAGGGCCGAAAAAGGCTTTTTAGAGCTTGCCGCCTTAGATAAGGACATCGCCGATGCCCGCAATGATGCAGAGCGCGGTCAGGCCATGCAGGCACGTAAAAGCTTTGAGGGATCCTCATTCTCATCCTTAGGCTTTGACAAAGCCGTGATCTTTAAGAATGCGGTTTTAAACGGAGATGAAAAAGCAGTGGCCGCTACCGATCCATCTATGCTTTTAAAGGAGAGTGACGATCAATACATCAATGCCGTGCTATGCCAAGCCGGAAAAGGCTCTAAGCTGAAAACGCAAACACAAAGGATCAATAAATCCTCCCTAAAGGTAAAAAACGACGGTAACGATCCCAAATGGTATGTGCTTGAGGCCTTCGCCGTGCCGGATGAAAGCTATAAACCTGTCCAAAATCTATCACTTACGCAAAGTTTCCTCGATGAAAACGGCAAGATCTTGGATAAAAACGCCATCAAGGTACATGAGCACCTGTATTTACAGCTGACGCTGAAGCGTCAGAGCCTTAGCTATAGGGATACGGTAATAAGAGCTGCTCTGCCTGCAGGTTTCAGTCTCGAAAGAGTGCTGGATACACAAACGGCCGCAAGTCTGGGCTTTAAGAACATATCTACCCCGGATCATGTCGAAAACGGTGATCAGGGCTTGGTTATGACGCTCGGAGGCGACGGAAATAATGCCGGATCAGAGGTTAAGATCGCATTGGCGCTGCGTCCTGATGTAAAAGGCAGCTTCACCATGCCTTCGATACAGATCTACGATCCTACCCTTCAGGGTGTGCAGATCTTCAACAGCGAGCAAAGGCTCAACGTTAAGTAAAAAATCGGGGGGATATAAATCCCCCCTTTTTTATCTACTCAAATATGTACGATCTCGTACTCTAGTTTCCAGCTAAGGTGAGATCGCCGTCCTTGACCCATCCGAGCTTACGCACGATCGCATGGAACAAGGGGGTGAGTACTGCAGGCAGCACGAAGCAAATAAGAATGAGTCCGGCCCAGTCAAAGGCGGTGACGGCTTTCTTGGTTCCCTGCTCGATATCGCTTAACCAGCCTGCATAGATGCCGAGCTGTCCGACCAGACCGCAGGTACCCATACCGGATGAAACCGCAGGTCCGTTCATTTGCAAGGAGAACACACAGGTAGCAAGCGGTCCCGTGACGGCGGAGGTCAGGATGGGAGCTATCCAAATGCGGGGATTTTTCACTATGTTGCCCATCTGCAGCATGGAGGTACCTATACCCTGAGAGATCAAGCCGCCCATGCCGTTTTCACGGTAGGAGATCACGGCAAAGCCTATCATTTGCGCACAGCAACCGGCTACGGCGGCACCGCCTGCAAGCCCAGTAAGTCCTAAAGCGGCACATATGGCAGCCGAGGAGATGGGAAGGGTCAGACAAATGCCCACCACCACCGACACCAAAACGCCCATGGCAAAGGGCTGCAATTCGGTTGCAAACATAATTAGACCTCCGGTGGAGGCGGCGGCCTCTCCTATTGGAGGGGCGATGAGTAATGACAAGACCACGCCCGCAAATACGGTCACAAAGGGAGTAACCAGGATGTCCACACGGGTTTCCTTGGAAACGGCTTTACCGCATTCGGCGGCAATGATCGCGATCACAAGCACGGCCAAGGGACCGCCAGCACCGCCTAAGCCGTTGGCGGCGGCACCTACCACGGTCATGGAGAACAGCACAAAGGGCGGACATCTTAAAGCATAGCCGATGGCGATGGCCATTGCAGGCCCCGACATCTTGGCTGCATAGCCGCCCACCGTCACCAAAAGCTCGATCCCAAGCTGGCGACCTACGGTACTCATGATGGTTCCTATCAATAAGGAACAGAACAAACCCGCGGCCATTGCCCCCAAAGCATCGATGCCGTAACGGCGCAACGAAATTTCGATATCCTTACGCTTAAGGAATTCTCTAAAATTACTCATAAAAAACTCTTACAATTGAACAAAGTTCCCACCCTAATTAAAGGGTGCATAATTATATTTCATAAAGAATAAATGTACAAAATTTACAAAAATCTGCGTTATTTTCTCAGCTTGTGCACTTTGTTCATTTTTGTGCTTTGTGTCATCACGGCAGGAGGCGCGGTGTTCTTTGCCCCTGATCTTGAGGTACTGGCGCACAACTCAGGAAGCGTCACTACCCATGACGGAACCTTGCTAGCAGTAAGCCGCAGTGCCGATGACAAAATAAGACTTAAAACCTTGCCTCAAGAGGTCGATCCCCTTTTTTTAAAAATGCTTATGGCCTCCGAGGATCAGCGCTTTTATTTACATTTAGGCGTAGATCCGCTCTCGCTTGTACGCGCGCTTATATCCAATATTCGGGAAAATCGTACGGTCTCTGGAGCCTCCACCTTGGCCATGCAGGCCGTAAGATCCTTAGATCATAGGCCGCGCACCTTAGCCAATAAAATTCGCGAGGCCTTCGGAGCTTTATTCCTCACCCTGTTTGAGGGGCGCGACCGGGTACTTGAGATCTGGCTTACCAGAGCCTCCTTCGGTGCCGACGTAGAGGGGGTCAAGGCCGCCTCATTGCGCTGGTTCGGGCATATGCCCGACCATATGACGCCCGACGAGGCGGCACTGCTGGTGGCCCTCCCGCGCGCGCCTGAAAATCTGCGCCCCGATCGTCATGCGCAAAATGCCCAAAAAGCCGTCGCCGACGTATTGCGTCTTTGTCGTGAAAAAGAGGTGCTCTCGCCCGAGGTCTCAAAGGCGGTGACGGCAAGCGCCCTTCCCGATGCCATGCATGCTCTTCCCTCGTTGCAGCCGGGGCTATGTCAAAGGCTGTTTCTTGCATACCCCGGGCAAGATCTTACCGTCTCCTTAGAAACTCCCGTGCAAAGCATATTGCAAAACCGCGGCCGGATCTTCAGATCAAGTCATGATCCCAAGATCACCGCCGCCGCCGTAGTTTTGGATAGAGAGACGGGAAGGATCACGGGCTTTTTGGGATCGGCCGTTCCTGTGGACTCGCAGCTGCCCTTGCCATTGGCCGTACGATCGCCCGGATCTGCACTCAAGCCCTTTGCCTATGCTCTGGCCTTTGAGCAGCATATTTTGCATCCCAAGAGCATTTTGTCCGATGAAAAAACCTTCTACGGCACCTGGGTTCCCAAAAACTACTCAGGATTGTTCCAAGGAAAGATCACAGCGGCTAAGGCGCTTATATACTCCTTAAATCTGCCCGCCCTCGCGGTGCTTGACCGCATCGATCCCGAGAATTTCACCTCCCGCTTTTTGGATCTGGGACTTAAATTACCAAAGGGAGTTGCCGCCTCACCTGCCGTCATCCTAGGCGGATGCGGCATCGATCTTTTATCCTTAACCGCGCTTTATGCGGCGCTTGCAGACGACGGGCTTTATCGATCCTACGGGCTTTTTGAGGATGACGAAAACACCCGCCCGCAAAGAATTTTAAGCCGTGCCGCCGCCAGAGCCACCTTCGAGATCCTGGAGCATTTACCGCCCCCGGCAGGCTTTACCCCGATTTCAGGGCTCTCCTACAAAACCGGCACCTCACGCGGATCACGCGATGCCTTTGCCGTAGGGAGCCTCGGCAAATATACCGTCGGGATCTGGTGCGGCCGCCCCGATGGCAAAGCGACCTCCTCCCTTACGGGCTTTAAGGACGCCGCGCCCATGCTTTACGGGATCATGCAGGATCTGTCACCCGCTCCTTTAAAAAAGATAGCCCTTGATGAGAAGGAGGCTCTAAGTGCCGACGCTCCGCCGCTTCTTGCCGATTTAAGCTCCGAGTCAAACGACGACTCATTGCTGCGTATAGAGTTTCCCCAAACGGGATCACTTATAAGTCCGGGAATTTTCGGCACCGTCCGTGTGAGTATCAAGGGAGGTGTTCCGCCCTACTACCTCTCCGTAAACGGCAGATCCTGCCCTGACAGCACGGAGTTTGAGCCCAAGCTTTATGATTTTGAGCACAATCAGGTGATGCGCATCGACGTCACCGATTCCAAGGGCAACGGCGACAGCATCATGATCAAGGTGGCGGAAAATTGAACCTACACAAGCTCTATGATCAGATCGTAGACCACTCTCAGCATGAAGATCACGAGCACCAGCATCATGATCTTGCGACAGCCCTCGGCGCCCTTTTGCTTAAAAAAGCCCGATCCCAAATAATTGCCCGCAATATTGAACAGTGCCGCCGTAAGCCCCAAGGATAAGATCACGCTGTCATGCCATAAGAACACACATGCGGCGGAGACGTTGGTGGTGAGATTTATGATCTTGGTAAGACCGTTGGCGGAGGTTAATTTCATATGCGCAAAAAGCGTAAAGGCCAATATGAGAAAAACACCGGTGCCGGGACCGTAAAAGCCGTCGTACATACCTACCAAAAATGAGGAGATAACCCCGGCCGTCAGCATGCGCATAAAGGAGGATGAGCCGTCTGCCTCGTGCAAAGCGCGCTTTTTTGAAAGGAATAAGGCCGTAAGAGGCAAAAGCACGAGCAAAAGGATCTTAAGATAGGACACGCTGACATATAAAACGAGTGTGGATCCTATAAAAGATCCTATAAAGGCAAAGGGGATGCAGCATACGGCAAGCGATGCATTCACATAGCCTGCGCGTATATAGCGCCAGGTGGCAACGCAGGTACCGAGGGTACTCATGACTTTGTTGGTTCCGAGCGCCAGATGCGGCGGTACCCCCGCAATCAGGTAGGCAGGAAGGGAGATGAGTCCGCCGCCACCTGCCACCGCATCTACAAAGCCTGCCAAGGCCGCCAAAGGACAAATGATCAAAAAAGGACACAGATCCTGAAAAGAAAACAACATCTCGCTCATATAAAGTCCCACTTAATATCGGGGCGCATTATACGCTCGCTATAATGGCTCTACTCGTATTGCACCCTTTGCTTGCAGATGCGTGAAGATCGCGATCTTTTGGGGGGCAGAACAAATCATCAGATCCTATACTTGGGATTAATTTGAAGTATTGCGACGCCATGCACTTTATTGCGAGGCTTTTCAAAGTACAATACAGACATACGCACATTATTTGTTTCACCTGCTCTGTTTTAAAGGGCTGCCGTTAAAACAATACACGACCGTTAAGCAAAACGCCGCACATGCACTGAAAATCCTTTTCCTATGAATGATAAAAATATAAAAAAAAGAGTACTTATTACCGGGGCCTCAGGCGGTATAGGCTGTGCCGTAGCCAAGCGCCTCTCCCGCGACGGCTTTGATCTGTGCCTGCACTATCACCAAAATGAAGAAAGCGTTACCCATCTTAAATATGAGATAGAAGATCTGGGCGGGAGGTGCTCGATCGTATCCTTCGACGTAGGCGATTATGATCGTGTTTTTAAGGAGCTCACCCGCGATATAGAAAAAAACGGCCCCTTTTGGGGAGCCGTAGTCAATGCGGGGATCACCGAGGATTGCGCCTTTCCCATGATGAGCAACGAATGCTGGCATAAGGTTATGCGCACCAATCTGGACGGCTTTTACAACACGGTAAATCCGCTCATTATGCCCATGATCGGAATGCATGCCGGCGGACGCATCATCGCCGTATCCTCCATCTCGGGGATCATAGGCAACCGCGGTCAGGTCAATTATTCGGCATCCAAGGCCGGGATGATAGGGGCCGTCAAGGCCTTGGCGGCGGAGCTGGCACAAAAGGAGATCACCGTTAATTGCGTGGCCCCAGGCTTAATCGATACCGAAATGGCCGAGCTTGACGAGTTTGCCATGAAAATAGCCATGGAAATGATCCCCATGCAGCGCACGGGACGACCCGAGGAAGTGGCCGGAGTCATTTCCTTTTTAATGTCTGAGGATGCCTCCTACATTACCCGTCAGGTGATCTCCGTCAACGGCGGAATGGTGTAGACGCTTTTTAAAGAAAGAGGATTGGCGTCGAAACTATGCATCCATAAAACTGTGGCTCATTCCTATGCTCTTGGCTAAATAACCCCGCCGCCATATAGAAAAATTAATTTTTTTCTTGCAAAGCACAAAATTTTATATATAATAACCGCCATTGTGGATGCGGGAATAGCTCAGTTGGTAGAGCATAACCTTGCCATGGTTAGGGTCGCGAGTTCGAACCTCGTTTCCCGCTCCAAACATAAATACCTCCTTATTGGTTAATAAAGAATGTCGTGAAGACATTCTTTTTTTTCGTCATTTATTAAGTAATCCCAAGCCTCGACGGGCAAATTCATCCATTAAGCCTTAAGCCCTGACAAAAAAAATAATTTTTTTCTTGCAAAGCACAAAATTTTATATATAATGACTGCCATTGCGGATGCGGGAATAGCTCAGTTGGTAGAGCATAACCTTGCCATGGTTAGGGTCGCGAGTTCGAACCTCGTTTCCCGCTCCAAATAAAATAAGCTTGAAAGCTAAAGGACCTAAGCTGTCCTTTTTTCTTATATGCCTTAAATCAAAAAAGGCTTTGTCTAAACGCTCTCATCAATATTGCCGCCCTTGGATTCGCCTTTGCCGCTTAAACGATCCTGCGTTTTGTAATCAGAATTGGAATTCAGTCCCTCGCGCTCCTCCTCATCATAATTGCGACACTGGCTGCGATCGCTTTTGGCAACGCGACGGTTATAGGCAAGCTGCGAAGGAGTGAAGTTAATGCGCGGCATCACGACATACAGTAATTCCTGTCCCATAACACCCTCCTTTTTTTCATCCCCTCTACCTTTAGTGATCGGCATTTTGCTTTGATTTTCAAGTCCGATGAGAAAATTTTTTAAGCGTTGACGCTTTTTGTGCAAAATCACTCTCTCAACTACACAACGCCCTCTTGTGCTATAGTTTTACTTTGACGAAATGCTTTCTATATAAGATTTCGCCTTATACACAACCAATAGGATAATTACAGAGAACACCATGAGCAATTGCACAGCATGTTGTAATGCAGGCAACGAGAAGAAGCGCCTGCGCATAGCCATCCAGAAATCGGGTCGCTTGACCGACGAGACCGAAAAACTCTTCCGCGCAGGCGGCATCAAGTTCAACGAGAGTCATGATCATCTGCTGGCCCATGCTGAAAATCTGCCTATCGACATTCTGCGTGTCCGCGACGACGATATTCCGGGACTGGTCATGGATCATGTAGTTGATCTCGGGATCGTAGGTCAGAACGTACTTGAGGAAACCCAGATGCAGCGTGAGGTGGACGGACTTGAAACCGGCTTCAAGCAGATCATGGTAATGAACTTCGGTGACTGCCGCTTAAGCGTTGCCGTTCCTCAGGAAAACGAATGGCACGGCCTCGAGGATCTCGAGGGCAAAAAGATCGCCACCACCTATCCCTTCCTTTTACGCCGCGTGCTAAAGGCCAAGGGGATCAACTACAAGGCCGTACTGCTTAACGGTTCGGTGGAGGTAGCCCCGCGCGCAGGTTTAGCCGACGCCATCTGCGATCTGGTATGCACCGGTGCGACCCTGCAATCAAACGGCTTAAAGGAAGTTGAAACCGTTTATACCTCAAAGGCCGTGCTTATCTGCCGCGATCAGGAGCTCTACCCCGAAAAGCAAAAGTTGCTAGATCTTTTGGTACAGCGTTTCCACGGCATCATGGCTGCGGTCGAGAGCAAGTACATCATGATGAATGCCCCTAAGGATCGTCTCGAGCAAATACGTGCCATACTGCCGGGAGCTGAAAACCCTTCCATCATCAATCTGGAGGGAGATCCTAACCGCGTGGCATTGCACGTCGTATCCCGTGAAAAGGTATTCTGGGAAACCCTCGAAAACCTCAAGAAGCTCGGCGCCACCTCCATACTTGTGGTGCCCATCGAAAAGATGCTTGATTAATAAGGATTCACCATGGATATCAAGTTTTGGAAAGATCTTAACGAGGATGAGCGCCGTCAGGTGCTCACCCGTCCCGCCCAGATCTCGGGAGATAAGGTTCAGGGCATAGTCGAAAACATTATCGATCGCATCAAAAAAGAAGGCGATGCGGCCTTAAAGGAATTTTCAAAAACTCTTGATCATTACGAGGGTGACGCCCTTGAAATGAGCGCTGAGGAAATGCAAAGCGCCGCAGCTCGCGTAAGCCCCGAGCTTAAAGCGGCCATAGATACGGCCTATGAGAATTTATATAAATTCCACAGTGCTCAGGAGCCATCCCACGTCAAGGTAGAAACCTGGCCCGGCATAGTATGCGAATGCCGCGAGCATCCCATAGATTCCGTCGGACTCTATGTCCCGGGCGGCAGCGCTCCGTTGGTATCGACAGCCCTCATGCTCGCCATTCCCGCAGCCATCGCAGGATGCCCCGAGGTGATACTCTGCTCGCCTCCCCCCATTGCCGACGGTATTGTCTATGCGGCCATGAAGGCGGGCGTAAAGCGCATCTTCAACCTAGGCGGAGCTCAGGCCGTTGCCGCCATGGCCTACGGGACCAAAAGCGTTCCCAAGGTACTTAAGATCTTCGGACCCGGCAACCAATTCGTGACCATGGCCAAGCGCTTGGTCTCAAATGATCCTGCCGGGGCTGCCATCGACATGCCCGCCGGTCCCTCCGAGGTAATGGTAGTGGCCGACGATCACGCCAATCCCGAGTTCGTAGCGGCTGATCTCTTGTCGCAGGCCGAGCACGGCCCCGACTCTCAGGTGCTGCTCGTAACCGTAAGTGCCGAGCTTGCCCAAAAAGCCGAAGAGGCCACGTTACGCCAGCTTGAGGCCCTGCCGCGTCGTGAGATCGCTCAAAAGGCCCTGTCGCACTCAAGCGTGATCGTAGCATCCGACGTACGTCAGGCCTGCGACATCGCCTGCGCCTACGCCCCCGAGCACCTCATATTGCAAGCAGACGATCCTGAGGACTATATTCCCCACATTCGTAACGTAGGCTCGGTATTCGTCGGAGCCTACACCCCCGAATCCTTGGGAGACTATGCCTCAGGCACCAACCATACTCTGCCCACCTACGGCTACGCCCGTACCCAAAACGCATTGGGAACCGCCGATTACCGCCGTCGCTATACCATACAGCGGGCAAATCGCGAGGGACTTATGAGCATTGCCCAAACCGTCGAAACCTTGGCCGACGCCGAGGGGCTGTTTGCCCATAAAAATGCCGTGGTCGTGCGTACCAAACGTTGATCCTCATGCCCCGAGCTTTCGGGGCTTTATAAACAATTTCAGAGTATATTATGGATATTCAAAGCAAAGCCTGCCGTCACGTACAAAGCCTTACCCCCTATCAATCCGCCCGTCGCATCGGCGGTCACGGCCATACCTTTTTAAATGCCAACGAATCGCCCAAAAGCGAAAGCTATCTTTTAAATTCGCTTAATTTAAACCGCTATCCGGACTGCCAGCCCGATCAGGTTGTAGAGCCCTATGCCGACTTTGCGCTCGTGCGCAAAAATCAGGTATTGGTCTCACGCGGATCCGACGAGGCCATAGGTCTTATCATACGTACCTTCGTTGAAAGCGACGAGGCTATCCTCATCGCCCCGCCCACCTACGGAATGTACAAGGTGGCCGCCGATACCAACAACGTACATGTGGTGACCGCCAACCGCCACGAGGACTTCAGTCTCTCGGCCGACTCGGTGCTGGATGCCGTGGCCGAATCCCCCTATAAGGTCAAGGCCGTATTCATAGACAGCCCCGCCAATCCCTTGGGCATAGTCTTCCCCAAAGAAGAGCTTATAAAGCTCCTGCAGGGCCTTCAGGACACCTTCATCGTCATCGATGAGGCCTATATAGAATTTGCACCTGCAGACGCCGACTACACGGCTCTTATCAACGAGTATGACAACCTCATCATCACCCGCACGCTCTCCAAGGCCTTTGCCCTGGCCGGCATTCGCTGCGGCTTCACTTTGGCCCATCCCGACGTCATCAAGTGCATGCTCAAGGTTATCGATCCTTATCCCATAAGCGATCCCGTAGCCCAGATCGCATCTCAGGCCTTAACCCCCATGGGCATCAATATGATGAAGGCGCGCGTGGCCGAATGCCAAAACCGGCGCCAGATCCTGGAGGCGGCACTTTTGAATATGCCGGCCGTGGAAAAGGTATTTCCCTCACACGGAAATTTCCTGCTTGTAAAATTCAAGGACGGTCCGGCGGTATTCAAGGCCGAGGCGGCCCGCGGCGTGATCCTACGTTCCTTCGAGGACAAGCCGGGACTTAAAAACTGCATCCGCATTTCCGTAGGCTCCGATCTCGAGCTTGATGAGGCGCTGCGCATCATCGAAAGCGTAGGCAATGCGCAATAAAGCATATGCCCGCGCCTGCTCTCAATGCGGGCGCAAGGCTTTATCATTGTCACCGCTATGACAACGCAAGGATTTTGGATCGTAATTTAAGGATCTCAAGTGAAAAAATACCTTTTTATTGACCGGGACGGTACCTTGGTAGCCGAGCCTTCCGACGAGCAGGTGGATTCCTGCGAAAAAGTGGTGTTCGAGCCGTACGTGATCCCCGCTTTGCTCAAATTGCAAGCTGCGGGCTTTACCTTGGTAATGGTTTCAAATCAGGACGGCTTGGGAACCCCCTCCTTCCCGCTTGAAACCTTCAACCCCGCTCATCGTCTTATTGTCGATACCCTCGAAAGTCAGGGGCTAAGCTTCGAGCAGATCCTGATCTGCCCCCACAAGCCGGAGGATCACTGCCAATGCCGCAAGCCCAATACCGGTCTTGTCAGCGCCTATCTTAAGGATCCTACCTGGGATCGTGAGAATTCCTACTTCATAGGTGATCGCGACTCGGACGTGGCCATGGGTGAAAACATGGGGATCACGCCCTTGCGCTATAACCGGGAGAATTTAGGCTGGAACGACATCACCTCCTTGATCTGCAGTAAGCATCGCCAAGCGGTGATTGAGCGCAACACCAACGAAACCAAGATCCGCATCGCCGTCGATTTAGACGATGCCTCACATTCGCACTTTAATACCGGCTTGGGCTTTTTCGATCACATGCTCTGTCAAATCGCAACTCACGGCGGCATTTCCATCGAGGCGGACGTCAAGGGCGATCTGGAGGTCGATGAGCATCACAGCATCGAGGATACCGGCATAGCCTTGGGACAGGCGTTGCAAAAGGCCTTAGGCGACAAGCGTGGGATCGGCCGCTTCGGCTTCGTTTTACCCATGGACGAGGTTTATGCGCAGATCTTTGCCGATGAGATAAATGATGACGGTGTGACCGTGGCGCTGGATATCTCCGGCCGTCCCCATTGTGAATTCTCCTTTGACGGGGAGTTTACACGCGATAAGGTCGGACAAATGCCGGCGCAAATGGTTCCCCATTTTTTCGAATCCCTGGCCGTAGCCATGGGACTGAGCTTGCATTTAAAGGTTACAAGCGGCAACTGCCACCACCAAATAGAGGCTCTGTTCAAGGCCTTCGGTCGTGCCCTGCGTACGGCTCTCATGCGTCAGGGCAATGAGCTGCCGTCATCTAAGGGTAAGCTTTAGGAGATAGTATGCGCGCAAGCTCTGTCATGATCATCGATACGGGATCTGCCAATTTGAATTCCGTGCTGCAGGCCTTTAAAAGACTTGAGGTCGATGTAAAAATAAGCTCCGAGATCGCCGTGCTCCAAAAAGCCGATCACCTGATCTTCCCCGGGGTAGGCGCCGCACAGGACGTCATGGACGGGATCTATGAGCGTAGGCTTTTTGATTTCATCACCGAGAATAAAAAACCGCTTTTGGGCATATGCCTCGGTATGCAGGTGCTGGCCTCGTCCTCTGAGGAGGTACGACTGGGATCTAACCAGGATCTCGTAAAGACCTTGGGGATCTTAAAGGAGCGGGTGCTCAAGCTTAAGGCCCAAGATCTGCGTCTGCCGCACATGGGCTGGAATACCGTGCACCACGTCGATCATCCTCTCTTTGAGGGTATTGCCGATGAGGCTTACTTTTACTTTGATCACAGCTATGCCATGGAGTGCGGACCGTATACCATCGGCACCACCGTCTACGGGGAAAAATTTGCCTCCGCCGTATGCAAGGACAATTTCATGGGCGTACAGTTCCACCCCGAAAAGTCTGGATCCGTAGGTGCCCGTCTTTTAACTAATTTCTTGAATTTCTAAGGAGCCCTCATGATCATTCCGGCCTTGGATCTTTTAGGCGGCGGCGTGGTGCGTCTGAAAAAAGGCGACTATGCGCAAACCACGCATTTTGATGTGGATCCCGTCAAAAAAATACTCGATGCGGCCAATCAGGGAGCCGAGCTTATTCATATAGTGGATTTGGAGGGTGCACGCGATCCTATGCGCCGTCAGCGCGCCCTCATCGCCCAAATAGTCAAATCCTCTCCTCTGCCCATACAGACGGGCGGCGGCATTCGTTCCGATTTTGACATACAAAACCTGTTGTCGTTGGGCGTTGCGCGCGTGGTGGTGGGCTCCGTCGCCGTACAAGCCCCCGAGATCGTGCGCGGCTGGCTAAGACGCTTCGGATCCGAACGCTTCGTGCTCGCCTTGGACGTCAATTTGAGGGACGGCGTGCCCTACGTGGCAACTCACGGCTGGCTTAAGGACTCGGGGATCACCTTAGACAGCGTACTCTCAGGCTTCATAACCTACGGGATCGAGCATATTTTAGTTACCGACATAAGTCGTGACGGCATGCTGCAGGGGGCCAACAATGATCTGTATGCCGCCCTCTCCGAGCGCTATCCGGCCTTGGACATCATAGCCTCAGGCGGAATTTCATGCCTTGAGGACATAAAAAGAGTGGCCCGTGCCGGCGCCACGTCATGTGTTTTAGGACGCGCTTTACTGGAAGGACGCTTCAGCGTCGAGGAGGCCGTAGAATGCTGGCCAAACGCATAGTTCCCTGCCTTGACGTACGCGACGGCGTCGTGGTCAAGGGCGTACAGTTTAAAAATCATGAGATCATGGGATCGATAGTCGATCTGGCCAAGCGCTATGCCGACGAGGGTGCCGATGAGCTCGTGTTCTACGACATCACGGCCTCCGCAGACGGACGCCGGGTGGACAAATCCTGGGTGGCAAAGGTGGCCGAGGTCATCGACATTCCATTTGCCGTAGCAGGCGGGATCCGCTCGGTTGAGGATGCGCATACCATACTCTCGTACGGAGCCGATAAGATCTCCATCAATTCACCGGCGCTGGAAAATCCCGATCTCATAACGGCTCTGGCCGACAAATTCGGCGTCTCCTGTGTGGTGATCGGTATAGACACCTTTTTTGACAAGGAGAGCGGACAATATCTCGTCAAGCAGTATACGGGTAATGTCGCGCGTACCGTCACCACCGCCTGGAAAACCCTCGATTGGGTTTTAGAGGTACAAAAACGCGGCGCCGGCGAGATCACCCTCAATATGATGAATCAGGACGGCATGCGTCAGGGCTACGATCTAAAGCAACTGCAAATGGTACGCAAGATCTGTCGCGTACCGCTTATTGCCTCGGGCGGCGCCGGAACCTGCGAGCATTTTTTAGAGGCCTTTCGTGATGCCGATTGCGATGCCGCTCTTGCCGCATCCGTGTTCCATAAAGGTATAATTCACATTCCCGAATTGAAAAAATATTTAAAGGAGAACGGAATTGTCATCCGTAATTAGATATTTCCACGGCTTTCAAGCCATAGACGAGCTTGATTTTGCAAAGGTGGGCGGTCTTATGCCCGCCATCGTGCAGGACTGTCAGACCGGCATGGTGCTCATGCTCGGCTATATGAACAAGGAAGCTTTGCAAAAGACTTTGGATACCAAATTGGTAACCTTTTACTCCCGCGAGCGCCAATGCCTGTGGACCAAGGGCGAGAGCTCGGGCAATTTCCTGCACATGCGCTCCGTAGCCACCGACTGCGATCGCGACACTCTGCTCATCATGGCACGCCCCGACGGTCCCACCTGTCATAAGGGGACCGTCTCCTGCTTTGACGCCTCGCCGCAGCCTGATGCCACCGTGCGCTATATTGCGGGAGCTCCCATGCCCAAAAACCCGGTACATAATTAATGAACACTCATATAGGCTTTGAAACGGAAACCGTTGCGGTCTTTGTGATCCTGGCGGCGGTGGCTTTTTTTTTCGACATGCGCGAAAACCGCGGTGACAAGCCCGCCTCGCTTAAACGCGCGGTGATCTGGACCATTTTTTGGTTGGTGATAGGGCTTGGCTTCTCCGTATTTTTAAGATATCACTTCAATCCGGCCGTCTCCTCTTTGTATCTTGCAGGCTATCTCTTTGAAATGGCCTTGAGCGTGGACAATCTCTTCGTGATGATGGCCATCTTTGCTTGGTTTAAGGTACCCGAGCGCTTCTGTCACCGCGTGCTGTATTGGGGAGTGTTGGGGGCAGTGATCTTCCGCTTGATTTTCGTGGCGGCCGGATCCTGGCTCTTTGCCTTAGGTCCTGCCGTAGAGATGATCTTTGCCGCAGTCGTGGCCCTGTCGGGTGTCATGATGTTTAAGGGCAAAAATGAAGATGAAAAATCGGCGGATATCTCCCAAAACTTCACATATCGGGCGGTAAGACGCTTTATTCCGGTTTTTCCCAAGATAGTTTCGCACAACTTCTTCCTAAGCCGGGCCGAGGTTGAGGAGCAGCTTAAAAAACCCGAGAATAAAGATCTGGTGTTAAAGCGTACGGGCAAATTCTTCTGTACGCCCCTCTTCTTATGTATGGCGGTAATAGAAACCACGGACGTCATGTTTGCCTTTGACTCCGTCCCCGCCGTCATCGCCGTAAGCCGCGAGCCGCTTATCGTTTATTCGGCCATGATGTTTGCGGTGCTGGGGCTTCGCTCCATGTACTTTGTACTCGATGCCATCAGACGTTACCTCGTACATCTTGAAAAGGCGGTGATCGCATTGCTCTTTTTCATTGCCTTCAAGCTGGCCGCCGGCGCATCACTGCATCTCTTCGGCGTAGGGTTGGATATTGGGATCTATACCTCTCTTACCGTGATCGCAGTGCTGCTGGGACTTGGAATTTTGGCAAGCGTGATCTTTCCAAAGCGCACAAAAGCAAAAGCCTAAGCCGTGACATTCTCCCCTACTTATAGAAGTAGGGGCTTCCTGTTCGATTGATCTAACGACCAAAGCAGTGGGCTTTTACCCCACAACAGGCTATCCCCGAGTGCCCCTCGGTTCTTTTTTTATCTGATTTAGCAAAAGTCTTTTGCCTTCATTTAGTATATTTACAGCCGCATTGAGATCTCTGTCATGACTGGTTCCACATTGAGGGCAAATCCATTGTCAGTGCTCACTTAAATTCGCCAAATTTTTGCCGTTATGCATTTTTTGCCGTACGGCATTTTTTTGCCGCCGCTTTTGCCTTTGCCGTTGCCATAGCTTTAAAAAGCGTTACTACTTTCCTCCCTAAGCCGCATAAATTTATGCATATCGGTCGTAAAAGCGCATTCTTAAGCCGTTTTTAAAAATAATCTCATTTTTTATTTAAAATTGGCACGCTTATTTCATATATAAAAGCAAATATTAAAAAAACGGCATCGACCGTTTTTCCTGATACAGCAGGAAGACTTAGGAGAACATACTATGGCACTTTACGTTAATACCAACGTCACCTCGCTCAGAGCTCAATCGGCCCTGACCAATGACACCAACAAACTGGATACCACCTATCAGCGCTTGTCTACCGGCCTGCGCATCAACTCCGCAAAGGATGATGCCGCAGGCTTACAGATCTGTGATCGTTTGACCGCACAGATCAACGGTCTCGATCAAGGCAATCGCAATGCCAACGACGGCATCGCCTTGGCTCAGGTCATGGACGGAGCCTTGGATGAAACCACCTCCATGCTCCAGCGTATTCGTACCTTAGCCATCCAATCGGCCAACGGTACCAATACCTCAATCGACCGCGCCTCCATCCAGCGCGAGGTCAAGCAGCTGTCAGAGGAAATTACCCGTATTGCCTGCAAAACCACCTATGCAGGTCAGAATATTCTCGCCGGTGCCGGTAAAGGCATGCTGGACAGCGCCGGGATCGTAAGGTTCCAGGTAGGCGCATACGCCTACGACTCACTCGAGGTAAGTCTGTCCACCGGCATGACGCTGTCGGGCATTTACGCCATGGCTTTGGCCGACGGATTTAAGGACGGCACCATCAAGAACAATATGGGTTTTACCAATGACAAGGTGGGCTTGGTACGCACCAAGGACGGCTTCTACTTCGACGTATCGTCCTATTCAAGCGCACAGTCCTGCATACAGGCCGTTGACGCCATGCTCAACATGGTAGATACCAAGCGTGCAGATCTGGGTGCCATTCAAAACCGTATGGAATCCACCATACGTAACCAATCGAACGTTTCGGCCAACGTTTCTGACGCCCGCTCCAGGATCCGCGACACCGATTATGCCGCCGAGGCCTCGAACATGGCATCGCAAAGCATCATTCAGCAGGCCGCATCGTCGATTTTGACTCAGGCCAACCAGAAGCCTTCAATCGCCATGAGCCTGCTGCAGGGTTAAACATAATAAATACAGGTTTTCTCTCCTGAGCGTTCTGCTCATTTGGCCGGGTAGAGATATCCGGCCCTTTTTGGAAAGAGTCCTGTGCGGTGTGAACCATCGTCACATTTTATCTATCGGCTTTACATACAGGCTTAGGCCCTGCAGACTATAAAAAGATCTGTCCTTAAAGCATAAAAATGCTTGTGTAGCCATGATTTTTTTAAAGCCTATAAAGCCAAGATGACGAATAAGCGCCTTTACGGGCGCAAAGGGCGTTTGTGCACCGGCTTTTTGAGATCATGCGATCTCAAACTCTCACGCTTAAGATGATTTTACCTACCGTATGTCCGCGTTGAATTTCCCTAAGCGCATCTTGCGCATCCCTTAAAGGCAAAGCGCGACTTATATACGGCACAATGCCCTCTGCGGCATAGCCCATCAAGGCCTCATAATGCCTTTGATCACGCACGCAGCGCACCCCGCTGGCACTCATTCCCACAGGACAGGCGGCCTTAACCTCCTCCTCCGTGATCGTAGGCACGGTGATCATGATCCCGTCTTTTTTCAAAAGCGCATACAGCGACTTGCCCGTATCCCCTCCTGGCATGTCGATCACGGCATCAAAGGATCTTCCGTCCGCCTCCTCCCAGGGCTTAGTATGATCGCGGATCTCATCAACATAGGGGCGCAAAAAATCCATATGCGCCGTATTACAACTTGCACATACGAAACGGCCGCTTCTTTTTAAATATCTGACGAGCAGATGGCCTACACCGCCGCTGCCGCCTGCAACCGCCACTCTTTGTGCCCGCTTGGGCAGCAGATCGCATATGCTCAACGCCGTAAGTCCCGCGGTGATAAGTCCCGCCCCCTCCTCAAAGGAAATATGATCGGGAAGCTTTACCACAGCATTTTCATCGGCGCATAAATATTCGGCATAGGCGCAAGGATGCAATGGAGCGCCGGCACTGCCTGCCACTCGATCCCCCTTTTTAAATCTGCTATCTGCATCCGCCTCAAGCACCGTGCCTGCGAAATCAAAGCCCAAGGTCCAAGGAAAGGGATCGCCTGCACGTTTTTTACACACAAAATTGGTGCCGGTACAGATCTTGGCATCAATGGGATTTACTGCCGCCGCATGATTTTCTATAAGTAGCTGCCCGCACTTACGCACGGGACGGGGAAGCTCCGCCTCCCTTACGGCCGCATATCCTGCAAAGGCGGTAAGCACCATGGCTTTCATAGCTTTTTCTCCAAAATTTAGGTTTTCAAAAATTGTCAGCGCAGCACCAAGCCCTTTTTTAATCTTGCATAGGGCTTTTTCGTCAGGATGAGGGCCAAAACTGCGGACATGAAGGCAGCAAGGCCGGGAGCCGTCCAAATGCCGGACAACCCGAAGCCAGACAAAGCCAACACGCAGCCTGCAGGAAAGAGCAAGGTATTGCAAAAGGAAATTATAAAAGCCCGCCCCGCTCTTTCAAGCGCCGTTAAAAATCCGCGCAACGCCATTTCCACCCATAAAAAGAGGTAGCGCCAGGCCACAAGCGCCATGCATAGGGTTCCCGCCTCGATAAAGGGCTGATCGCCGTCGGCGGCATAAAAAGGTATGAAATAATCGCCGAAAAGCTCAAAAACTATGAAAACGATCAGGGAAAATGCCCCGGCCGCCTGTAAAAGCAGCTTTTCGATCGCCAACACCCGCAAAGGCAAATTGGCACCGTGGCAATAGCTTAAGGGTGGCTGCAGCGCCCCGACCATGCCGTCCACCAGCATCATCACCACCGATCCTATATACATCACCGCCGCATTGGCGGCCACCGCCACGCTGCCGCCTGCCTTTAACAGCAATGTATTGGTGATGAGCATGAGCACCGACCAGGAGCTTTCCTCAAGAAAATGCGGAAAGCCGCTGTACAAAAGCCTTTTGAATTGACGATAGGGAATAAGTCCGCGCGTAAATTTCAGATCCGTCTTTTTACGTACGAAGGGCCAAATACCGGCCAGCGCACCAATGCTCAAGGATACACAGGTAGTAAAGGATGCCGACCATATACCCTGGCGCAGCTCCACAATGAAGATGTAATCCAAAAGCAAATTAAAAAGCGAGGTGAAGATCCCAAGATACATGGAATACTTCTGCAAACCGCAGATACGCAGATATGAATTTACATCATAGTAAAGGCAAACCAAGGGCCCCGAGAGCAAATACGAACGCACGTAGACCGTCGAGAGCGCTACGGTCTCATCATCGGCCCCCATGGCTCTTAAAAAGGGCTCGGTAAAAATAAAGCCCGCCACACACATAAAAACGCCCAAAAGCAGTGCCGTACACACGCCCACGGTAAAGGTGCGGTTGGCGCGCAAATATTTTTTTTCACCTAAAAATCGGGCAATTTGTACCGAGGATCCGGTGCCGATCATCATGGCCAAAGCAAACACCGCCCCCAAGAGAGGCCACATCATATTGGCCGCCGCCAAGGAGGCATGTCCCATATAATGTCCGACGAACATACCGTCAACCACCACATACAGGGCCGAGGTTGCCATGGATACCGAGCCCGGGAGCACGCAGTATACGAAAAGTCGTGCCGGACTCATGCTTTCAAAAATTTGCGAACGCATTATTTTTCCTGAAATATCCGAGCAGTGCTCATTCAAAAAAATGAACTCGGATTTTTTAATTCCCCCGTCATAATAAATACGGGAGCGATCCGTAACGGAACCATTTCAATTGCAAATGCAAGCGATCCCGCCTCGATCTAAGAGCGTATATAAGAGTATTGAATTTCCAAGATAGGATCAGGCGTAGGCCTCAAAGCTCAGCAATTTTGAGGCAAGATCGCGTTGATCCAGCACGGACGTATCCACATAGGCTCCGGCCCTACCCGATTTTTGGGCGGTGGATCTGATCCCGTCAAAATAGGCCTTGGCCCGCTCATAGGTGTGGGTGTTTTCCGCATAAGATCCTGCCGCAGCCGTCTCATCGACATCGCGCTCCCGCATCTTTTGGGGATCAGGCGACGCCGAGGATACCTCCGCTGCGGAGGCGACGGAATTTATCTTATCCTGATTTAAAACACGACGACGATTGTCGGGATTTTGTATGAAAACGCCCGCATATGCGTTGCCGTTTATATCAAGAGCCATGCTAAACACCTAATCAATGCTTAAGTTTGTGCTGCTCGGTAACCTTTTTCCATGCCACGTCATCACGTACGTACAAAGGCAATGCTTCCGCCGCCGTGACGGTTTTACCGGCATCAAAAAGTCTTTTTCCAAGCAGTGCTATCATCTCGGCATCGGGGAAGCGGGATCTTATGATCATATTGGGATTCATACCTGCTTTATACATAAGATCGATCCCCGATCCGCCGGCACAGGCAGGGCGTGCCCCCAGAGCTTTAAAAACCCTTTGCACCGCAACCTCCGGCGAGACCACGCAGGGCTCCAAAACAGCCTTGGGATAGTCCCCGGTTCGATCATATACGGCACAATAGACCTCACCCATGCGAGCATCTATGGCGGCCACGGCAAATTCCTCATCACTGCCTATAAGCGCCTGCATGGCCAAGGCCTCAAGCGATACCACTGCGGCGCAGGGCAGATTAAGACCTGCGGCCAATCCCTGAGCGGTGGAGGCGGCGATGCGCACTCCGGTAAACGAGCCCGGACCGCGCCCGAAAACTATACCGTCCAGATCATGCATATCGAGATCAAAATGCGCAAGAGCGCGATCACACATGGGCAGTATGAGCTCGGCATGCTTTTGCGGAGCTATTTCATTGATGGCAAAAACATCTCCGTCGTTATATACGGCCGCCGAGCAGTTTTCGGTGGAGGTTTCAACAGCCAGCAATTTCATGAATTACTCCTATTTAGCTCTTTATTCTCGGTTGAAATTCTTTAAACCTGCTTTAAATCTGAACAGATCCTCGAGATCCTTACATATTGTAACAGGCGGCAGGCTCTTCATAAACAGGGAGCCGTAGCCTTTTTTTACTGTGCGCGGATCACAGATCACCAAAGCTCCGGTGTCTTTTTCATGGCGTATTAAGCGACCTGCCCCCTGCCTTAACTCGATCACGGCCTCAGGCACGCTCAACTCCATAAACGAACGAGCTCCCTGCCTAAGCCCCGAGTCATAATGATCGCAGCGGGCCTTATACACCGGATCGGAGGGTGACTGAAAGGGAAGCTTATCGATGATCACAAGCGTCAGTGCGTTCCCCGGTACATCAACTCCCGCCCAAAACGAGGACGTACCCACCAATACGGCATTTCCGAGCCTGCGAAACTCCTTTAGAAGATCAGAGTTTGAAAGCTTCCCGTTTTGTACCAGGATGCGCCTTTGCATCATAAAACGCCGGCGCAGGCTCTCGGCAAAGGCGCCTACGGCATTGACGGAAGTGGTGAGCACGAAGATCCCGCCTTCATTTTCGCCTATAAGCTTCTCGAGCATGCAAACTATACGCTCCTCACGCCCTGCGGTATTTACCTCAGGGAAGTCCTTGCTTACAAGCAGGGCCGCATGAGAGGCATAGTCAAAGCAGCTTTCCACACAAAGCTCGGATACCTGCATCGATCCTAAGCCCATATCCCGCCTGAATTTTGCAAAATTTCCGGCCACGCTCAGTGTTGCCGAGGCGGCAAGCACTCCCACTCCCGCACTTTCGCATTTTTCAAAAAATTTGCCCATGATCCCGCTTATTTCAAGAGGGGTGATCTTAAGGGCAAAACCGTAACGGTTGACCTCGACCGATCCTACGTTCTCGCCCTTTTGCCGCTGCTCCTCATCGTTTAAATGCATGAGATCCTCTATAGTCAATCTCATCTGCATCAGCTCCTTACTCATGGATCCGAAGGCCTCGTCATCAGCGCTTTTGATATCGGCTATAAAGTCATGAAACTCCTTGATCCCCGTCCACAGCTCGGCCATGAGACGGCGAAACTCCAAGGAGATCTTTTCGTACTTTCGTCCGGGATCGGCACTGCTCTCGTCGAAGTCCTCATAGCGATAGAAAAGAAAGTTGCGACAGGCAGGAGATCCGCGGGATGCAAGATAGGCATGCAAATGCTCGGCGGCCGTTTTGAGCCTGGCATAGCCCTTTTTGAACTCTTCGATTATGTCGAGCTTTTCAGCCTTTATCAAAGCCTCCAAATCCTCACCGAGCTTTTTGATGTCATAGGAGCTGACCTCCCTGCCCAAATGCTTGCGGCCGTCGTCGGGAAGCTGATGAGCTTCATCGAAGATGAGGATCTTATACTTTGGGAACAATATGCAGGGCCTCGTCGGATCGAAGTTGTCCTCCACGCCCATATCTGCAAAGAAAAGTGCATGATTGACCACCACGATCTTGGATCTGACGGCTCTCTGCCTCGCCATAAGGGCAAAGCAGGAGCTGTGATATTTGCATTTTTTGCCGCGACAGGAGTGACGATCACAGCAAAGCGGCGCAATAAAATCATGCGGAAAGCGGGAATTGACCTCGGCATATTCGCACCTAGGATCATCCTGATCGGCCATGCTCTGCTGTTGCACCATAAACTTTACAAGCTTACTTACAAGCGCAACGTAACGCCTGTGCTCAGGATCGGGATCTTCTATGGCAAGTCCGGTCTTATTCTTAAAATCCGCAATGAATTGGGCAAATTTAGCCTTGCACAGATAGTTTGAAAAGCCCTTTAACGCAAAATAATTGCGCGGCACATGCAAAAGATCGCATATACGCGGCAGATCCTTATTCAAAAGCTGATCCTGCAGGGCCTTGGATCCCGTAGAGATCACTGCGGTTTTATCGCAAAGAATGGCCGGCAAAAGGTATGCATAGGTTTTGCCCGTACCGGTACCGGCCTCGGCCACGAGTATTTGTCCCCTGTCAAAGGCATCCTTGGCCGCACGGGATAGCTCAAGCTGTCCCGTGCGTGCCGTAAAGCCCGGGATCTCCTTTGCAAAGCGCCCGTTCTTTCCTAAAAAGGAATCGACAGTATCGGCATCGGTAAATTTAGGACCGTAGGCATCCGCCCTCGCATCTAATTCCGCTGACAAATCCTCCGCTTCATCGGCATGCATGACCACTATGCGCCCCGCTTACGATTATTTCCAAGATCCGTCCGCATTTAACTGTGCAGGAGTTTATCACTCAAAGGCATATTCGGCATTTACGTACGATTCAACCTCGCTCTCCTCGGGCAAATAAGACGCTTCATCCACCTCGGCAGGATCTGCATTCAAAGAGGCGGCCTTGGCGGCATACATCACGGGAGATCTGCCCTGACTGCGATTTTCAAAGCTCAGCTTGCATGGCTTTAAAAGCTTGACCTCAAAGCCCTCGGCCAATCTTTTGGCCTGCTCACGGGCATCGGCCACGGCTCTTTCGTCGGCAAGCTTTTTTAATGCGCTCTCATCCTTGAGCGCATAGGAAATACCGTGTATCTCATCTATACCCGCATTCACGGCTGCGGACGTCAAAGCACCCAGCAGAGAAAAATTGTCGGTACGTATTTTGAGATCGCGTACGGCCCAATAGCCCTCAAACTTTCTAGTCGTGCTTTTACGATCATAGGTGTAGCGGGGACTGACGTTGATGCTACCGCTTTGCATGGCCTCATCCTTTAGTCCCAAGGATCTGACTGCCTTTAAAAAAGCGGCCGTCTTCTTTTCACAGGCGCTGCGAGCTTCCTTGACGTCCTTATGCAGGGCCACCGCACTTAAATCCAAACAAGCCTCATCCGGTAAGGCCTTGGCATTGCCGTAGCCCTTTACCGAGATCAAGCCGTTCAAACGCGAGCAATCAACGCTTACATTTTCGGCATTCGCAAAGGTCATGGATCCCGTCGCTGCGCACAAAAAGGTAGTGATGAGAATTTTTTTTAACATAGAATACCTTGGCAAAGAAAAGAACAAAGCTTCACAGGTAATGCAGTTTTAAGGCTGTAAGGCGCATCACGACCAGCTCGATCCCGCAAAGCTACGTACCGGTGAGTTATGCGGGAAAGTCTTAATCGCAATGGGAATGAAAAGAAATTATTTCTTATGCAACTGACGGGCACCCTCGGCAGTTGCTACCACCGCCTCCAGAGAGCCGTCGGCATCTGATGCAGCCTCAACTCCGGCGCCCACTGCGCCCTCCAACACGGGGGCATCGGCAATGCGCACGCGGGATCTCAGAGGCTCGTCCAACATGGCAATGGCCGCCTGAGAGCTGATGACACCCGAGCCAAGATCTGCAAGCACCACCACGCCGTCACCCTGATCGGCTTTCTCTATAGCGGCTTTGACTATCTCGGGATCGGTACCCATCTTACCGTCGACGGTTCCGCCTGCAGGATAGATCGGCATCTTTTCCCCATCTCTGGATGAAATCTGCTGGACCATGTCGCAGATTCCTTCTGCAACCTTGAGGCTGTGGGATACAACAACAATACCAATCATTTGTGAGAACTCCTTAAATCGTAATTCGTTTTAAGTATGGGCTGCGACCGCGCAATGTGCACACCAAGGAATGTTCAATGCAAAACACCCGTACATCCCATTCTTATATGCATATTCTAACATAGAGACAACGTACGTAACTTGTTTGACCACGAAGGATCATGGGGTTTTTTTGTGATCTGAACATTATTTATCATGTTGTAAAAAAACTTTTAATCTACGCGGTTGCCGATTTGCGTTCGACCTTGATAGACTTGATAGAATGGATGTGTTTAATATTATTATTAATAAATTTTTTTCTCCGCATCGTCACCTGACACCTGACAAAATACACTGAACAATAGCTCCTTATGACGAGGCGTGTGACTTTGCGCGAAACAATAAAAATTTACCCATGGAAAATGAGTATGTTGAATTCAAGCCCCATCAATCGACAATTCTCGGTATACCATTTTTATTTGTTTTCGGCATTGGTATTGCTTGAAACGCTGATGTCGTTTTCTTTTTTCGGCTATTTTCACATACAGCCCATATCCGTCACCATTGCCTATCTGCCCATTGTTATAAGTGCCGTATGTCTTAGGATCAGATATACGATTTTTTTAGGCCTGATCTTCGGGATCATCAGCGCCTATAAGGCCTCATCCTTTTATGTGATGCCGGCGGATATGATCTTCTCGCCGCTTAGAAGCGGTATGCCCGTTCAATCGCTGATCCTCAGCATAGGAACACGCATGCTGTTTGCGTTTGTAATTGCACTCGCCTGCAACTGGGCCAAAAGGGTACGCTGTCGCTACTATCTCGTTTTTGCTGTGGGCGCCGCCGCTCCGGTATTGCATGCGGCCATCGTATACCAAGCCATGGGAACTCTCTTTCCTGAAATAGGCATCAATATCTCCCGTTTAAATCCGTTTTCCCTCAATAAAATTTGCTTAGGGCTTTTCTCCGCGCTCATATCCGTAGCCATGCTGCGCTTGCATCGCAGCAAGCTCAGGCAGGACTTTAAGGAAGGTGTGGACAGATATCGCAGTACTCGATTGGTGAATATTTGGATCACATTCCTTATATTCATCGTTTTTATGATCATGGTGAGCTTCGTTTTCTATTTCGGCTCACGTATGAAGCCTCTGCTGAACAAATACGATGTTTTGGTAAGCGAAAAAATGTTCCACGACATTTTGCATTATCAGCTGCAGTCATCACTGGCCACGCTCTCCCTCTGTCTTTTGCTGATTGTGGTATTGCTTGCAGGCTACCGATATATGGCCTATCACTGCTACCTGGGCGATCTTGACGCCCTCACCAATGTGCTGGGACGCAGAAGCTTTTTTGAAAAATGCGAAAAGTTCACCACAAAGCATACGGCCATCTCCGACAGATTGTGCTTTTTACTCATAGACATCGATTATTTCAAGCAGATCAACGACAATTACGGTCATCCGCAGGGTGACGCCGTCTTGGTGGGCATTGCCGGCCTTTTAGAGCACTATTTCAGCCGTTACGGATTGGTAGGACGTATAGGCGGTGATGAGTTTGCCGTCATGCTGCTACGCCCTATGCCGCAGGAAAAGCTTTGTGAGATCCTCGATGATTTCTTCAATGCCCTGCAGGAAATACCCTTGCCCTCGCATATGTCAAAGCTAAGGCTCAGCTGCAGCATAGGCTGTTTAAAGTTTGAGCACTGGCTCCATATGCAGGAAGTGATGAGTAAGGCGGACAGGCTTTTGTATATGGTGAAAAACTCAGGACGCGCCGGCTATATTGTGGGAGCGGATGACGAGCACATCTCCATAAAAAAAACGGGCATAGTGCGCCCCATGATCGATCCTAATCTTCTTTTTTAGATCAAGAATTTAGATCAAGAACTCGAACCGAAACGCTGCAATAAGCCTCCGCACGGTGACGGAGGCTTGGCCGATCTTGCTCATTTTTTAGACTTGATGAGTTCGCGCAGATGACTTAGGTTTTCAACGGCCTGATATAAGGTTTCGTCTTTCTTCGCAAAATGGAAACGTATGTAGCGTTGCTCATTTTCCTTAAAGAATGAAGATCCAGGGACGGCTCCCACCTTAACCCGTTGGGCCAAATCCATACAGAAATCCATATCCGAATCGTAGCCAAATTCACTGATATCGACCATCACGAAGTAGGTACCCTGCGGTTTGAAATAGCTAAGACCGATGTCATCAAGCCCCTTTAAGAATATGTCGCGGTGATGAGTGTAGTCGGCTAAAAGCTCCGTGTAATACGAGCTTGGCAACTTAAGCCCGGCCACCACGGCCTCCTGCAGAGGAGCCGCCGCACCTATGGTGAGAAAATCGTGCACCTTTCGCGCCGCCTCTATTACATGCGCAGGTGCAAATATATAGCCTATGCGCCAGCCGGTAATGGAATAGGTTTTGGACAGAGAATTGCACATTACGGTGCGCTCGCGCATACCGGGTAAAGATGCAAAATAGGTATGCTTATAGGGAGCATAAACGATATGCTCGTACACCTCATCGGTGATCACGAAGGCATCGTACTTCACAATAATGCGCGCAATTTCCATGAGCTCCTCACGGCTGAACACTCGCCCCGAGGGATTGGAGGGATTGCACAGAATAAGCGCCTTGGCCCCGCCCTTAAAGGCCTGCTCAAGCTCCTTAGGATCGAAGGTAAAATCGGGGGCATGCAAGGGCACATATATGGGCTTGGCATCACATAGTATGGCGTCGGCACCGTAGTTCTCGTAAAAGGGCGAGAAAACGGCGATCTTCTCGCCGGGATTGACGGTGGACATGATCGCACACATCATAGCCTCGGTACCGCCGCAGGTGATCACAAGCTCGAGATCTGGATCGACCTCAAGTCCGCTGTCCCGCTTAAGCTTGGCCGCTAATGCCTCGCGGGTGTTCTGAGCTCCCCAGGTAGTGGCATACTGGTGCGGTCCGCTTCTTGCCACCTCGGCTAAGCGTTCGGTTAAGGCCTTGGGGGGATCGTAATCGGGAAAGCCCTGTGAAAGATTGACGGCACCGAATTTATTGCAGATCCTCGTCATGCGTCTTATAACCGAATCCGTAAAGGTTGCGGTTCTTAAACTTGTTTTAATCATTTTTTATCCTAAAGCGTATATCCGTCATGCGGATTGAAAAGATTGTGCTCATCGAAGGCCCGCTTTACTGCGATCATAAGATTGCGCTCCTGCGGATTTACATGCTCAAGATAGTACTTGCGCTTACCCTTGCCTACGCCGTGCTCACCCGAAAGACGGCCGCCTAGCTCATAGACCGCGTCGTATATGCGCCCTAAGGTACGATCGAGTATGAGCGGCCAATCCTCATCCTTGATCTCGTCCTTGATGACACAAAGATGTACATTGCCGTCACCGGCATGGCCGAAGGCCACGATACGTACCTGCTCCTCTTTGGAAATACGATCGGCACTGGCTACGAAATCGGCGATCTTATCTAAGGGGACCACCGAGTCCACAGGCTCCCAAATACACGAGGCATTTACCGAACGGGCCAAGGCTCCGCGTATTTCCCACACGGAGGCCTCAAGCTTGGGATCATCAAGAGGCACGACCTCAAAGCAACCGTGCTCCCGTGCCACCTGTGACAAGCGCTTAAGTCTCGCGTCCACGCCCTTCTTATCTCCGTCCAAGGTTACGATAAGATAAGCCTCGGCCGTAGGTACGGGGAAGGCGCGGCCTATATATTTCTCACCCAAGGCTATGACCTTCCTTTCCTGAAATTCGATGGCGGTAGGATCAAGACGGGATGCAATTATGGCGTTTACACACTTGATCCCCTCCCTTAGCGAGTGGAAGGCCAAAACGGCACTTAAATTGTACTCAGGCAAAGGCACCAGCTTTAGGGTAATGCGCGTGATCACGCCTAAGGTACCCTCGGATCCTATAACCGTTTCCTTAAGATTAAGTCCGGCCGTATTCTTGCGCACGCAGCCGCCCAACTCCAGCACCTCACCCTGCGGGGTCACAAGCTCCAGCGCCAGCACATAGTCGCGGGTAACGCCGTATTTGACCGCCCGCATGCCGCCTGCATTGGTAGCAACGTTTCCGCCTATGGTTCCGAGCTTTTCGGCCGGATCGGGCGGGTACATGAAGCCGCGCTGCTCCACATAGGAGATAAGATCCTTGAGCACCACTCCGGGCTCTACGGTAACGGACATGGTGTCCTCATCGAAGCTTAAGATCCGGTTTAAGCCGCTCACGTCAAGCACCATCCCGCCCGACGGGACGGTGGCACCTACTAAATTGGTACCTCCGGAGCGTACCACCGTGGGAATACGATGTTTATAGGCTATGCGTACGGCCTTAAGCACGTCCTCACGATCTGCTGCCTTTACATAAACGTCGGCATGCCCCTTAAGCGCACCGACAAAATCCGTGAGCAATTTTTCGGGTATATCCTTTCCGAAAATAAGCTCTCCTGCAATCGCTTCCTTTAACTCAGCAATAAAATCGCTCATATTTACATCCCGAAGATCTCGTCAATGGCTTAATTTACGAGCCACCAGATCACCTACGAATTGAGAAAACTGCACAATGATCACCAGCAAGGCAATGGTAAAAATCATAACCCCTGTCTCGTAGCGGTAGTAGCCGTATTGCACGGCCAAATTGCCGATCCCGCCGCCGCCTACCATTCCGGCCATGGCCGAGGCTCCGATCAAGGATATAAAGCTTACCGTGATCCCCCGGGCGATGGCAGGCGCAGCCTCCACCAGCAACACCTTGCGAATGATGAGAGCAGATCCGGCCCCCGTGGCCAAGGCGGCCTCGATCACGCCGAAATCGACCTCCTTTAAGGCTCCTTCAATGAGGCGGGCCAAAAATACAGTGGCCCAGATGGTCATGGGTACCGAGGCGGCAACTGGACCTATCTTGGAGCCAACTAAATAGAAGGTAAAAGGCAGTGAGAACACCACCAAAATGATAAAAGGTACGGAACGAATAACGTTGACGATGTCGGCGGCTATAGCATTTAAAAGCCTATTTTTAAAAAAAGCCGGACTTTGAGTAAGATACAGGGCAAAGCCTAAAATAATACCCAATATCGAGCTTAAAACAAAGGAGATCCCCATCATCACCGCACTTTCATATACGGCCTTGCCAAGCTCGTTATGTAAAATTCTCAGGGTCTCGTTTAACACTTCTTCCATAACTCATACCCTCTTTTTAAAGGCCGCAATATATGCCCGTTCACCTATATACTCAAGTACCTTTGCGCGCTTTTGTTCATCCTTGCACTGCAGGCTGACCAGCAAAGTCCCCAGAGGCTTTTTCTGTATGTAATCGATTTTGCCGGCGATGATGGAAAGGTTGACGTCAAAAATCCTGGCCACCTCGGCGATCACCGCCTCATAGGCTCTGTCCTCTTTATAAGTAATGAAAAAAAGCTCCTTCTCACGCTCTGCGATCTCATCTGGTAGCTCGTATTCATTCGATCTGGCCACGAGCTCCTTGGCACTTTGCGATTTTGGACGGGCAAAGAGCTCATAGGCGGAGGCCACCTCTACAATACGCCCTGCGCTCATCACGGCGATGCGATCGAATAGGGAACGGGCCACCTCCATCTGATGGGTGATGAAAAGCACGGTCAAGGGATATTTGTTCTTGATGCGACGCAAGGCCTCAACCACCTCGCGGGTATTATCCGGATCAAGAGCGGAGGTAGCCTCGTCACAAAGCAGGATCTCAGGACTGTTAACCAAGGCCCTGGCGATGGCCACACGTTGCTTTTGACCTCCCGAGAGATCATTTGGATACAAGGAGGCCTTATCTGCAAGGCCTACCAACTCCAGCAATTCATTGACCTTGGGGGCTATCTTGTCCTTTGGAGTTTTGGAGGCCAAAAGCGCGAAGGCCACATTGTCAAAGACCGTAGAGTTCTTGATGAGATTGAAATGCTGAAAGATCATGCCGGTCTTAAGACGCAGAGCCGACAGTTGCTTATCCTTTAAGGACGTTACGTCCTCACCTGCAACATAGATCTTACCTGAGGTCGGACGCTGCAATAGATTTACGGTGCGTACCAGCGTGGACTTACCTGCCCCCGAGGCTCCGACTATGCCGAAAAATTCACCCTTATTGATCTCCAAAGACGCTTCATCCACGGCGGTGAAGCTTTCACCGCCGCGAGTGAAACGCACCGAGACCTTATCAAACTTGATGATCCCTGTCATTTTTACTTATTCCACCACGAAGGACGGGAGAAGGAATCGTAATAGTGATCGGCCTCAAGCTCCTTTTTAAACTCAGGGGCCTTCACCACATCCAAAAAGAGCTTGCCGATGGTGTCCTTGTCAGCAGTACGTACGGCGATCACGTTCTTGATATTTTCTCTGACGTCCTCAACGGCCAGGGCCTTTGAGTAATCAAGCTTGGCGGCCACGGCATAATTACCGGGAACGAAGCCGGCATCAAGTGAATCCAAGGAGCGGGAGATCTGTGCCGCCTCGATGGGCACGAATTCCAAATGCTTGGGATTCTCAGCTATATCGGCCACGGAGGCTTTCTGCTCATCACGCTCGGAGTTTAGGGAAATAAGGCCGTTTTCCTTGGCAATACGCAACGCACGGGCTAAATTCACGGCATCCACGGGAATACCGATGCGTGCACCGTCGGGTAACTCATCGATGGTCTTATATTTATCGGAGAAGACGCCGAGACCCAAGGTAGGAACATTGATGACCGCACTTAATTTCAACCCCTGATTTTTCACAATAGCATCAAGATAAGACTGGTGCTGCATCAGGTTAACGTCGATATCGCCGGAATCCAATGCGGCATCAGGCTGTACATAATCGATGAAATCGACGTATTCGAGGGTATAGCCCTGAGCCTTAAGCTTGGGCTCAATAAAGGTCTCAATCATTCCGCGATAAGGTCCAGGGCAGGTACCTACCTTCAAAACGGAGGGAACGGGTTCTGCAGCTTGTGCAGAGGGAGCAGATACTCCTAAGGAAACAGTCAATGCCACGGCGGCCAATTTAAATAATGCTTTCATTTTTAACTCCAAAAGACTCTTTAAGAAGACAGCCTGAAAAACGTTCGGGACAAGTCCGCTTCATGCTGCGCAAGCAAATGGTAAAACACTATGCCTAAAAATTATTTTTCTTAAAGCTATATACATCAAAGCTATCACTTGCATTCGACAAGCACATCATGACTGAAAAAAAATTGCTGTCAACATTTTTTTAGATCAAAAATTTAAAACTGCTAAAGACAAAAAAGAAAAATATGTTTTTTATGTTGTATTTTCAGTATGTTATATAAGTTAAAACCACAAAAACACGCGCTGAAGATATATAGATTTTTTTTATTTTGCAAAGAGCATTTTATAAGCCTCCCCATTTTGTAGCAAAAAAAATTCAACCATATAATCTATAGGTCCTACCGAAAATAAAAGCGGGGCAGTGCAGTGCAACGAAGTGAAATAAACAAGGTAATGCTTTATTTATCAATAAGATAAAACAAATATCTACTTATATCAAAGTAAGACGTACCGGATCTGAAGCAACAGCGCCGACAGATCGTCATTAGAGAACAAAAGATCCGCCCCCAAAACCATGCTCTAAATATTGTCGTAATCGTTCCCTTTACAGCATTGACCTGCATCATTGAATTAAACTGCAAACCCAAATGATGTCCCGAAACCATGCACAGCAGCCTACGATCATGGAACTCCTTGCCTCGTAACCACGTAACAAAGTGAACACCTAAGATAGAGGATAAAGATCCCCGCAAACTAAAGACAAATCCCAGATAAATCCGCGGATCTTTCCAAAAGGAAAAGCAAATGCAGATCAGAGGGTCAAAAAATCCATCGCCGGAGCATATATATCCAACCAGAAATAAATAATTAACGTCATATAAAATTAAAAATACTAAAAACAAAATCTGAAATGCTTAACATTAAATTATTTAAATATGGGCATTATAAAATATTAAGAATAATAATTAATTAAA
>UMFG01022362.1_pt1 | contig 36268 bp, 28 predicted proteins | sample 1964961 | NCBI WGS metagenome assembly UMFG01 (sample SAMEA4836041, study PRJEB28245) | human gut metagenome | biome: gut microbiome; material: fecal sample | place: Denmark | collected 2008
AAATGGAGGGCCAGCAGGCGGGCGGCATATTTACGGGCCTGATTGCCTGAAACGAGCAAGTGAGGTACGGAAAGTTGGTGGCTGTCGAGCGCATACAATGTTTCGAGGAACTGCCGGATGAGGTTCGAGTCACAGTGTTCCTGGTGCATCCAGGAGAACAAGGGCAGGAAGCAGAAAGTCTCGGCAAAGTATTTTTCTTCAGGGCGGGTCTGGAAATCCTCCACCTCGGCCTTGTCCCAGCATTCGTAACCGGAATAGAGTTCTAAGAGTGTCCATCCCACCGGATGTCCGTTGCGGTAGACGTAGATGCGGTAGAGTCCGGTTTCCCATTCTTCTTCAGAGAGGATGTCGAACCGTACTTTTCGGGGCCTTTTTCCTTTCAGTGAACGAGTGTCACAGCCCAGCAGGCAGTATTCGCTGGAATACACCCGGATAGAAAGTTCCTGGGCATCGGTAAAGCCATCGGGATGAGAGATTTCCACGGCGAGGTGGTTGTGAGCATATTCGGGAGCACAGAGATCTTCAATAAAGGTGCGTGTAGCACGTAACATGACATTTTTCATATACAACAAACGAATTTTAAAATGAGAAAATAGAAATAGATAAAGATAGAAGCTTACGGACATAGAAGGTAAAGGTCCGTAGCAGCGTAGATTCCCTCTCGTTTCCCCATCGAAAGAGAGGTGTGCGGCTAGTATGTCAAAGAGCACAACAATCCTGGCCTCCTTGCCGGAAGCAATAATTCATTCGATTCCTATGCTGAGAAAAATCCGGTCAGGACCTCAGCGGAACGTAACGAAAACTTTGTGTGACATCTTTAACGATCATTTGTTGTATCTAAAAATCAATGTGCGATGAAAACCACCTTTGTGCGGATTCTCGGAACAAATATAAGCATAACTCTTTAATAAACGAAGAATTAGGGAGGAAAATCATACTTGTGACAAAAATAATTCTCCTCGCGACCGTTGGCTCATTAAGGGATTATCCTTACATTTGAGTAAAGATAAAAAACGAAGGAATATGTCGCACACGAAATTTAATCTGCAACGGTTTCTGGATGCGCAGGAAGACGTGTATTCTGTGGCACTGAAGGAAATCAGGAATGGAGGTAAGCGCAGCCATTGGATTTGGTATATCTTCCCTCAGCAGAAGGGGCTGGGCTATAGTTACAACTCGGAGTTTTATGGACTGGACGGGGAAGAAGAGGCCCGGGCTTATCTGGCGCATCCTGTATTGGGTGCTCGCTTGCGGGAAATCTCCCATGCCTTGTTAGCTCATCGTGGTCATCGCACGGTGCGGGAACTGATGGGGTCGGAGGTGGACGTGCTGAAACTGCATACCTCGATGAAATTGTTTGATAAGATAGCACCGGGAGAGGTGTTCGGAGAAGTGTTGAAGGCGTATTTTCATTAAAATTTAAGAGTATGTTAGCTTATACGTATATGGAGCACGGTCGTTTCTCACTGATAGAGAAGCCTGTGCCCGAATTGAAAGACCCGAAGGACGCCCTGGTGCGTGTCACGTTGGGAAGTATCTGCACCAGTGATTTGCACATCAAGCACGGCAGTGTGCCGCGTGCTGTACCGGGTATTACGGTGGGGCATGAGATGGTGGGCATCGTGGAAAAGGTCGGTTCAGAAGTCACTACCGTGAAGCCGGGTGACCGGGTAACGGTCAACGTGGAGACCTTTTGCGGAGAATGTTTCTTCTGCCAGCACGGATATGTAAACAATTGTGAGGACCCCGACGGAGGATGGGTATTGGGTTGCCGCATCGATGGCGGACAGGCGGAATACGTGCGGGTGCCGCATGCCGACCAGGGATTGAACCGCATTCCCGACGGGGTGACGGATGAGCAGGCACTTTTCGTGGGTGACATTCTGGCCACTGGTTTCTGGGCTGCCCGTATCTCGGAAATCACACCCGAAGATACGGTACTGCTGATTGGAGCCGGGCCTACGGGAATCTGTACGTTGCTCTGTGCCCGGCTGAAACATCCGCGCTGTCTCATTGTATGTGAGAAATCGGAAGAGCGTATCCGTTTTGTGCAGACTCATTATCCCGAAGTTCTGGTCACTACACCGGAACAGTGTCAGGAGTTTGTGAAAGCCCATAGTGCGCATGGAGGAGCCGACGTAGTCATTGAAGTGGCCGGAGCTGATGATACTTTCCAGCTAGCTTGGGAGTGCGCTCGTCCGAATGCCATTGTGACCGTCGTGGCTTTGTACGACCGTCCGCAGGTGCTTCCTTTGCCCGACATGTACGGTAAGAACCTCACTTTCAAGACAGGCGGAGTAGATGGTTGTGACTGTGCCGAAATCCTCCGGTTGATAGCGGAAGGAAAGATTGACACTACGCCGCTCATTACACACCGCTTCCCGCTTAATGAGATTGAGGAAGCCTACCGCATCTTCGAGAACCGCCTGGATGGGGTGATTAAGGTGGCGGTGAGTCCTCGAAATGACAAATGATTCGATACTGCAACTAAAAATATACAGACTATGCGAAAGAATTTTGGAGTAAAAACATGGTTGTACCCGATGCCCGTATTTATTGTGGCAGCGTACGACGAGAATGGAAACCCCAACGCTATGAATGCGGCGTGGGGAGGAATCTATACGGATGACATGGTGGGCATCTGCCTGGCCGAAGGACACAAGACGACCCAGAATATTCTGGCCACGAAGGCCTTTACCGTGAGCATGGCTACAGCCGACCATGTGGCAGCCTGCGATTATGTGGGGCTTGTCTCGGGAAAGAAAGAGCCGGATAAATTTGCCAAAGCCGGTTTCCATGCCGTAAAATCGGAGTTTGTGAATGCGCCGGTCATTGAGGAACTGCCCATGACACTGGAATGTGAGCTGGTTTCATACGATCAGGAGAGTAACCATCTGGTAGGCCGTATTGTCAACGTGTCGGCTGCGGAAGAGATTCTGGATGAAAACGGACAGATTGACCCTGCCCGTCTGAAACCGATTACGTATGACCCGATTCATCATCATTATCTGGTGATAGGAGAGAAGGTGGGCAATGCCTTTTCCGACGGAAAAGCATTGAAGTAAAATATAGCCGCCACGCATCTTGGTAAGGGATACATGGCGGCTTTTCTGTGTATTAGGAGTTTCAGTAGCAATAGGGGTTATGCTCCTGCCTGCGCTGCCTCTTTCAATTGAGATTTTAGTTTTTCCATATCTTCCGGAGAAGCAGCCGATTTGAACTTGATTTCTCCATCCTTCCCGATAATTACGCAATGAGGAATGGAAAGCGCTTTTTGTGCGTTGCCGAAGGTTGTGTATATTTCATCTTTAAACGCTTCCTGCACGCGTACATGCTCGCCCATCAGGTCATAATGTGCTGCCATCTTGCGCCATTTGGCATCCTCTTCCGGACGGTCGATGGAGAGATACAGCAGTACGATGTCGTTCGCTTTGGCATACTCCTGTAAGGGTTTTACATAGGCGAAAGAGGCACGACAAGGACCGCACCAGGTTGCCCATATATCCATGAAGATAACCTTTCCTTTATATAAGTCGGTAATGTCTTTGAATGTCTTGGCGTTGTCTATATTAGGGAAGTGGATGTAGTCGGGTGTTTTAGCTTGATTGAAAGCCTTGTTCTTGGCAATGGCCTCATCTATCAGCGGTTGCCATTTGCTTTGTGGATACAGTTGCTTGAATCGTTCTTCCAGCGGAAGTATTTCTGGGTCGTATTTTTCCTCGTTTGCATCCCTCAGGAAAAGCAGTGCCATGGCCGATTCCTGCGCCTGCCCCGTAAGGTTCTTTTCGATGTAATGGAAAATCAACTTATTGGGATTTTTCTTCAAGTCTTCGTCTACCGGTTCTTCTTTAGTGTAGTAGGTAATACCGGCATTGTTATAGACTACTTCATGGAAAGCGGGCGAGAAAGTGCTGGCCGGGTGATTTACCCGACAGAATTCCATCATCTTTTCCCATTCCTTGAGCCAGCTTTGCTTGGTGGCTTCGGAATAGCGGTAGGCAATGCCGAAAAGCTGGTTCTGGAAGGCCCACATTGTCTGTATGCGTGTATTCTGGCAGGCTTTTTCATATAAATCTTTATCTACACCTTTCATCTTTTCATCTAAGGCTAATACCGCATCCTGCAACTTTTTGCTGACTGACGTGGCTATGGTGTCCTGGGTAATACCCCACTTGTCGCCTTTTCTTGAAAGTACATCAAACACGTCCTGTCCCAGTTCATCCATTAGCCTTGATACCTCCATGTTCTTTTCATTCTTGCCTTCCAGAATGGAGATGGGATGCGTGGCTACGGCATCAATTTGCAGACGATAGTTTCCGCCGTCGGCAATAAAAGAACCTAAGTAACGCTTTCCCCACAGGAACAGGCGTATCTGTTCGTACCCGTTGCTGGGGAGTGTGAGACTGAACGTGCTGTCCGTATTCAGTTTCAATGTATCCTGAGATTGCGAATTAAACATTCCGTCGATGGATTTCTGATAGATAATTGTGCCTCCGTCTAAATTTTTTGCCGAGCCTGTAATCTTTATTTCGTGTGAGCCGGTGCATGAGGCAAATGTTCCTGCAAGCACACTGAGTGAAAGGAATGCGATGTGTTTGGCTTTCATATACTATAGAGTTTAAGTTTTATGACATATTATGTTGTTTAGTCCAAAGGTAAGGAATTTTTTGTTTGGGACTATAAATCTTATCCGGAATCTATTGCCGCCTTGATTTCAGCCTGCCAGATTAGGAATTGCGGGAGATAAATCTTACCTTTGTGTGTACGAAAGGATTAAAACGACACGGCCATGAACAGACTTTATCCGGTAGGCATACAGAATTTCGAAGATCTCCGTAGCAGGGGATATATTTATGTAGACAAGACTTCGCTTTTATATACCCTGGTACAGACAGGCAAGTACTATTTCCTGAGCCGTCCCCGACGGTTCGGCAAGAGCCTGATGATTTCCACGTTAGAGGCTTATTTTCTGGGAAAGCGTGAGCTGTTCAAGGGGCTTGCTATGGAAAGTCTGGAAAAGGATTGGGCGGTGCATCCCGTGCTGCACATGGATTTGAATACGGAAAAGTATGATACGGAAGCAAGTTTGGAAAACAAGCTGGAACTGACGTTGAAACAGTGGGAAGCAGAGTATGGTCATAACTCGGATGAGTATTCCGTGGCGACCCGTTTCGAAGGAGTTATTCGTCGGGCTGCGAAGAAAATGGGGCAAAAGGTGGTGATTCTGATAGATGAGTATGACAAGCCCATGCTTCAGGCCATTACAAATCCGGAACTGCAGACAAAATTCCGTAACACACTCAAAGCTTTTTACGGTGCCCTCAAGTCGTGCGACGGCTCCATTCATTTTGCCATGCTGACGGGCGTGACGAAGTTCAGCAAGGTAAGCGTGTTCAGTGATTTGAATAACCTGATGGACATCTCTATGGACAACCGCTATGCGGAACTCTGTGGTATCAGTGATGCGGAGCTTCATCAGTATTTTGACGAGGATATTCATGCCCTTGCCGATGCACTGGGCGTAGATTATGCCAAAGCTTGTAAACTGCTGAAGGAAAACTACGACGGCTATCATTTCTGCTATAAGTCGGTGGGTATGTATAATCCTTTCAGCCTGCTGAATACCTTTGCCAAGAAACAAATAGGTAGCTATTGGTTTGAAACGGGTACCCCGACTTACCTGGTAGAGTTGATGAAACTTCATCATTATCCGGTGGAAGAGATTGAGCACATCGTAACCAGCGGTCCGGTGCTGGATTCTATCGATGCGGCTTCTACCGATCCGGTACCGGTCATCTATCAAAGCGGTTATCTGACCATCAAGGACTATAACGCGGAGTTTGAGAACTATACCCTCGGTTTCCCGAACCGGGAGGTGGAGCAGGGTTTCCTTCGTTTCCTGCTTCCTCACTATGCGTCGGTGAGCGTGAGCAAGTCCCCTTATGAAATCCAGTGCTTTGTGGGTGAGGTACGCAAGGGTGATGTGGATGGTTTCCTGAGTCGTTTGCAGACCTTCTTCGATGATACTCCCTACGAATTGGCCCGTGACCGTGAGGTGCATTACCAGAACATTCTTTACATCGTGTTCAAGCTGATGGGCTTCCACACCGAGGTGGAATACCGCACATCGCGTGGCCGGGTAGACCTGGTGCTGAAGACGTCCGACTACATCTACGTGATGGAGTTCAAGTTGAACGGTACCGCCGAAGAAGCCATGCAGCAGATAGAGGAGAAAGGGTATGCCTCAGCCTTTGCTTCCGATGGCCGGAAGGTGATAAAGGTCGGGATAAACTTCAGTGACGAGACACGAAGCATTGAGCGGTGGATTGTAGCATGATTGAAATAGAATATTATAAAAAGGGGAAGCGGCGTATCGATGTGCTGCTTCCCTTTTTTATATACTATTAGTCAGAGTCTTTTATTTCCCTCCAAAAAACTTTTTCCGGTAATAAGAATCTGCCGTATACAGTGCTGCCGTCGGGTTATTGCCTGTCACACGGTCCTTGGTTACGAGGGTAGTGACGTAAGCATCCGAGTATTTGTAGAACAGGCTGTCGTGTCCCACGCAGAGACCGATTACCACGTTCAGGTCGGTATGTGCTTCGTTCAGCAGACGGGCTTGCAGAATCGGGTTGCACATGGCGGCACCGATGCTTTCACATTGTGCGGGGATGCCCATCGACGTTTTGGGCTGACCGGCTACCTTGCAGATGACCGAGTAAGCCTCGAAGCCGTTGGCACGGAGGATGCGGGCAAAGATACGGGCTTCACGGATGAGGCCGATGCAGTTGGCAATGCCGATGCGGTGTGCACCTATTTTCCGGGCAAACTCCATGATTTCCTGCACGCGGGTCCACTGGCAGTAGCCCTCGTATTCCACTTCTGCACTGGCAATCATAATCTCGCGGTTGCGCCCCTCGTCGTAACGCTCCAGCGCCCACTGGCGGTCTTCCTCTTTCAGGTTATCTGTAGGACAGAAATCAGGGTAGGTGCGGTCTTTGTATTTGCAGTTCTGTGTGCCGCAGTCCACACAGGTAGGTATTGTTTCTTTTTCCATAAAGGCGTGTGTAATTGGTTAAACTGAGGGCAAAGATACGAGATTTCTTTCCAATTGGTAGACAGAAAACCGCATTTGGTGGATTCTATTTTTAAAAATTGCAGGCGACTTCTACATTTGTTTCCGATTAGTTTTCATTTAAAATTGTAAGTAAGATGAAGAAAATTGTGTGGATGGCCTGCGGAATGGCCTTGATGTGTGCACCTTTGAGTGCAAGTGCGAATATCCGCTACGATGACCCGCAGGAAAAAGTGCAGAAGAAAGAAGTGCCCAATCCGGAGAAGGCGGCCCAGCGACGGACCGACGAGATGGATAAGGCATTGAACCTGACGGAGAAGCAGTACAAGAAGATTTACAAGTTGTTCCTGAAGGAAGAAAAGGAAAAAGTGGAAAACATGATGCAGCGTCATCCGGGAGGAATGAACGGACAGCCTCCCATGGGAGGAAGACCCCCGATGGGTGGAGGACGCCCTCCGATGGGAGGTGGAATGCCGCCGCAGGGTGGAGGATTCCCCGGAATGGGAGGAGCTCCGGAGGGTATGAATCCGGAAGAACGGATGAAGGAGCATGCCGAGAAAATGCAGAAGGAGCAGGAAAAGCGGGAGAAGAAAATCCGCAAGATTCTTACCGAGGAACAGTATGCCACCTGGCAGACCGTGAAACCGCAGCCGCAGGTGTTGCCTCCGATGCCGGAAGGCGAGAGACCGGGGCCGGGACCTCGCGGACCGGAGGAAGAGGAAGCTCCGTTGCTCGATACGGCAGCCGAGTGAATGGAATGCCTGATTTTCCCGTGGGGTGATTCGTGGAATGTGCGGCAGATGTCGTAACTTTGCGGTTCATTCAAAAAGTCTATGTTATGCCCGTTATCGAAATCACCTCGCTGGAGCATCCCGGAGTGGAAGTGTTCAGCACCCTGACCGAAGCCCAGTTGCGCAACCGCATTGACCCGCAGCGGGGCATCTTTATCGCCGAAAGCCCGAAAGTGATTCGGGTGGCGCTGGAGGCCGGCTATGAACCTGTGTCCTTGCTCTGTGAGCGGAAGCACCTTACGGGTGATGCGGCGGACATTGTACAGCGCATGGCGCATCTGCCGGTCTATACGGGCGACCGGGAACTGCTGGCCCGGCTCACCGGCTATACGCTGACACGGGGTGTGCTGTGTGCCATGCGGCGTCCGGCTCCGCGTCCGGTGGAGGAAGTATGCCGTGGGGCACGCAGGGTAGTGGTCATTCATGGGGTGGTGGATACCACCAATATCGGGGCCATCTTCCGTTCGGCAGCCGCACTGGGTATCGATGCCGTATTGCTTACCACGGATTCGTGCGACCCGCTGAACCGTCGGGCGGTACGGGTGTCGATGGGGTCGGTGTTCTTGGTGCCCTGGACGTGGGTAGACCGTCCGCTGGAGCAGTTGAAGGAACTGGGGTTCCGCACGGCAGCCATGGCACTGACCGACCGTTCCGTTCCGCTGGATTATCCGCCGCTGAAGGAGGAACCGCGACTGGCCCTGGTGATGGGTACCGAAGGTGACGGACTGCCGGAAGCAGCCATCGAGGGAGCGGACTATGTGGTGCGCATTCCTATGGCACACGGGGTAGATTCGCTCAATGTGGCAGCCGCTTCGGCTGTGGCTTTCTGGGAGTTACGATGCAGTGAGAACCATTGAAAAATACGGGGTTTATACTCCGAAAAAAAACTCCTTTACGCTTGAAAAAAACGTAAAGGAGTTTTCAGTAAAACGTCCTTGCGTTTCAATTCAGACGCAAGGACGTTTTGTATGAAATGCACTTGCGTTTTTACTGAAACGCAAAGGTGTGTTTCTGAGGGTCAGATTTCATCCGGCCACGGGCAGGGTTTTCCGGTCTTTTTGAACGACGGACGCTGTGCACCGGAGCTGCGGAGGAACTCGCTGAGGTTGGCCGAGAGCGATTTCACTACGTCCGGATAGCGTTCGGCCAGGTTGTGCTTCTCGCTGATGTCGGCTGGAATGTCATACAGTTCCTTCTTGCCCGTTTCGTAGAAATAAATCAGTTTCCATTTTCCCTGACGTACGGTACAGGTCGCGCCGATGCCCGGACCTTGTTCGCCCCACAGGTTCGGACAGTTCCAATAAAGGCTTCTGCCTTCCGACGGGTCGCCGGTTTGCTTGAGCAGGGGCACGAAGCTCACGCCGTCCACGGTCTGCGGTGCCTTCCAGTCGGTAATGCCGGCCATTTCGAGAATGCTGGGGAAATAATCTTCCACGATGACGTACTTGTCGCAGCGGGTATTGGGTTGAGCCACGCCCGGCCAGCTCACAATCATCGGTTCGCGGATACCGCCTTCGTAGGCCGAGCCTTTTCCGCAGTTTAGGGGAGCATTCTGCGTGTAGAGCGGTTCATCTCTCCATTCCTTACCGGTGGCATATCCTCCGTTGTCACCACAGAACAGGATGATGGTATTGTCGGCTTCTCCGTTCTTTTCCAGCCAGTCCATGATGTCGCCCAGACTCTTGTCCATGCCTTCGATGAGGGAGGCATAGGCCGCTTCCTTGTCCGACATGCCTTTCTTCTTGTACTTGTCATAGAAGCGCATATCCTTGTCGATAGGGATGTGGATGGCATAATGCGACATGTAGAGGTAGAACGGCTGGTTGTATTCCTTGGCTTTGTCGAGGGCTTTCAGGGCTTCCTGTGTCAGGGCCTCGGTGACGAAGGTGCCTGTTTTCCAGTATTTCTCCAGTCCCGGAATCGACATGAGCGAGGTGGGGTTACCTTTCTCGTCGTGTCCGTAGTTCAGTTCACTCAGGTAGGTAGCCAGTCCGCCTGCTGCATGACCGGCAATGTTCGTTTCAAAGCCGAAGTGGCAGGGGTTCTCTCCCGGAGTGTCGATGGCTCCCCAGTGTGCCTTTCCGCAATGGATGGTGTGGTAGCCGCTGTCTTTCAGGTACTGCACGAACGACTTGGCCACGAAGGTGTGGTTCGTGCCTTCCACCTGCGCAATGCCGTTGTAGTTCCAGTCAGGAAGTTGCAGCACCTCGCTCTTGGCATCGGTGGTCTTGTTCTTCTGCAAGGTCCAGTTGGTCACCCGGTGGCGGGCGGCGTTGGCTCCGGTCATCAGACTGCAGCGGGTAGGCGAACTGATGCTCGAGGCGTAGGCCTGCGTGAACATCATTCCCTGACGGGCCAGACGCTCCATGTTAGGGGTTTCGTAACGTTCGTTGTACATGGTCTTCTCTGTCCAGAAAGGCAGTGAAGTGTCCTGCCATCCCATGTCGTCCACCAGGAAGAAAATGATGTTCGGACGTGGGTCGGGACGGTCGTTGGCCAGGGTATGCAACGGGGAAAGCACGGGGGCTATCCCGAGAAGTGCTAAAAGATTTTTGTTCATAATATCTTTCTTTAGATTAAGGATTTACGTGATAAACGCTAAAGTTTCGGATGAGGGGCTCAGTTGTGCATTCTTCTACTACCAGACGGAAGGATTTAGCCTCTACGGCAGGGAAGGATTCAATGCGCTTGTGCCCCACGGAAGTACCTTTGGCCACGGTAGTCCACTTGCCGTTCACCTGGGCTTCTACCCGGTAGGCACGGATGCGTTCGCCGCCGGTAATGTCTTCCTGAATCTGGTAATAGTTGACGGGCTGTACCTTGCCGAGCGAGAGCGATACTTTCTTCTTGCCGGTGGCCGAAGTTGCTGCCAGCGGCTGACCGAAGCGGCGGTTGATTTCGGTACCCCATTCCTGCAGGCGGCGCACGTCACCTTCCGGAATCAATCCGTCGGGATTCGGGGTAAGTCCCACCATCAGCGTGGCATTGCGGCCGACTGACTTTTCGTACATCTCCATCAGGTTGGCTAACGGATAGACGGCCTTGTCGTCGTCACCCGGTTCCCAGAACCACTCGTGGCGCCCGTTGTATCCGCGCAGAGGCGTGTCGGCCATGGCAGGTACCCAGAACTTGCCGTTGGGATCGCCGTGTGCCAGCAGCTTGTTGTGGTCGGTCACTCCGTCGGTGGCGTTGCTGTGGCTGTACGGGTAGGGGAAGTTCGACCAGCAGGGGTAGCCTACGGTACCGCTTTCCGAACCGCCCCAGCGCAGGTCGGCACGGTTCACGTTGTGATAGAACAGGCAGTTGGGCTGGTACTTGTTCACGATGGGTTCCACGTCGGGGCCCATTCCTTTCGGGTCGTCGGCACCGCCGTCAAACCAGATCATGAAGAGTTCGCCGTAGCGGGTGCAGAGTTCCGTCACCATCTTTTCGCACAGACGCTTGTACCACTCCTGGCGGTTGCGGGCAAACTCGCCTTCGCCTTCTGCCTTGAAGTTGTGGATACCCAGCAGGGAATTCCAGCGGATGCCGATGTAGATGCCCGGCTGCACACCGTACTTGCGGCAGGAGTTCACGAAGTCGCGCACGATGTCACCCTTTCCGTCGCGCCATTTCAGGGCCTTCATGCAGTAAGGATTCACGTCGCTCTGCCACAGTCCGAAACCGGTTTCATGAGTGGCAGTGAGGATGGCAAACTTGGCTCCGGCAGCCTTGGCCGACTGAATCCACTGGTCGGTGTCGAGCTGGTCGGGATGGAAAATGTTATAGTCCTCAATCGGGTTGATGCGGTTGTTGCCTTGTCCGTACACCAGTCCGTCGAACACGTGCAGGTCGTAGTGGAACACCACGCCCAGTTCGGCTTCGTGCCATTTAAGTTGGTGAGGAGCCGGGCGGGGACCTTCGTAGTCGGTATTACGGGCTGCGGTAGTGGTCGCGCAGAGGGCGAACAGTGTCAGTAGTGTCAGTAATGTCTTTTTCATATTCATGGTTTCAAGTATTTTTCAAATGGGTCATGGGTCTGTTCGAGCCATGAAGAAAGAGTTCGTTTCAGTGAATCACAAAGAGCTGGCTGACTTTCCGCAAGGTTGTGCAGCTGGTTCGGGTCGTGAAGCCGGTCGTACAGCCATACGTGCGTGGGCTGGCCTTCTTCCACCTCTGTCACATACGTGTAGCGTGCGGTGCGGATGCCGCGTCGGCCGGAAGTAGAATCCGAAGGCACGCAGAAATAATAAGGCTGGAAAGCCTCTTCGGGCGTTTGTATTTCCTCGTTCAGCAGCAGTGGTCCCCAGTTGTGTGTCTGTACGGATGCCGGTATCTGTGCTTCCATTCCCATGAGCGAGAGCAGGGTAGGATACAGGTCGGCAAACGCCATGGGCAGGTCACTTTTCTGCGGATGCAGCTTGCCCTTCCAGCAGCAAATCATGGGGATGCGCATGGATTCTTCGTAGAACACGTTCTTGCCTTCCACTCCGTGTCCGCCCATGCAGACGCCGTGGTCGGAGGTGAAGACGATGAGGGTATTGTCGTACACGCCGCAGTCTTTCAAAGCCTGGATGATGCGTCCCACATGCTCGTCCACTCCGGTGATGCAGGCGTAGTAGTTGCGGATGTTTTCGCGGAAGTAGTCGCCTTCAGGGGTTCCCTTTTCCGGAATGTAGGGCAGCTGTCGGGCCAGGGCTTCCACATCGAGCGAGTCGTACAGCTGCTTGTAGGTTTCGGGCACCAGTTCGTAGCCCGTATGCGGGGGATTCATAGACACCACCATGGCAAAGGGATGGTCAGTCTTTGTGCCTTCCGTACGGATGAACTCGATGGCGCGATCGGCCTCGTAGGCAGGTCCCCACTGGTTGACGTAGTAGAACTCCTCCCGTCCGGATTTCGTATCCCAGTACATCGGTTTCAGGTGATTGTCGTACGTGCCGTAAGCAATCCACTTGTCGAACCCGTGGCGACGTTCAGGCGGACACCATTCGTTCCAGGCCACTTCTCCCTTGTTGTTGTACGTATCCACGTAGGGGCGGTACGGGGCATCGAGATGCCACTTGCCGATGTAGGCCGTGCGATACCCTTCTTCCTTCAGCACGTCGCTCCAGCATACAGTCTCTTCCGAAAGCTCCACGCCGTAGGGGGTATTCTGCGAGTTGCAGTTGCCCGTCACCCCGTTGGCTGCCGGATACATCCCCGTCATCAGCATGGCCCGTGCGGGCGATGATACCGGATAGCTGCTCACGGCATCGGTGAAGAGGATTCCTTCGGAAGCCAGGCGGTCGAGGTTCGGAGTCTGTACGGGTTCCTTTCCCATGCATCCCATGGCATCGCCCCTGAACTGATCGGCCATGATGAAGACCAGGTTGGGACGCGAGGGCTTGGATTCCGGGCGGGAACATGCCGAGAATGGAAGCACGACGCCTAAGGCAGAGGTATAAACGAGTAGTGTCAGTTTCATATCAGGGATAAAACAAGCTTCAGTTCAGGTAATTGTGATTTTAAGTCTCAGTTAGATAAATAGGCGTGCCAAAGATAGGAATAAATGTTTAATCCTTGGCACGCCTAATTTATAATAGATTTAAAAGAGTTCTATCATTACTGGTTGGCAAAGCTACCAGCTTTTACAGGCCATCCCGGATTCTGATAAACAACCGACGTAGAAACGTCGCCACCTTCTTCAGGAGTTGACATGCGGAATACATCGTACGACAACGGAGAGAGGTAGTTGGCTTGTTCGAAACAATAGCCGTTGTACTTGTTTACGAGTTCGTTCTTGCCTTGCGGACGCAGGTATTTGCTGACAGATGCTTCGTTAGGAGCTGTATAGTCAAGTTTGCAGGCTGTGCAAGCAGCTTCGAAACCTGTGTGGAATTCGTCCCAGTAGTTCATACCTTCTACCCAGTAGTTCTGCATCTTGTCGAGTGCACGCCAGCGGTACAGGTCATCCTTACGCATACCTTCTGCAATCAGTTCGCTACGGCGTTCACGACGGATGTTGTAAAGTGTTGCGTCCACCAGTTCGGAGTCTGAGTAACGGGCCAGGTCGATTTCCTTAGTCAGATCGGTAGCTGCAATGGTTTTCTTGTAATCTGTATCTACACCTGCACGGGTACGCAGTTCTGTCCAGAAATTTTTGAGCGTTTCATCTTCCAGTGTATTATATCTCAGATAGTAAGCTTCGATATAGTTCAGATAAGCTTCGGCTGCACGGAAAATAGGCAGAGCCAAAGGATAAGCGCTGTTGTAGGTTACATCGTTGTCTACCCAGCCTTTGCGAGGAATATAACCCGTGCTGGTTACGCGGATACCACTGGCAGCAATCAATCCGGGATAGCCGTACATGATGTCTTTCCCATTGGAAGTGATGAGTTTGTCACCTGGTTTTGCTACAGAGCTTACCAGGCGCGGGTCGCGGTTCTCCATAGTGCTTTCCAGACTCTTGTCACCTTGATACAGACTACCGTCTGCATAAATAGGCAGACCGTTTTTCATCAGGTAACTGTCGACCAGTGAGCGGGTAAATCCGGTGTTGTCACCGTGAACAAAGATGTAAGTGTCTGTACCGACTTCAATGGCACCGTATCCGTGAGTAGCGCCCACTACCTGATTCTGTACTTTGGCATCTTCGCTGTACATACGCCACAGCAGTACTTCATCGCGTTGTCCTGAAAGGTCGGTCTGGTTGTACAGGCTTGCATAATCCGGTGATAAGGAAGATGCAAGACCTACTTCCTTGGCAGACTTGATGGCTTCGTCCAGGAAGAATTCAATTTCCTTGTTCATGTCAGTATGGAAGGAAGCGGCATCACCCGGCCATCCCGGTCCACCCGGAACACGTGCCGTACCTGCATGATATTTTTCCCATGTAGCTTCGTACAAAGCCACGCGTGACTTGAACAGTAAAGCACATTCACGGTTCAGGCGATGAGCTGTAAAGCTGTTTGATTTGGAGTACATCCGTTCACTGGCATTGTCCAGGTCGCTCAGGATAAAGCGGGCTACTTCGTTACGTGGCTTACGTTTGTTGGCTTCTACGTTGGCTGCATAGTCCCCATCATTTAATACTTGAGTCAAGATGGGCAGGTCACCATAAGCCTTCAATAAGTTGAAGTAAGCATAGGCACGGAAGAAATACATTTCGCCGATGTAATGCTTCACGTTGTCGCTTAAACTCAATGTGCCTTTTTTTATGTTTTCTTCTGTACGTTCCAGGAAAAGGTTGCAGTTACGAATGTTGCTGAATCCGTCATAGCTACCCGTGGAAGGTACTTGAATACGCTGAGGAAGGAAATTATCCACCTGATCCACTGTCGTCATGTCATCACTGTTGTTATCCGTAGTGAAGTACCCGAAAGTACCCGTACCTGTGCCGTGATCGGGCAGCAAGCCGTACATGTTGTTACAATAAGGCTCCAACTGGTTTTCGGCAGTGAAGAAGTTGCCGTCTACATTGTCTGAAATAGGTTCTTTATCCAAGAAGTCTGAGCAGGAGGTTCCTACCAGCAAAGTAGCCGAAAATAAAAATATATATTTCAGTTTCATAATCATAGATGCTTTAATTGGTTATAAGGTTACGTTTACGCCACAAGAGAGTGTACGGCTCAACGGATAAGTCATACCGTTCTGATACAATGCTTCCGGGTCGAAGTTCTTGTTGATGGAAGTACCTGTCCATAAGTTGTCGCCTGAGAAGAATACTCTGATGCGTTCCAGTCCGATTTTGTTAACCCAGGCTTTCGGCAGGGTATAACCAATCTGCAAGTTCTTCAGACGGATATAGGCTGCATTCTGTACGAACTGTGACTGGCTCTGACGGTTCTGGTTAGATTTCCACAGAGGACGCGGATAGTAGGCATTGACATTTGCACCCAACGGGTCGCCTTCCGGACGGAAGAAATCCCAGTGTTCTTTGTATCCGGTAGAAGACCATGCGTCGCCGTCTACACCCCAGAATACCATACCACTCAATAAATAATCACGCTTAGCTACACCCTGGAAGAAGATGCTCAGGTCGAAACCTTTCCATTCAGCGCCAATGTTCAAACCGAAACGGAAGCGCGGTGTGTCGTTACCAATCACTTTGCGGTCGCCCGGGTTGTCTACTGTATTCTCACCGTTGGTGATTTTTCCGTCACCGTCGAGGTCGGCATACATCATGTCACCGGCTTTCCATCCTGAAGCAGCCAGTGTGACACCCGGAATGGTGTTCTGGTCTACCTTTTCCAAATGTGCTGCCATTTCTTCGTCAGTCTTGGCCATACCTACAGATTCATATCCCCAGATTTCTCCTAAATACTGTCCGGTGTAATAAGTGGAAAGCGATTTGCTGGCATTAGGGTATTCTGTAATCTTGGTACGTGAATCAGAAAGGTTGAATGCTATGTTGTAGTTTAGTTCACCGATGCGGTCCTGCCAGTTGAGCTGGAATTCCCATCCTTTGGTCCGCAAAGAAGTATTGTTGCGTTTAGGAGCTTCTGCACCTACAATCGGAGAGATTTCCTGTGCCGGTCCTACCATGTCTTTCGTATCACGGATAAAGTAGTTGAAGTAACCGCTCAGACGGTTGTTGAAAGCACCAAAGTCTACACCGTAGTTATAGCTGTATACACGTTCCCAGGTCAGCAAGGAGCTTACCAGTCCCGGTGCACCTGCAATGTTTGATTTGTTTGCGGCATCCAGCAACCAGCGTCCGCCTGCGTCAGGACTACCTACTGTTACATTCTGAATAGCATAAGTAGGATAGTAAGAATCTGTGTTCTGGTTACCGAGGCTACCGTAAGAGAAGCGGGGTTTCAATGTGTTGACCCATTTGCTCAGTGGTTCCCAGAAGGATTCGCGGGCAATGTTCCAACCCACGGAAACAGAAGGGAAGGTAGCCCAACGGCTGTCTGCACGGAAACGGGAAGAACCGTCACGGCGGATGTTGAACTCAAACAGATAACGTCCGTCAAAGTCGTAGTTCAAGCGGCCGAAATAACCTAAAGAAGACCATTCACCGCGGTAAGCACCGTTGCTCTGTGTACCGGTAGACGTATTGACATCCGGATTGTTGTCGTTCATTACATCTGAACGTTTTGCCCATACGTTGTTGTAACGGTAGCTTTCGCTGTTCATACCGAGCATTACCTTCAAATTATGTTTTTCGAGGAAATTGAGACTATAGTCGGCATAAAGTGAAGTGGTAATCATTGTTTCACGCTGCTGTTCGCTGTAAGCCCATGTCTTACCGGCTGCCAGGTCGGCATCACCACCCAGCCACTGTTCTGGAATAGGATTGTTGTCTTTGTCATAGAGATATACTCTGGCTACATTGTAAAGGTGTTCGAAACTGCCTGTACGCAGAGCCAGGTCACCGTGAATGGTCAGTCCCTTCATCGGGGTCAGAATCAGGCTACCCTGTGTGAAGTAGGTATCATCTTGCGTATTGGAACGTCCGCCTGAAGTCAGCTGCATCAGTTTCGGGTTACGGGTATAGTGACCGTTGTTGTCGTAAAGCGGCATGTTGGGGTGCAGCTTGGTTGTTTCAGCAAAGAAACGGTCGCCGTACAGTTTCAGGAAGGTCGGCATACCGATGTCTTCACGAATGAAACGGCTGTTGAATTCCAGACGCATCCATTTGGTGATTTCTGCACTGATGCGGGCACTGGCATTGTAACGTTTCTTGTTGTCGTTTGCGTAGTTCATCTGTCCGTCCTGGCTCAGGAATGCACCTGACACGTAGTATTGTATTTTTTCATTACCACCCGACAAGCTTACGTTATGCTCTTGTCCGAAAGCGGTCTTGTCGATGAAGTTACGTGGCCAGTTCTGGTTGTCATTGGAGTTCTGGTTGAAAGCAAAGCAGTTTCCGTTCTGTGAAAGAGACGGATCGGCAGTGGTAGTAATCTCACCGCGCATGTACTGCTGGATACGATCCATTGTGATGTCCGAGAAGAAGTGTGCTTCACCGGAACCTGTGTTGTCGATGGCACGGTTGAAGTACTGTGCAAAAGTGTAAGCGTCAAGCATGTCGGGGATATTGGTCGGACGAGACCAGCGCAGGTTGTTAGAATACGAGATGCTTGTCTTACCCTGCTTTCCTTTTTTGGTCGTAACCAGGATAACACCGAACGGAGCACGAGAACCGTAGATGGCAGCAGAAGCCGCATCCATCAATACCGAGATATTGTCGATGTCCTGCGGGTTCAACTGGTTCAGGTCGCCTGCTACACCGTCAATCAGCACGAGGGGAGAAGCGCTGGAGCCTGTTCCCAAGTTACCTGTACCGCGGATGTTGAAAGAAGGATTGGCATCCAGTTTACCACCGGCATCAGGTATGCTTACATTCAAGCCCGGAACGACACCCTGCAAAGCCTGACCTACAGACGTTACCGGACGAGATTCCAGTTTCTTGTTGTCTACCGAAGCCACGGCCCCGGTCAGGTTCACTTTCTTCTGTGTACCGAAACCTACTACTACCACTTCATCGAGTGTCTGAGTATCTTCCGACAAAGTTACCTGATAAGAAGTCTTTCCTTTTTGTACGGGGATTTCCTGGGTTTGATAACCGATGTAGGAAACTACTAATGTACTTCCTGAGGCAACGTTGTTCAGCTGGAAGTTTCCGTCCAGGTCGGTGATACAACCGTTGCTTGTACCTTTAACTACTACTGAAGCTCCGATGATGGGCTCGTTCAGTTTCTTGTCTGTAACAATTCCGGAGATGCTCACCTGTTGCGCTTGCAGTGGTAATAGTCCTGCCAGCAAGGCTATGAGCAGAGAGATGAATTGTGTTTTCATGTGACTCATGGTTTTAAGATTAAAGTTTATATATAGATGGTTAAACAAGTTGGCAGGTTTTCTTGTCGCAAATCTCCGAAATAAATGGTGTAAGGGCAGCGGGTAAACGTTGCATTAACAGTCGGTATTCTTCTTATCTGCGTTTTTATGGGGGTAAAAACTGTTTTTTTTACCGGTATTCTGACTTTTTAGACAAGATTTTTGTTTCTTTGCGTAACCATTATATAGCTTAATCTGAGAAATGAAAAATATATACTGCCTGCTCATTGTATCTTTCCTTTGTATTTTCTCGCTTCTTCCGGCGGGTGCACAGACACTTTCCGAGAAGGATTTTCAGGTACTGAACATGAACGACGGATTGTCGGACAACGACATTCATTCCGTGGCAAAGGATACGGAAGGATTCATGTGGTTCGGAACCGGAAGCGGACTGAACCGTTACGACGGACGTACCTTCAAAGTGTTCCGGATGCCGGGAATTTTTTACCGGAGAATTGACAGGGTGGTATCGCTGGATACGGATTACCTGCTTCTTCGTTCAGAACAGAACTTGTTTTTGTTCGACAAGAAATACGAACGCTTTCTTCCCGTATGCGATTCGGTGAGCAAACAGCCTGTGATGTTTGCCGACTTTGTAGCCGGTTCTGGGGGCAGCTGCTGGGGCGTATCTTCCAGCGAATTGTCGGAGGTGACTTTTCCGTCCTCCTATGTGCAGGACACAGCGTTTGTTTCTGTGCGTCATGTGGTGAACAATTTACAAAGCGATCCGTTTGTGGTGCTGTGTATGGCAGAAGATGGTAAAGCGTTATATTGTGCAAGCCGGAATGGAACGGTCTATCGTTTTATCCCCGGGCAAAAGCAGTTGAAGAAAGTTTGTGACGGGCAGTTGTCGTCTAGTAAGTGGGTTTCCTCTGTACTGAACGATGATTCGTTTATCTGGATTTCCACTGTGGGTGACGGGTTGTATGGTTATGATTTGACAAACGGAAAGTTGCATCACTGGCAGTATATTTCAGAAAGAATGGGGGAGCAACTGTCGCATAACGATGTCTTTCGTTTGCTCCCGATAGGGAATTCCCGGTACCTTGCCGTGACCTGGAACGGATATACTTTGTTGAGCCTTACGCCGGAACGGGAAATCAAGTTGCGCGATTTTCAGTCCTTCCTTCATAACGGAAAACAATATTTCGAGACACGTATGATTTCTGGTTATTACGACGAGGAAGGACTGCTCTGGATTGGCACCGAAGGAGGAGGGGTGCTGTTTTCCGACCTGCGTCAGCTGTTTTATCACCAGTATGCGCAGACACGTTCCAATGAAATCTGTGGCATCCAGATGGACGAAGAAGGTTACGTCTGGCTGGCTACGTTTCACAAGGGTGTGTTGCGGAGCACGCAGCCTTTTGACGTGTCGCATACGCTGTCGTTTGAATCGTTTGATACCGGCATCCCGGGCCTGAAAACCGTGCTTTGCAGTTCGTCGGACAAGAATGGAGGTTTCTGATTCGGCACGCAGGACGGACGGGTGCTTCGTTACGGAAAAGACCGGAAGTGGGATGACATGCGGGTTGGCACTCCCGGCCAGCCTTTTCCGGTGGTATGGAGCCTGCTTATGGTTTCGGACGAACAGTGTTGGGCGGGTACCAGCGACGGCCTGTACTGGGTGGACTTTCAGCGGGGAACTTCAACGCACGTCGGCTGGAGTAATCCACAAATCCCGGATCATATACATATACGTGCGTTGGCGGCCGGAGATAATCAGACTTTGTGGCTGGGAACCGGAAGAGGCTTGCTGCGGCTGTGGATGAGCGGTACCAAGGTGCTGCGGACACACGCCGGATATGAGGCCAAGGCCGGAATACCGGATACGGAAATCGAAGTCCGCGCCCTGCTGTATGGGACAGACAAGAAACTGTGGGCGGGATACGCCGGAAGCGGTCTGGTGGCCTGTTCGCCGGAAGGAGACAGCATCCTGACCCGCTATACCACCGCCCAGGGTTTGTGCAGCAATTTTGTGACCACGCTGGCCGAAGACAACGACCACTCTCTTTGGGTAGGTTCCAACTCCGGCATTTCCCGTCTGAGCCGTCACTTGCAGTCATTCTATAACTATTATATTTCGGGAAGCAACCGCTCTGTCTTTTTCGGCAAGGACTTCCTTTTCTGGGGAAACCACAGCATGCTGACCTATTTTCGTCCTTCCGACCTTCGCTTTAATTATCCGAAGGAAAAGGGACGGGTGATTTTTACCGACTTGGAAGTGAACCACACCCCCGTGCAAATCGGGCAGAAGGTCAACGGGCAGGTGGTGTTGCCTCAGTCGCTCCTTTATACCTCCGAATTGCACCTGACGCATGAGAACCGCAGTTTCTCTCTGCTGTTTACCAATCTGCTCTATCTGACCAAACTCCAGAAATACCTTTTCCGCCTGTATCCTTATCAGGAGGATTGGATTATGGCCGATGAAGGAGAAAAAATTTCGTACGACCGTCTGCCGGCCGGTACCTATACCTTTCAGGTGAAGACCATTTTCCAGGACCAGAGTGAAGGGGAGGTCAGTAGCCTGAAAGTGGTGATTGCTCCTCATTGGAGCGAAACTCTCTGGTTCCGTCTGCTTGTGGCGGCTGGTCTGATCAGTATCGTGCTGATTTACCTGCATCGTGTGCGGTTGAAGCAAAAGCGGATACAGTACGAACTGCGTCTGGAACACGAACTGTTTACGGTCAATATGGAACGTAACAAGGAAGTGGAACTTCGCAAGGAGCGTGAGGCTTTCTTCACGATGGCAGCCCATGAACTGCGCACTCCGCTTACCCTTATCTTGTCTCCGCTGCGTGAATTGCTCTCCAAAATTACACCCGCACATCCGTTTTATAGTCGTCTGTCCGTCATGTTCAAGTATGCCGAAGGACTGCATACCCTTACCGACCGTTTGCTGTATATCCAGAAAGCAGAAGCGGGCATGGTGAAGTTGCGTCTGTCTGCGGTAGACGTGCTATCCCTGATGAGGGATGTGGCAGAAGGTTTTCAGCCGCTGGCAGCCGAACGCCGGATAACGTATGCATGGGTGCAGGGGGCGGAACATGTCACAATATGGGCCGACCGGGAGAAACTTTCATCAGTCATCCAGAATCTGATTTCGAATGCCTTTAAATACACACCCGAAGGAGGAAAAATCAGTCTCTCGGTAGAACGGAAGGAGTTCGACCAGAAACCTTTCTGCTGCATTTCGGTGACGGATACCGGAAAAGGAATAGATGCCGGATTGCTGCAACACATTTTTGAGCCTTTCGTAACCGGCGATGCAGATCCGGCAGTTTCTACCCGCATGGGAGTGGGACTGAAAATCGTGAAGCACATCGTGGAAATGCATCACGGACGGGTGAACGTGGAGAGTGAACCGGGAAAAGGAACATCGTTCGCTGTGTACCTGCCCGAAGGAAAATCGCATTTCGAAGAAGACGACTGCACGTGGGATGAAACTCCGGACACGGATGATAAAGAAAAGGGAAGAGAAAGTATCTCAGACCTGATGCTGTTGCCGGAAGCGGAAGAGACCTCACAGAAAACGGAGGAAGAACGTACCGCCGCCCGTCAGACGGTGCTTATCATAGAAGACAATACCGACATGCGCCGTTACCTGCGCGACCTGATGAAGAAACACTATCGGGTACTGGAAGCGGAGAACGGAGAAGAGGGAGTGAAGGTGGCCGTGGAACAGGTGCCCGACCTGGTACTGTCGGATGTGATGATGCCGGTGATGGATGGCTTTACCTGCTGTGCCGAGCTGCGCAAGCGGAAGGAAACGGCTCACATTCCCATTCTGCTGCTTACGGCCAAGGCAGAGGATAAGGACAGTGTGGAAGCGTCCTATCGTGGAGCCGATGACTATGTGCGTAAACCGTTCAATCCGGAGGTACTGCTGGCTAAGATAGCCCATCTGCTCGACATGCGTCGTCGTCTGAAGCAGATTTATACCCGTACGCTGCTGCATGCTTCTTCCGTATCGGCAGAGAAACCCGAAGGCACCGAAAGTGAGTTCATGCAACAAGTGCTGTCGTGCATCGAGGGTCATGCCAGCAATCCCGAGTTCAATGTCAAGGTGCTGGCCGGAGAACTCCACATGAGTCAGGCTACGCTCTACCGCAAACTGAAACAGCACACCGACCTGTCGGCTGTGGAACTGATTCGCCACATCCGCATGACGCAGGCTGCATTCCTGCTGATGGAAACCAGTCTCCCGGTCACGGAGGTAGCCGAGCGCGTGGGCTTCAATGACCTGCCCACGTTCCGCAAGCATTTCACGGACATGTTCGGCGTGTCTCCTTCCAAGTACGCAGAAGATAATCAGAAGAACAAGTAAAAAGACGGTTCAGCTCCTTTGCAGCGTTCTGTATTCATTGGGGCTGTGGCCTACCACCCGCTTGAACATACGGCTCATGTGCTGCGGATACTGGAAGCCCAGGCTGTAGGCAATCTCACTCATGGGCTTGGTGGTAGAAAGCAGCATGTCCTTGGCTCTTTCCACTACCTTTGACTGGATGTATTCGGAAGCCGTCTTACCCGTCTGCTTACTGATCATGTCGCCGAAATAGTTGGGCGAGAGGAATACCCGTTCAGCAAAATATTTCACCGTAGGCAATCCTTCTTCCTGAGGTGTCTGTCCGTCGAAGTACTCATCCAACAGCTGCTCAAAGCGTACGATGATGTCCTTGTTGGAGGCTTCGCGTGTGGTGAACTGCCGTTCATAGAAACGCATGCAGTAATCCAGCAACAGTCCGATGTTGGCCGTAATCAGCCGCCGGCTGTGCTTGTCGGCAGGACGTCTCAGCTCCGTATCGATTTTATGCAGGCAGTCTATCACCGTGTGCCGTTCTTCTTCCGAGAGGTGCAAGGCTTCGCGGGCTTCGTAAGAGAAGAAAGAATAATTCCGGATGTCATGTCCCAGTTGGGTACCGCGAATAAAATCCGGATGGAAGAGCAGTCCGTATCCGGTGGGACGCGTTCCTTCCTGCGCGTGGATGGAAGCCACTTGTCCCGGTGCAAAACAGACAATGGTTCCTTCCTGGTAGTCGTAAGGCTGTCGGCCGTAGGTAATGTCTCCGCAGAGCGTATCTTTCAGAAACAAGGCATAGATGCCATAATTTATGGTAAATGGCTGTGCAGGCTGAGTAATCTTTGAAAGGTCTACCACGGTAACCATGGGATGATACGTCTCCACTCCGAAGAATTTGTTGTATTTATCCACTGTGTCCAGTTCTATCACTTCTTCTTTCATCATCTGTCAATTTTATTTTCAGGCAAATGTAATACTTATTCTCGGGAATACCTACAGCCGTGTGGCAGATTCAAGGAATGTGAACAAACCGGAAGGCGTATTCAAAAAAAGTTTAAACGCTTGTTTGGTCCGTGAAGGTGACAAAAGAAAAACGGTATGGAACAAACGAGTTTCTGCAAAATCCCGTGATATTTGTCCAAACGAAAACAAGAATTTATGGACCCACGAGTGTTGAGAAGAAAGATTATCCGGACAGCCTCAGGCTGCTTCCACAAGAACGGAATAAAGGCTACTTCCATGAACAGCATATCCGAAGCGCTGCACATTTCCAAACGGACGCTTTATCAGGTATTCTTGAGCAAGAGTGAACTGCTGGAAGCCTGTGTGTCTTTTCAGATAGAAAAAAGCAGAAAGCAGATAGAAGAGAAATGCCGCACGCTGAATTGTCTGGAGGCCATTGTCTATCTGAACTGTCAGACGTATGCCCTTTCGGGAATCTTGTCGGCCGATTTTTGCCGGGAGATTGTGAAATACCCGGAAGCCCTGGCACTTTTCAGCCGGGAATACCGTGAACCTCTGCATGAGAAGTGTGCCAGCCTGTTCCGTGAAGCCCAGCAGAAAAAACTGATACAGCCGGAAAGCAATTTTGAGCTGGCTTTCATGTTTTTTGAAAACACCTTGCTTTATGCACTTTTTGCCCCTTATGAGGAACCGAAGCGTGCCCTTACGTATAGCAATGCCGTGCTGACTTATCTGGCGGGCGTTTGTACTGCCGAAGGAAGAAAGGAGCTACACCGCATGACCGCATCGGGCGAATTGCAGCCGGCAGGGTGAGAATATGTCCGACAACCCTGACTGATGTAAACATACAATGATGGGACTTATGAAAAAAAGATAAATCGAGCATTGGGGTAGAAACATCGGTAATTTGTATCATTGTCTATAGTTTCTTTTGCGTAATTTTGCCACATCCATAATTAAAATGACAAAAAGGAACAAACAATGAAGAACTTTGACTATCAAACCCCGACCCGTCTGATTTTTGGCCGGGATGTAGTGGCTGGACTGCCAGAGGTGATGCGCCCGTTCGGACGTCGCATCCTGTTGACATACGGTGGCGGAAGCATCAAGCGTATCGGCCTGTACGACCGCGTGAAAGAACTGTTGAAAGACTTTGAAATCTTTGAACTGGGTGGCATCGAGCCGAACCCCAAATACTCCACTAGTGTAGTGGAAGGCGTACGCATCTGCAAGGAACAGCAGATTGACGTGATTCTTTCTGTGGGCGGCGGTTCGGTACTCGACTGTTCGAAAGCCATTGCCGGAGGTGCCAAATACGACGGCGAGACCTGGGACCTGATTATCGGAAAGGCTCCTACACTGGCTGCACTGCCGATTGTGGACATCCTTACCCTGGCCGCTACGGGCAGTGAGTACGATGCCGGAGGAGTCATCTCCCGTACGGAGACCAACGACAAGGTGGCTTACATCGACCCCCATCTGTTCCCGGCCTGCTCTTTCCTTGATCCGACCTATACCTTCACAGTCAATGCCAAGCACACGGCAGCAGGAGTGGCCGATGCCATCAATCATGTGATGGAACAGTATTTCACTCATGCCTCCAATTCCGTGGCCGACGGTTTCTGTGAAACACTGGTAAAGACCCTGATGAAATATGCTCCGATTGCACTGGAGAAACCGGACGATTACGAAGCACGTGCCGAAATCATGTATGCCTGCACCTTTGGCTGCAACGGCCTGCTGGCCCTCGGTACCGGCGGCTCTCCCTGGCCCATGCACGGCATCGAACATGCCCTGTCGGGATATTATGACATTACGCATGGAGAAGGTCTGGCCATCATCACACCGCACTGGATGCGCCACGTGCTCAACGAGCGCACACAGGAACGCATCGTGAAATTTGGTGTGAACGTGTTCGGACTGGCTGCCGATCAGGCTCCGTCGGAAATTGCCGAGCAGACCATCGCACGTACCGCACAATTTTTCAAGAGTCTGGGCATGCCGATGACCCTGCGTGAGGTAGGCATTGACGATTCCCGTCTGGAAGAAATGGCACACCACATTGCCGTGAATGAGGGACTGGACGCACCGGGCACGTTTGCTCCGCTGAACGAACAGGACATCCTTTCTATTCTGAAAGCTGCGCTGTAAGATAAAGATAATTCGGAATAGCCTGCACTCAGGCTATTCCAAACAATTCAATCTCAAAAATCAGGGTGGAGCCGCCGGGGATGCCGGGCTGCGAGAACTTTCCGTATCCCATTTCCGACGGGATGTACACCTCCCATTTGTCGCCCACACACATCTGCTGCATGGCGATAATCCATCCCTCAATCAGGTCGCTCAGGCGGAAGGCTACAGGCGCACCGCTGCGGCTGCTGTCAAACTTCTTGCCGTTGATAGTCCATCCCGTGTAGTGCGCGGTGACGATACTCCGCGGTGTGGGATGCTTGCCGTCGTTCTTGCCCGATGCCAGCACCTTGTAATAAATACCCTTCGGGAGCGGCATCACTCCCTCTTCCTTTGCCTTTTCGGCCAGCCAGTCCTTGTTGGCCTGCATGTATTCTTTCTTTCCCATGATGAATGATTTTGGCGTAAAGGTACGTATTTTCCGGGATACTTAAAACAGTCCGCTTATCCATCCCCACAGTTCGGAAGTCAGGTAGACCGCCAGTCTGGCCACCCAATAGATAATTACGCATAGCACCAGGATGCCTGCGGCTGTCAGTATGGCCTTGCGGTTCACTTCCTGAATCACCTCCTTGTCACCTTCCACGAACCCCACAATCAAGCGGTAGTTTTTCGCGTACGAACGGCTGAAAATATCCAGCAGGTCGCCAATCCAGAGCGGAATGATACCCAGCATCATGTCCACCAGCATGTTGTAGAGGATGGCCAGGGTGAGGGGAATGGACTTGATTTTGAACAGCGACACCGTGAGAAAGGGCAGTGTCATGGCCGAAGAGAAAATGTCGCCCGCCGTTGGAAAAAACAGTCCGACGAGAGGATCGAGGTAGTATCGGTCCATCACATTCTTGATGGTTCTTATCAGCCGGTAAAGCGGGTCGTTTTCCCACTGCATGCGTTTTATGTCTTGTTTCGTACTCTTCATGCGGCAACTTGTTTGGCACAAAGATACGAATATTTTGGACGTGTCTTTTTCTGCCTTTTAAGTAATATCGTGCTTTCCGGCAAAAACGCTATCTTTGCACAAATTATTCAAGCAGCCTATGCAACTTACCTATATCTTCCACAGCGGCTTTGTTCTCGAGACCGACCGCTGCATCCTCGTGTTCGACTACTGGATGGACCCTGCCGGCGTGATGCCCCGTCTGTTGCAGTCGCCCAAGCCCCTGTACGTCTTCTCCAGCCATTTCCATGAAGACCATTTCAACCGCGACATTTTCTCTTGGCGGACCCGGAAAGCGAACGTGCGCTACATCCTTTCGAAAGACATCCTGAAACACCGTCGGGCGCAGAAGGAAGAAGCCGACGCCTGGCTGGGGAAAGGTGCCACGTGGGAAGACGAACTCCTCCGTGTGACGACCACTGGAAGCAACGACAGCGGCGTGTCGTGGGTGATAGAGACCGACGGCAAGCGCATTTTCCATGCCGGCGACCTGAACAACTGGTATGCCCGTTTCCTGACCGACGATTATCACGGGGGACTGGTCTACAGCCCCGACTTCGGCATCGACATTGACCCTGCCAAGGAAGAAAAGCGTTTCCTGGGCGAGCTGAAAGACATCCGCAAGCTCACCGACCGTTTTGACGTGGTGATGTTTCCCGTAGACGGGCGCATCGGCAACGGCTACACCCGCGGAGCCCGTCAGTTCCTCGACGTGTTCCGTACCGGTCTGTTCGTGCCCATGCATTTCGTAGCCAGCGGTTTCGAATCAGCCTGGCGGATGAAAGAGTTTACCGACGCCAAGTTCGTCCCGTTCTGGTGCATCCGTCGGGAAGGAGAGTGCTGTGAAGTAAAGAAACACATCGAGGTAGTGGCAGCGGTGATGGTGCGCGACGGAAAGTACTTCGCCACCCAGCGCGGCTATGGCGAGTTCAAAGACTATTGGGAATTTCCCGGCGGAAAGGTAGAGCCGGGCGAGAGCAGGGAAGAGGCCCTGGTGCGTGAAATCCGCGAGGAACTGGACACCGACATCCGGGTGGATGCCTTCCTCACCACGGTAAACTGCGAGTATCCGTCGTTCCACCTCACGATGCATTGCTACCGCTGTTCGGTCGTTTCCGGCAGTCTGGTGCTGAAAGAGCATGAGAGTGCCTCCTGGCTGAGACTGGAAGAGCTGGACAGCGTGGCGTGGCTTCCGGCCGATGTAGAGGTGGTGAAGGAGATTATCGCCCAGACATCCCGTTAGTTGTGGTCGTATCGTTGGCCACCGGCCAGCAGATAGATTACCCCTATTATGGGTACTACTATGGAGCTGATGTTGATAGCCGACGCTTCGTCCATGAACAGCCGCAGGAGCAGGTAGCTCACGAAGACTAGTACGCCGATTGCGCAGAACACACGGCACATGAAGGCTTTGAGCCCTTTGACATCGACTTTTTTCTGTTGCTCGGGCGTCATGGTATTGTATCCTGCAATGAGCTTGGGGAATCTCCAGACGAGGAGCCCGAGCAGGATGAAGAAGGCTGAAAAGATGGGGATGAATGAGTTCATAATATCCAATGATTTATATTTACAAAGATAAAGTTTTTCGGGATTCTTTCTAAAAATATGTCAGTTAGTTTCATTTTATTTTGTACTTTCAGCATGAAATTCTGAAATCAGCAAGCGATGTTAAAGAAAGGAATCTACGAGAATATTATCAATCAGGAAGTTGAACGAGATATACAGGAGGCTGAATCCCAGCAGTTGGTTTGCCTGCGCGAACAGATAGACGCGGCCGAATCCCCTAAGATTTTAGCGGATTATCTGGCAAAAGCCATTCGGCAGAAACTGGAAGACACGGAAGATATGCACGACCGGATGACACTGGTCAACCGGATATTGGCCGAGTACGGGCTTGTGGAAGAAGTGCAGATAGCCGACACTTCCAACCTCTTGATGGAGGTGATGACCCAGCAAAAGAACCTCCTGCAAAAGCACAGTCATTCAGAAACCGTCCGTCCACAATCCGGCTTCCGGGTGAGCAACTTGTTTACGGGTGGAAACAGTGTCCTTTCATTGGGCGAGGAAATTCGACGCGAAATTGCCAGTGCCGACGAGATTTATTTTATTGTTTCTTTCCTGAAACTCTCCGGTGTGCGCTTGCTGTTGGACGACTTGAAGAAGTTCTGTCAACGCGAAGGCACCCGCTTGCGCATCATTACCACAACCTATTGCGGAGCGACCGAGACTAAGGCCGTGCAGCAACTTGCCGAACTACCTCATACGGAAATTCATATTTCTTATCAAACCGACATCGAACGCCTCCATGCCAAGGCTTATATCTTTGTGCGTAATTCCGGCATGCACACTGCCTATATCGGCTCGTCCAACCTGTCTAAGTCGGCACAGACCGACGGATTGGAATGGAATATGCGCGTGACGAGTGTAGAAAATCCGCACATCATCAAGACCGCGCTGGCCACCTTCGACTTGTACTGGAACAGCCCGAACTTTGAAGATTTCCGGCTGGGAGGTATTGAAAAGTTCCAACAGGAATTGCATCGCAACACCTTCAAAGGAAAATCGGATACTTTCGTGTACCAACGTTATTCCTTGCTCCCACACCAGAAGCAGATTTTAGATAAGCTGAAAGTAGAGCGCGAGGAGTGTGGTAACTTCCGTAACCTGGTTGTGGCGGCCACTGGTACGGGAAAGACCGTGATTTCCGCTTTCGATTATCAGTCCTTCTGCCAACAGCAGATAGGAGTAGGGCGGACCAGTCGCATCCTGTTCACCGCCCATCGTGAAGAAATCCTTCGCCAGTCCTTACACACCTACCGCAGCGTGTTGCAAGACGCCAATTTCGGCACGTTGTGGGTCGGTAATGAAGCTCCTCAAACCGAGGCCGACTATGCCCATCTGTTTGTCTCTATCTCCATGTTCAACTCACGGTTTGAAGCCCTGTTTTCGCAGCTCCCGGCCGATTATTACGATTACATCGTCATCGACGAAGCTCATCATAGCCAGGCCGACAGCTATCGGAAACTCTTTTCGCATTTTCATCCTCAATTGTTGATTGGACTTACCGCCACCCCGGAACGTATGGACGGAAAAGACCTTCGCCCGGATTTTGGCGGACGCATCAGTGCCGAGATACGCCTTCCGCAAGCCCTTCAGGCCGGATTGCTGACTCCCTTCCAATACCTGTGCGTGACCGATGACACTGACCTGACTGATGATTCCCTCTGGAACGGGCAACGTTATGTTATCGACCGACTGGCCGACAAACTGTGCGTACCCGAACGGGCACAACATATCGTAGATGCCTTACACTGTTACCTGGCCGATGAATACACCTGTCGTGCTCTGTGCTTCTGCGTCAATAAGAAACATGCCGACTTTATGGCCCTTCAGCTCCAGAAATACGGATTCAATGCAAAAAGCCTGACTTCCGATACGCCGCAACCGCAACGTAAGCAACTGGCAGAAGACCTTCGTAACGGGCTGGTGCACTACCTGTGTGTGATCGACATCTTCAATGAAGGAGTTGATATACCCGAAGTAGATACGGTACTTTTCCTCCGTCCTACAGACAGTTTGACCATCTTCCTGCAACAGTTGGGCCGTGGTCTCCGTCTTTCTCCAGGGAAGACCGAACTCACCGTCCTCGATTTTGTGGCACAAGCTCATAAGAAGTATGATTTCGCTTCAAAATTCCGTGCCCTTACTCTGCGTCCCGAAAAGAATATTGCCCAGCAGATAGCGAACGGTTTCACCCTTTTGCCTACCGGATGCAGCATCATCATGGAAAAGCAGGCCCGACAATACATCTTAGAGAACATTCAGCAAGCCATCTACAACAAAAATCGCCTGGTGAAAGAAATCAATTCCTACACCACATTGCCCACGCTTACCCAATTCCTGGAGAATAACGGACAAGACATCCGTGTGGTATATGCTAGAGGCCTCTGCTGGACTTTCCTCAAACGAGCCGCAGGGCGTATCTCTTATACCGATGATGCGATTACCCGACGTCTGGAGAAAGGCATGGGCAATCTGATACATCATAACACCGCCTCTTACTTGCATTTCGTGGCTGATTTCCTGGCGGGAAGTAAACGTTATATGGACGAAGACAAGGGGCTGTATGCCACTATGCTGTATTATGACCTCTATCAAGAGCGAATCGACAAAACCGAGCTGAAAGAAATAGGTATGTATCGGGCATTGGCTTTACTGCACGATGACCGTTATCGGCATTTCAAGCAAGAAGCTGCTGAAATCGTGTCTTACTTGTTGTCACATTTGGAAATTACCACCACACCGCTTGGCCCTGAGGTATTACCTTGCATTGAACTCTATGGATGCTATACCCGTGAGGAAATATTTGTCATGGTTGGTCGGCAGACTTTGGAGAAAAAAATGTCTTCGGTGTCTGGTGTGTTCAATTTGCCAGAATACGATGCCACCTTGCTCTTTGTCACCCTGAACAAATCCGATAAAGATTTTTCACCTTCTACGCAATACGATGATTATGTCATCAATAAAGACTACTTCCATTGGCAGTCCAAGAACACCGACTCCCATCACAACCGTGGAGGACGGATTTACACCGAGCAACCGCAGCGGCATAACAAGATTGTGCTCTTTGTGCGTGAGGAAAAGAAAGACGGTTTTGGAAACACTTGTCCTTTCCATTGTTTCGGCCTTGTGGACTATGTTTCTTCGCATGGTGATTTCCCCATGAACATCACCTGGAAACTGGAGAAACCAGTGATGCCGCAATACCTGAAAGTGGTATAAAAATAGGGGACGAGCTTCTTGAAATTTAGAAGGCAAATCCTTGCTTTTTCTTAAAAAATGAGTTAAATTTACCTCGACACGTACGTGATGAGGTCTTGACACGTTCGTGCTGATGTCTCGTCACGTTCGTGTCGCGACCTTGACAGCTACGTGTCGAGGTATTTTTGTATAAGCGTTTCGAAAGAAGTATAATTACAATATAACTAAAACGATTATGGCTATAAAATTTGACCTGTTTGAGAATCCGGTAAAGGAGGGAGTCTCCGTACCGAAGCTGCATGCAAAAGTGATTACCAAAGATGTGGTGACCACCCGTGAAATCCGTGAAGCGATACGCAAGAAATGTACCGCCTCTCCGGCCGATGTAGCAGCCGTCATCACGGCACTGAACGATGAGCTTTATGAGAACCTGAGCAACGGATATGCGGTACATCTGGAAGGAATCGGCTATTTCAGTCTGAGTCTGAAATGTGCGCCGGACATTAATCCGAAGTATATTAAGGATGACGATGTACAGGTGAGAAGCATTAAGTTTACGCCCGACAAGGATTTGATTGACCGCTTTCAGAGTGTGTATCTGGAGCGAAAGGTAGACGAGGCGCATCATTCTACTAAGCTGGATGAGGAAGAGGTGAAACAGAAATTAGCAGAGTATTTCAAGACGCATTCTTTCCTGCAACGCCGTGATTTTGAACGGCTCACTGGGTTTAATTCATCGAAGTCTACACGGGTGATTCGGGAGCTAGTGAAGGAAGGGGTGTTGAAGAATGCGGGGACGAAGTTTCAGCCGGTGTATGTTGTTGAAAATTAGATTTTCATGAGCCTAGAAATGTAAATCCTTAAGGCCTTTTTGGGGAGGAAATGGTTCTGATTTGTTTGCATAATTGTATGAATTAATTGAAGTTTACTTGGTATCGAGGACACGAAGCAAGTCGGTTGGTCAGACTCCATATGTATAATGCAAGTTGTTATTATGTTAGATGAAATATACCTAGGTGATTAAAGGTATTTGTTTCAGCAGCGTAAGCTTTAGATTTTCTTGTTTAGTGCTTTCTTTGAATTAAGTTTATAAAGTGAAAATCAATTTCAAATAACTATAATCTCTAATTTCATTAGGACTTATTGATAGTAAATGAATTATATATTATATTTGTAACACTTCAAAACGAATGTTAATAAATAGTATGAATGATAATTTCTGCATAAAACATTTTTACACTTTTATTGCTATTTCACTTTTAATGTTTTGTAGCTGTGAGTCGAGAAAGCAATTGACAGTAAATGACGCTATGGTAGAGTTCAAGAAGCTATCTCCTGGAGATGGGGCTATTTTTTACATGAAGAATCGAGAATCGTACAATTTTATGGACAAGCTTTATGGAGATTCTATTATGCCAGCATTAGAATATTGTACATATTATGAATTGAAAGATGTATATGGTATATTAAAAAAATCTCCTTATGGCGAGGAAATAGGGAAATTGAAGTATAATGCAAGGGAAATTCTTCTTTCTGATATATATAATGAGATTAGTTCCAACATGAAAGAAGAACAGAATATTTTTCTGAATGAAATATTACCAACAATAGAATTAGGACTTGATTCTATTGCAAATGAAAACGTGAATGAAGTTACACATGAATATTCTGGAGGGTTCTTGAATTACAAGAAATTGTATTTCTTTGTTGGTAGGGATGAAGAGGACTTTATGAGAATATGGACGGAAAAGGTGAGAGCAGAAAAGTATTATCAATACATAATAGAGAATTCAAAATGTTTTCTTGGAATGCTGTGTAATGTAAAATCTTCTTATTATAAAGAAATCACTGGGCGAAGTATGTCTGAAGAAATAAGATTTGAACTACCTGATATAGATTTTGTGTTTAATGACAGTATAAAGAAGGTTGTAAGAGATTTCACAGACAAAGAAGTATATGAAATGACAGTTTCTGCCATCAAGGATTATGCCATTCCTACTGCACTTGGAGTTGCATCATTTGGCATAGGAACAATATTGTATGAGTGTGGGAATACTATTTACGATGTAAAAACAGTTTATGATGACATTAAAGATGGAAAAATGAGTGCTGATGATTTACTCAAACTGCAATGTGAAAGTTATATAAATGAACAGCTGTCTGATAAGTATTTACAAGAATATAGAAATAACATCTTGAAAGAAATATATAGGATTAATAATAAATTATATAACTCCATAGAATTTTCATTATGAAAGGTCGTACAATATTATTCTTGATTTTAATCTCATTGGGATTATCAATAAATATACGTGCACAAAAGCAAATTATAAGAAATGTGGCAAAATCTGTAGTGAAGCCTGCACTTAAAGAAAGTGCTGAAAATACTGCAGAGAAAAAATTTGCACAGCAAATAGTAAAGAGGACTGCTAGAAATAGTTTATATAGTATTATAAAAGAAGGAGGATATAAGTCAATAATGGACTATGCTAACAAAAAGGCGGCTGATAAACTATTTAAGGCGAATGTTTCATTCTTTTCAAAGAAACAGATTGCTTTACAAAGTGGATATACTGCAAAGCTCTCAAGTGCCAAGCAGGTTGGGAGTTATGTAGAAAGAACAATGAGGAGAATTCTTATAACGTCGAAAGATCAGTATGTTACAAGCAAGAATTATATCAAAGCAATGTCATCTAGTAATCCTCCACTTTTGAAATTGGGTTATGGAAAGGATGGAGGGAAGTTGAAAGATAATATGTTAGCGGTAATGCCTCCAAATGCAAGAAAGGTTATAGAAAATAGTAAGAATTCTTTTCAAGCTCACCATATAATAGGAAATTCTACTCCTAAGGCTTATGAAACATTGAAGAAATTTGGTGTAGACATTAATGATCCTATTAATGGTATTTTCTTACCAGCCGACGGTGAAAGTGGACTTAAAGGAGTTGTTCATGTAGGAGGACACACCAACAAATATTATGACTATGTTGAAAGTATGTTTGAGAATTGTCAGAGTAAAGATGACTGTTATGCTATCCTAGATAAAGTAAAAAATGAAATATATAATGGTAAAATTGCATTGTATAATGAGAACTCAAATAGAATAAATACTGTATTTAGAAATAAAACTGCTGCATAATGGATATTTTCAGATTGACTTGCGAACATCAAGGGTTAAGAAGTATAGACTATACAAATAGTCCGATACAAGAAAACTTATACAATTTTAAATGGAATAATATAGAAGATGTTTCTTCTTTTTTGTATAAATGGAATGTTAAGGATGGAAATAGATTCAGTAATTGCCCTTTTATCATAGGATTAATACCTGTTTTCTCAGAATCTGTCTTCTATACATTATTTGACAAATTTGACTTAGAAGAAACACAAAAGATTCCAGTAAATGTAGACGGTACGAAATTCATTATATTGAATACTCTTAATGTAGTCGATAATCTGCTTGACAAGAAAAAGTCCGACATATCTTTTTTCCCTGATGGAAGAATAATGAAAATAGACTTTTTTGCTTTCAGAAAAAGAAAAAATCTACCTCCAATATTCAAAATACCAGAAACAAATATAAACACTTTCGTAAATGAAGAAATGGCTAACAGAATGATTGGTATTGCCCCAAAGGAACTTATATTAGAGAAATGTAAAATCAGTTCCGGATTTTGGTTATTCTAAAAAAGAGTAGATAGACTATCCTGAAGGCGTGAATAATTAGTAAGTTTTAGCATAGGGTAAGTTTTAGGATACATTAGAGCAAACTATATGCGGACAAAAGATGTATTGGTTAGATTCGGTTAATAATATAAATTGATGAATAATTCTGTTATGAATTATAATGAGAACCAAAGTGGCGTTCTATGATGGTTATCCGGTATCGCCTACTCATGCACTGATTATCCTCAAGCCGTATATGGTTTCTTATTTTGACCTGACTAATCACGAACGGGAAACCATGAATGTAGTGTTTCAGTATGTGAAGCAGAAGGTGGACGGGCGATACCATCCGGACGGATACAATGTGGGCATTAATGTGAACGAGGAGGCGGGGCCAGTAGGTCTTTCATGTACCCATTACAGGACAAGTTACTTATTAGATAATTCGGAGCGCCGGATAAAATTTTTCTTCATATCCCCCTATATGGCATATCTCCAGGTGTATATTTGCCATACATTATGAAAATCATTAAAAGAAAAAAATGTATGGAAGAGAATTTAGATAAGCTATTCGATTACAGACCGCTGATTCCGGGAAGTGGACGTTTTGCATCCATAGTGGGCATTGGCGGGGGAGCAGGTCGTGTGGTAGATCAGATGCGGAAATGCTGTCTGCCTGATGTGCAACTGTATGCGTTTGGCATGAACCGGAAGGAAATGGATGAGTTGTCCTTGTGCGGTAAGCATCCGATAAAATACACATTGTAAGGCCATCCACT
>UMFG01018781.1_pt1 | contig 36145 bp, 34 predicted proteins | sample 1964961 | NCBI WGS metagenome assembly UMFG01 (sample SAMEA4836041, study PRJEB28245) | human gut metagenome | biome: gut microbiome; material: fecal sample | place: Denmark | collected 2008
TGGTGCCATCAGGCCATTTCCATACGTTGGTGCCGTCTCGCGGTCTCCGCACAGGTAAAAGTTCTTCATTAACTTCTGTGTGCGAATCGTATTACTGCTTCCGTATCCTGCCATACCGGTTGCCGATACCAGTTTCTTTTCCGGAAAATGTTCCAGTATTCCATTTACCAGCATTGCTTTCGCTTCTGGATTATCGAATGCTTCACACACAATCAAGTCGTCACAAAATAATTTCGTAAGATTTTTTTCTGTGACTTTTACGCAATCTGTATCGATATCCAGATATGGATTGATCTTTAACAATAATGATTTCAGCGCATCTGTCTTATACATCCCGATATGCTCCATAAAATACTGCTGCCGGTTCAGATTCGTGATATCCACCACATCAAAATCAATCAGATGCAGATGGCCGACTCCGATTCTTGCAAGTGCATATGCCACGTTTGACCCCAATCCGCCAAGCCCGGCGATCGCAACCCTCCCCGCTGACAGAAGTTTCTGTTTCTCCGGAGAATGTCTCTCATTTAGTGCTGCCACAATCGCTTCTTTACTAAGTACTTTTTCTTTCTCTGTATTCTCCGTCATATTTTCTAATCCGGTTTCTTCCATGAATGTTAGCCTCCTCCCACGAATGTCACAACTTCCAGACGGTCGCCGTCTTTTAACATGGTATCGGAATAGCTGTATTTCGGAAGAATATCTCCATTTAACTCTACAGCGATTCTTTTTACCTGATACTGATTCTGTTCCAGATATTCTGCTACAGTCGTATCCTCTGTCAGATTGATTTCTTTTCCATTTACGATAATCATGCGTTCTCCTTTCCCGGATCATACTTTCAAAAGTACTTGTCAGATAAAAAAGAGTTCACGAAGTAAATACACCCGTGGTGGTGCACCCCTTCGTGAACTCTCGTTCACTCTCAACTTATCCGATATTCTATTGTTCCTGATTTACGTCACATAGCAACAAAAAAGAGAGATACCAACTAAATGCATCTCTCCTAAAATCTACGTCATACATTCCTACGTTGGCATTATCCAAATCAGGTATATGGGTCGAAGTTCTTAACTTCCTCTCAGCCTGTACACAAGCTCCCCGTGTTTTATCTACATGTTTAAGTATAGAAACACCTGCACGAAATGTCAACTCATTTTTTCTGATTTCTGACTTATCTGTCTGACCAAACTTCGTCGGCAATCTCTTTTACAAGCTTAAGCTTTGCCCACTGTTCTTCTTCTGTCAGCTTATTACCGATCTCGCAGGATGCAAATCCGCACTGTGGGCTTAAGTATAAGCGGTCAAGCGGAACATATTTTGCTGCTTCGTGGATTCTTGCGATTACTTTTTCTTTGTCTTCCAGTTCCGGTGTCTTGGTTGTTATAAGTCCAAGTACGACCTTCTTATCGCCGGATACCTTTGCAAGTGGTGCAAATCCGCCGGATCTCTTGTCGTCATATTCCAGATAATATGCATTTACATTTTCTTCTCCGAATAACAAATCCGCTACGGAATCATATGCTCCGGAACTGAAGAATGTAGAATGATAATTTCCACGGCATACATGTGTATTGATCACCAGATCTTCCGGTGCCTGTGCTACTACCTGGTTATTCAGTTCCAGAAGGAGTTTCTTGTAATCTTCCAGTCTCTGTCCTGTTCTTCCGGTCAATGCAACTGCCATCTTTGCATCTACCATTCCGCCCCATACGCAGTCATCAAACTGAATGTTACGGCAGCCTGCTGCATAGATTTCCTGCACGAATTCACTATATGCCTTGATCACATCTTCTGCAAATGCTTCTTCCGATCCATAGATTTCCAATGTTGTATTCAGAAGCTGTGCCCCGGTAAAGTATGCATAGAACTGTCCCGGTGACGGGATGGTCTGTTTTGCGACAGTATTTTCATCTTCTAATGCTTTGATGAATTTGAAATGCTCTAAGAAAGGATGATTCTTTACTGAAATCTTTCCCGTCATGTATGTATCATCAATCATTGCAGCTTCTGCGTCAAATGTTGTATTCCCCTCTACTGTCTTCTGATGCTCGATACCTTCAAATCCCCACATGAAATCCAGATGCCATGTCGATCTTCTGAATTCTCCGTCCGTGATCACATGATATCCAAGTTCCTTAATCTTTGCCACCAGTTCCAGGATGCATTCATCTTCTACTGCGGTCAGTTTTTCCTGTGAGATTGTCCCTTCTTCGAAATTCTTTCTTGCGTCTTTTAATTTCTGTGGGCGTAAAAAACTTCCTACAAAGTCGTAACGAAATGGTGTGTTCATGATTATTTCCTCCTTGTCGGCAGGGACTTAGATTTTCTGTCTTTTTTGTTGTCCCTGATGGCTTTCTTTTATATTTTTCATATTCTTGATGATGTTCTCGATCGATGGATTTATTATAATTTGTATTGATAAACTTGTATAATACAAAAAAATGTGTATTTGTCATAGTTTTAAACTATATCAAATATCCCTTTCAAATCATCAACCGACTATCTACAGAAGCTGCCACCGATAACTTCTCCGGCATACCATAATCATATATCCATTATATCAATTATAGCTTTCACTTATCTTTATCACAGTTGTATAATTTATTCGGATGAAAATATGAAAGGAAGCGCTTTATTATGGAGGAAAAAACACTTTTTCCCAGAGAAGAAAAATCAGAAATCTTATTTAAGAAAATATCCGAAGATAAATGGGCATGTGAAAAACTGATGGAAACATTCTGCAGTTATTTATTCAGTAACGATGGGGTAGACCTTCCCGATTCTCCGTCATCTACAGAATTCGCACAGGCTCTTTTTAATTCTTATCGTAATCGGGATTTATCTGCGTTTCTGATGGCTATCTGTCAGAATACAGTCTTTGATCTTTTAAGAAATGCATTCCTGATTCCCTATCGGTTCAATGCGGACGGAAAACAGAATCCGATGATCATGACAGATGAAAACGGAATGTTACTTCCTGAATATAAGAGATCGATTCATGAACGGGAATACCGTCATTTCCATGAGGTATATACAGATCTCGGAGCTCCAAAGAATATTTTTCTGGCACAGGCATACCGCTACAGCCATTCTTATACATCTGACGATATGGAACCGGAACAAAACATTCTGGAAAAGAATAACGGTGTACTGTTGATCCGTGAATTACCGGATACCGTAAAATTAAAAGAAACCGAAGCAGAAGCTTATTCTGCTATTCTGGATATTGTCATAAAACTTCAGAAAGAGCTTCCTATGTCCTATGTATTCTATGGACAGGATTCTCTTGTTGAAGATAATACCCGTTATGATGAGATCGGAGTTTTCCTTCCGAATTCACATTTCTTAAAAAATCTGGAACGCCACGTTTCCAAAGCAGAGGCGATCATTTATGCGGACAACTAATTCTGACTTTATTGATATTATGGAAAAAAATCATATGGAGATTCCATGGCATGACTACGCCAATGATGACAGTAATGTGTTGATTGCAGAAGCCGGACTGATCGAGAAAGCTTCTGTCATCGGCCGTGTTGGGTTAATCATGCTCTCCTGTGGAACCGGTGCATGGCGTGTACGGACTTCCATGAACCGGCTTTCCAAAGAGCTTGGTGTAACCTGTACGGTAGACGTGGGATTGATGTCCATTGTATTTAACTGTTTTGATGGAAACGATTGTGTTTCCCAGTCATTGAATATTGCCAATACGGGAGTGAATACCTCCAAGCTTTACCGCATGGAACAGTTTGTAGATCATTTTCCGGAAGAAGAAGCGCATATGACCGGTGAAGATATCCATAAACGATTGGATGAAATCGAAGAAATCCATGCTCTTTATTCTCCTGTCAAACTGGGACTCGCTGCGGCTCTTGCCTGCTGTGGTTTTACTTTTTTACTCGGGGGTGGACCGATTGAGATGGCGCTTGCATTCATCGCCGCCGGTATCGGTAATCTCATCCGCACCAAACTGATCAAACATCATTATACATTGTTCCTGAATATTGCAGTATCCGTGTCTGCGGCATGCTTTACTTATGCGGTCTTTCTGAAACTTGCAGAACTGATCTTTCACATTCCGGAGCTTCACGAAGCCGGTTATATCTGCTCGATGCTGTTCATTATTCCCGGATTTCCATTCATTACAAGCGGGATTGACCTCGCCAAGCTGGATCTCCGCTCGGGACTGGAACGGCTTACTTATGCGATTATTATTGTCATGGTAGCGACTTTATTTGCATGGATCATGGCTTTGCTTCTGCATCTAGAACCGGCCGATTTTACGGCACTGCATCTGAGCGTTGCTGCCTGTCTTATCTTCCGTGTAATTACAAGCTTTTGCGGAGTATTCGGTTTCTCGATCATGTTCAACAGTTCTTACTCTATGGCCGCAACGGCCGCTTTTATCGGTGCTATCGCTAATACGCTCAGACTTGAACTTGTTAATTTCACCAGCATGCCTCCGGCTGCCGCTGCATTCATCGGAGCTCTGACTGCCGGATTACTTGCATCTTTTATTAAAAAAGGAAACGGATATCCTCGAATCTCGCTTACTGTCCCTTCTATCGTAATCATGGTTCCGGGGCTTTATCTGTACCGTGCGATTTATAATTTCGGGATTATGTCTCTGACGGATGCGGTTTCGTGGTTTACTTCTGCGATCATGATTATTGTGATGTTGCCGCTGGGACTTATATTTGCTAGAATTTTGACGGATCATACGTTCCGGTATTGTACGTAAAATCTTTCATTTTATAGAATTTATTTACGCTCTTCTTAAAGCCAACAGGGACAGGAAAAAAACCATTTTTCCTGTCCCTGTTGGTATTACAGCATATGTGCTCTTAACTCTTCCGGTGTCATCTGAGACAACATAGCCGGTGCGATATCGAATACGCTTCTTGCTCCTGATTCACCTTTCTTTGAAAGTCTGTGTGCTGCACGTGCATAAGCCACCAGAACACTTCCTGTGAATTCCGGATTGGAATCCAGTCTCAGAGAATATTCGATCACATGCTTGTTGCCTTCACATCCAGTCTCTCCTGTACGGATCACGAATCCACCGTGAGGCATCTTGCTGTGGTTTTCTTTTAATTCTTCTTCTGTGATAAATGTTACCGTTGTATCATATTCATCAAAGTAGTTCGGCATTGTCTTGATTGCCTCTTCAATGGCTGCTTTATCTGCTCCTTCTTCTGCTACTACATAACACTCTCTTAAATGTTTCTGTCTTGTTGTCAACTCCGGTTCGCTTCCGCTTCTTACCTGGTCAACCGCTGCTTCGATCGGTACCGTATACTGGATTCCGTTCTTCACACCTTCGATACGGCGGATTGCATCAGAGTGTCCCTGGCTGACCCCTTTTCCCCAGAATGTATAAGTGCTTCCCTGTACCAGGATAGACTCTGCATACAGACGATTCAGAGAGAACATTCCCGGATCCCAGCCTACTGAGATAATACTTACATTCTTTCCTTCTTTTGCTGCTTTATCTACATTTGCAAAATACTCCGGAATCTTTGCGTGTGTGTCAAAGCTGTCAATCGTGTTGAAAGATGCAGCTACCTTAGGTCCGATCACCGGAAGGTCTGTTGCTGATCCGCCGCAGAGAATCATAACATCGATATCATCTTTCATAGCTTCCATATCATCAAAGTGCTTTACTTCTGCCCCTTCTGTCTGGATCTTTACACTTGCAGGATCTCTTCTTGTAAATACTGCTTTTAATTCCATATCATCATTACGCTTGATAGACTGCTCTACTCCGCGTCCGATGTTACCGTATCCAACGATACCAATTCTGATTTTTCCCATAATTCTACCTCTGTTTCTTATGATTTGCCGCCTTATTCTGTGGCCGTTTTTATTCACTGATATCAATCATTTCTACTGTTCCTTTACAGTTTTGCACTGTCTTTTCTGCCGCTGATATCTTTGTAAATTATATCATATATTCTTTTCACGACAATCTTTTTCTTTTGCAAATTTCTTTATTGATAATTTTTATGTTTCTACTCACAGCGCAGCTTCCGTTTTTCTTATCTTCTGCCTATCCCATCTCATTATAATGCGCATAGATTCCGCCCTGTTTTAACAGTTCTTCATGTGTTCCACGCTCTGCGATTCCATTATCTGCCACTACAAGGATCTCATCCGCATTGCGGATTGTTGATAATCGATGCGCGATCGTAATCGTTGTCCGGTTCTTTGCAAGCTCTTCCAGACTCTTCTGGATCCAGCGTTCGCTCTCATTATCCAGTGCACTTGTCGCCTCATCTAAAATCAGGATTGACGGATTCTTAAGAAATACTCTTGCAATCGAGATTCTCTGTTTCTGTCCGCCGGAAAGTCTTGTTCCACGTTCACCAACAAATGTATCATATCCGTCCGGCAGTTCCATAATAAAATCATGGATATTCGCTTTTCTTGCCGCTTCTTCGATCTCTTTCATTGATGCCCCCGGCTTACCATAAGCAATATTTTCTTTAATACTTCCACAGAACAGATACACATCCTGCTGTACCAGTCCGATCTGATTACGCAGACTTTCCAGTGTCAGATCCCGGACATCTTTTCCGTCAATCGTAACACGTCCGCCTGTTACATCATAGAATCTCGGAAGCAGAGAGCAGATCGTCGTCTTACCACTTCCCGAAGGTCCGACTAAAGCCACGGATTTTCCTGCCGGAATGTCGAATGTAACATTAGAAAGCACCGGTGTATCATCGTCGCTATAATGAAACGATACATTTTCATAAGAAACGTGTCCGTTTACTTCATCTATTGATTCTGCGTCCAGTGCATTCACGATCTCCGGCTCGGTCTCTACCACATCCAGAAATCTGCGGAATCCGGACAGTCCTTTCTGCATCATCTCAGTAAGCTCGACTAGAATCTGTATCGGGCTGATAAAGATCCCAATATAGAGTGCGTACATCGCAAGATCCGCTGCCTCCATCTTCCCATGTGCGATCAGCCATCCTCCGAATACCAGCGTTACCAGATACATCATCCCCTGAAAAAACAGGTTGCCGCTCATAAAACTTCCCATGCATTTATAGTTTGCATCCTTGGAAATCAAGAATCCCTGATTACTCTTTTTAAACTTCTCCCGCTCAATCTCTTCATTTGCAAAAGACTGTACGACACGGATTCCTGCCAGTGTATCCTGAAGACTGGAATTGACATCCCCGATCTTCCGCCGGTTATCCATGAATGTCGCCTGCATTCTCTTGTTCTGTCCATAGGAGAAAACCAACATGAACACTACAAGAACTAAAAGTGGAATCGCAAGTCTCCAGTTGATCAGGAACAAAAATACAAACGATCCGATAATCTTGATCAGCGAAATAAATAAGTTCTCCGGTCCGTGATGTGCAAACTCCGAGATATCGAAAAGATCCGATACCAGCTTACTCATCATCTGCCCCGAATTATTCTGGTCATAATATGAGAATGACAATTTTTCATAGTGATCAAAAAGCTGCTGCCTCATATCGCGTTCCATATTGGCTCCCATCATATGTCCCTGATAGCTTACATAATATTTACAAAGCGCCTGTAATATATAAATTGCAAGCAATCCTGCCCCAATCGGAAGCAAGGCATGCAGTATGTGATCTGCTGATTCTGTAAACAACGTCTTCGTAAGCGTACGTAAAATCTGTGGAAATGCGAGATCCACCAAACTTATGACTGCCGCACAGATCAGATCCAGAAAGAATACCGCCTTATACGGGGCATAATACCGAATGAATTTTTTCATTGTATGCATTGTATATTCCTACCTTTTCCTCTAAACTCAATCCTTTATATTATAAGATATCCCAGATGAATTTGAAACCATTAAACACCTTTATAAGAAATTTTCTCTATCTCATCATACTCCAAGTAATTTCAAAAGCTCTGTATGCGGATATTCCTGATTCTTCTGATATACATCCACATAATTCATGGCCGCCCCGCCGTCCATATATGCCGGAAATAAGAATCCACATTCCGGTTCTCCCGGTTCGTAATCTCCACTTACCGGACAGATGGCACAGATTAAGTATTCAAACATTTCTTCAGATTCACCCTGACGGACATGATCTTTCCCTTTTGCCGGAATATCGTATCGGTCATGAAATACGAAAATGGCATAGTCTCCCTCTGACTGATATCGTTCACCAACAATTTCATAAAAAGTCTCCATCAGTGCATCATTTTTCAGACCGCACGCACGCATTCCCATTAACAGTTTCCACATACTGTCGCCTTTCATCTTCTCATCGGAAAATGCATATTCTTTCAGATTTTTATTCGTATCTGCAAATGGAATAAATTTTGCTATCTGTAAATTTTTTTCTTTCTCATCCGGACTCAATTTCAAAAATCCGGTATTAAATGTTCCGTCTATATATCCATCCCGGTCCAGATATCCTCCGGCAATTCTTGTCATGGATGTTCGCTTTACTGTCATTCTTCTGGTCAGTGCCAGCATATCTTCTCTGTTAATCATTTTATTTTCCACCGCAATTAATCATTTAATTCTATTCTTACAAGATCCTGATGTGGATTGGTCTTCGCCAGCCCGATCTCCGATACCGTAACTTCCATCGGTACGAATTGTTCCTGCATAACTGCAAATGCTTCCTGCATCTGCTCTTTGGAAAGCTTCTTTCCCAGTGTGATATGAGGAAGCCACTGCATTGGCTGATAATACCGGCTCATCCTGACTTCCGGAATATTCTTTACCATATCATGTACCTGTTCGATCATATCTTCCAAATACAGATTCAGAACCGGTGTCACATACAGTACATATGGCAATAACACTCCGACAGAGACCAATTGGATCTGCCCTTTGGTCAGGGACCTCTCCAGCTGTTCCATCACCTCTGTCAAATTTTCTTCCTCTCTTGCCTCTACAGACATAATTGTCAGATGAGGTGGAACGTGATTGTCCGTCATAAAAGTATTTCCTGTCTTTTGTGCAATCTTATTGATATAATCAGAAATTATTTTATTACTTTTATCATCAAAATACACCGATACCAGATACATTTTATCTTTCACCTCTTATTTCGAAGTTATTTTTTCATAATATAGTTTACAACGTATATTTTAAAATGTAAAATGCTTATGCTCGATAGTAAGATATAGTTAAAACATATATTCTTACCTCCATTTGTAACCTTTCCGTATTTTCATTTGTATTATAAGTGAAAGGCCTTAAGAAATGAACATCTGTTTTCCCACTAACACCAAAAAGGAGTACTCATGAAACCAGCAACACAAGTTTTAATCGAACGATATCAAAAGCATCTGTATGCGATTGCATTTAATATATGCAGGAACCAACAAGATGCAGAAGATGTCGTTCAGGATACATTTATTCAGTATCACACATATAAAAAAGAGTTTGATACAGAAGAACATATCCGTGCCTGGCTGATCCGGGTTGCAATCAATAAAGCAAAGAATATCACCCGCTCATTCTGGCACAGAAATAAATGCAACTTAGAAGAATATATGGAAACATTAACCTTCGAAACACCGGAATCAGAAACTCTGTTTGACACAGTGATGAAACTTCCCGAAAAATACCGGATTGTCCTGCATCTCTTTTACTATGAGGATTATACAACACAAGAGATCAGTGATATCCTGCATCTTTCTGTCAGCAATGTAAAGACCCGGCTTTCCCGCGGACGTGCTCTTCTCAAAGAAACCTTAAAGGAGGAATGGAACGATGACGAATAAAGAAAAATACAAGCAGGCTTTTGATACACTTTCCGCCTCCGTCAATTTTTCCCTGGAGGTAGACAAAATGAGTATCTTAAATAGGAAGCACAAATTAAAAACAATAGCAGCCGCAGTTGCCGCATGCCTGATCGTAACAGCCGGAACCGGAACAGCCTACGCATCCGATCTTGGCGGAATTCAACGTAAAGTCCAGCTCTGGATCCACGGAGATCAGACAACTGCTACTTTAACAATCAATTCTGACGGTTCTTATACCGGAACTTATGCAGATAAAGACGGAAAAAATAAAGAATTTGGCGGAGGCGGCATTGCATTTAACCAGGATGGCTCCGAACGCAGCCTTACACAAGAAGAAATTATGGAAGAACTAAATGCTCCGGATATAGAATATGAAAAAGATGGTTCCGTCATCCTGTATTACAAAAATCAGTCCATCGATATCACACACAAATTCAACAAAGATAATATCTGCTATGTGAAACTGGTTGATGGTGATGACTCTTTATATGTCACAGTGAAATATAACAATGGATATGCTTCATCTCCAAATAAATATATTTCTCCATGGGAGTTCAATTAGCTTGCTCTTCCAACTGAAATACTTTATATTAATATACGGATGGCTCTCCTGCTGTCCGTATATTTTTATACAAAAATATGCAAGCGAGGCTGTCATTGACAGGTTCTCTGTATCCATTATCTATCTAGAAAGGATTTTGCACAATTATGAATGACCATACACATACCGATAAAACTTTACAGGGCAATGACAAGATTGAATCTGCCATTGCAGCTCTTCAACAGGAACCATCTCAGGAAATGCTTGCTCACGTCCTGACCGTCATCCGCAGACGCATGAATGAACATGGCGAACTGATCATTGCAGTAGATCCCTCTTCCGCTGCCTCCGGCCTCCAGATACAGGCAATCCAGACCGATGATGGCCGCAAATGGTGGGCGGCATTTACCAGCTTCGATGAAGAACTCAAAGGTTCCGGAAGCGTAATGTCTACATTTCTTACCGATATGAAACAGTTATTTAATTCTGCCATTACAGCTGATAACATTCAGGGTATCATCATCAATCCTTGGAACCGGACGATTATGTTGGATAAAGTACTATTGAGAATTATTTTAGGGGAGATTTCTATTTAATGCACTAAGCCAAATCCCCGAACCGTAATAAAAGGTTAGTTCTCCATTTAATTATTATGGCATGCGAAATCGCAGGAATAAACTTACAAGGTCCTATCCTGTGCATACGGACTCATGGTTGGTAATTCTTAAGTAAAAAAGTTGACCGTTTGCTCACAAAAAATCCACTGTCTGAGACGAATGTCGAGTTTGGATTTTTTGTGAGCTCGTTTTTAGGTCAACTTTTTTGCTTTAGAATTTCCCCATGTTGGAGTCAGCACAGGATAGGACCTTGTAAGTTTATTCCGATCGGTGATAGCCGCCATAATGCATTAAATAGAAAATTAATTAAACCCGATCAGACGTCTTGCAACTGTATACGCCAGTGATGATATCTTACGTCCTGATTTTCCCGGAATATTCATAGTCTGCCCGAGAATTCCATAGCGGATCTTTATAAAACTGCGCAGATCTTTCTTCTTCAGATACTTCCATAATTCCTTTTTCTTCTCCAGATTTTCTTTATTCTTGGAACGGATACAAAGAATAGAAGAAACTGTCATCATGATTGCCAGATAATTCAACATATACTGTCTTAATTTCTTACTTCCGATGTTTTTCAACTGATACATATCAATCATTGTCTTTGTGACAAATATCTGCTGATCCAGCCTTTTGATCATTACTTTCTCATTAACCGACTGATCCTCGCGTCCGATAAAATATCTGTAAAAATCTACATCCATATAGTAAATCTTTCGCACATGTGGAAGTGGATAATATACATAAATATTGTCCACATAGAATGTATGCTTCGGCAGATGAAGCTGGATTAATTTCAACATATCGGTGCGATAGATAACTGAATGCATCAGAATATACTGATCCAGATGAAAATGTCCCATATCATCCCAACGGAAAATCTCATCCTGCGGCAGTACATTACGGTAATGGATTACTTTCTTGTGTGCTGCTCCAACTTTCTCATATACGTAGTTGGCAATCAGCATATCCAATTCCATGGCATCTTCTTCCATATGACGCAATACTTCCAGAATTTTATGAAGTGCATCTTCATCCACCCAGTCATCACTGTCTACAACCTTAAAATATTTGCCGGTGGCATGTGTCAGTCCGAAGTTTACAGCATCTCCGTGTCCACCATTTTCCTTGTCTACTACTTTAACAATTGTAGGATATTTTTCCATATAGTCGTGAGCAATCTCTGATGTTCTGTCTTTTGATCCGTCATTTACGATAATAATTTCAACGTCTTCTCCACCCGGAAGAATACTTTCTATCGCATGAGCCATATAGTCCTGTGAATTGTAACACGGAATGGCAAAAGAAATATATTTCATTCTTCTTTTCTCCTCTTTCTTCAAAATTGACTTCTATTAGTATAATCTATTTTCCTCTGTTTTCCAACAAAATCTTTGTAAAATCCCGTGTTCACAATTTGTTCATTTATCCTTCAAAATTCTTTCACTACTTTAACATTCTTTCTTCATAGGTCTTTTTTATACTATAATCATCAAAGAAATACACAAGACATTATCTAGTATGTAAATACTATTTGGAATAAACTTTTTCATAATACATGCCGGGAATCGCGAAAGCGGTTACCCGGCATCCTCCCTTTTATGGAAAAATTCTACTTGTTTTTGTTGTCTGGCTGCATTTTTTTCAATATATTCCCCAATCTTTCTCTTTTCCAGAAGCCAATTCCCGTTAACATACCTGTGAGCATAATACCTGAACACAATATACTTTTACCATTTCTTTTGTTCATCTGTTCTTCTTTTAACTGCTCTTCTTTTTTTACCGCTTTCTCATTTCCATAAAAAATATATTTCTTTACAGGCTCTGTTATCTTCTGTAATAATGTTTTTTCCTGTTCTATCTGAAATCCAATCCGTGAGATCTGTTCATTGCCCGCAAGATCTTTTGCCTTTACTTCAACTTCATATGCTTTTGCTTCATCTACTTTACATTCATAAAGTCCCTTTTGCTTTTCACTCTTTTGCTTCGCTCCATTAATCTTAATGTATTCAATCTGATCTTCCGGATTTTCCGTTCGGATATAAAATTTTCTTTCCTTTTCATAGCTTTCTCCTTCTCTGATATTTTCAAATCTGATCACCGGCGGGGTATGATCAATTGTAAACCTTGCCTTTGCATCACTCTTATTGCCTGCAGAATCTACCGCTTCCACAACCAGTGTATGCATGCCTTCTTTCTCGATCTTCTCTCCCGGACGGTATACTGTATCATCTAATTTCATGGTGTATGTATAACTGGTAAAATCTTTGACCGATTCTCCGGCCGAATAATCCCATCGGAAGTATTTTAAATATTTTCCATCGAGTTCATCCACATGAACAATCACCGGATTTTCTTTGTCAATAATCACCTGTCGCTCCACCTGATTTTCATGTCCTGCCATATCAGCTGCATTCATTCTCAGTTTATATATTCCGTCTTCTGTAAGTGTCTGACTGCTTTCTTTTCTCATCTTTCCTGACTCATCCGACTTTCCTATCCGCCACTCTGTGATCTCTGTTTCTTCTTTTCTTCCGGTGATATCTTCCTTCGAAATATGTGCCTGCACAACCTGAAATATATTTTCCTCTTCTGCCAGATAGTTCACTTTAACCGGTTTACTGGTGATCATATAATCCTGCACTCCTTGTATAGCTGCCTCCGGAACATTCCTGTCAATATAGACCTTATCTGTCACTATCGTCTTATTTCCTGCAACATCTTTTACAATAAAAGTTACAGGAATTCCTTCACCATTCTTCGATTCTTCTTCCATTCGAAATATTTCTGTTTCTTTATTGCTTTTTCCAATTACTTTTTCGCCTGTTTTACAGATAATTCCCGCAATCTGACTTCCATTTAGCCCATCGGAAGATTCTACCCGGACTTCCGCAATATCTTTGTGCCATATCTCCGAACCTCCTATTATTTCATAATGTACTACAGGTTTACTGCTATCCAGCCAGAATTCTTTTTGACTTTCTGAATTTTCTACCCGGTGTCCTTTTTCATCTTCCATCCATATCTTCAATTCATTTCCGCCGTCTGTAAAATTCAATTGTTTCAACAGGAAGCTTTCATTTTGTCTGTCCAATATTCCTTCCTGCTGTTCATTATTTCCATTTTTGAAGAGATATCTTGTTGTCCCTCTTTTGCTCATATGCTTAATTCTTCCATCCGGACGATGAATATAGTATCCGTTTTCCCCATCTGGTTCGTTATATACAATCTGATAAGGTTTTATCGCTTCTTTTTCAGAGTCTTCTTCCGGATCTTTATCCTCTTTTTCAGAGTCTTTATTCGGACCCTTATTCTCATCCTTGTCTTCTTCCGGATCCTTGTCTTCTTCCGGATCCTTGTCTTCTTCCGGATTTTTATTCTCATCTTTGTCTTCTTCCGGATCTGTTTCTTTTTCTGCTTCTCTGTGATCTCCAGCCTCTGCCTGTACAATGCTTCCAACTGCTGACATATCTGCAAACTGTGAGCCTATGATCATTCCTGCTATTACAACTGTGATTGCTTTTTTTATCTTCCTACCCATACCTCTTCTCCTTCCATCTTGATCGCATATTCTTTCTGCAGCTTTTTAAATTCCTCCTGATCCGGCAGTTGTCCGTCATCTCTTACATACTCTTTGATCTTCATGGAACATTCTTCCCTGCTGACGGACGGATCTGCACACATGAATCGGATATGCATCAGTTTTAACTCCTGAGATTCCTTCAATTCTCCGATTCCCTGAATACAGATATCCATTGCCATATCGCACCTGCCTGCTGCTTCATATAATTGTGCAATTTTTTTATACAACATTTCTCTGTTTCCGTCCTCCTGCTCCATCTCCAATAGCTCTGTATATATCTTTGCCGCTTCCTCCTCCGTCTTCTTTTTTTCACAGGCGGCCGCCTGGTATTCTAACATTTCTTTTTTTACCGGATCATTCAGATAATCCGTCTGCATCCCCATCTTTACCAGTTCTAATACCTTTTCTACACTGTCCTCGTCATCCAGAAGTCCATATCCTCTGATCAGGCACTGGATTTCCTGTTTTTGCTTCTCCTCGGATATCTTGCTCCTTTTTTTCCATACCTTTTCCAGATATGCAAGACTCTTTTTATATTTTCTTACATCTTCCGGACATTCCTGTTTTTCATATGCGCCGATCAACATTTTCAGATTCTCCGCAAGTTCTTTATTGGTCAGTTCATTCAGACAAATACGGCTTTTCTCCACATTCCCGACATTTAAGAAATACGCAAGTGCCAGTTCCAGATATTCTTCGTCCCGTTTCTCATTCTCCTGACTGTCTGTGCGTAATTCTGTATTGGCATTACTGGTTGCTTTCTGTTGTTCCTTTATTATTCCGTCAGGTACATTTTTTCTTTGCTGTATCAACATGTACCCTGCCGCCACCACTGCGAAAAATAATGCGATATATATCTTCCACCTGCGTTTTCCTTTGTCTCCCGAACTTTCTTTATTAACTTTTTCTTTCCATTTTGGGATTTGTTTTTGAATTTCTGAAACGCTTTGATAATAAGACCCTTTTGTTCCCATTGTTTTTGAAATGATACTCTGAAGTCTGTGTTCTTCCCACCGGTTCAGATGCGGTTCTGTTTCTGACGAAGCGAGAATATATTGAAATGTCTTTCCCAATCCATATATGTCCAGCTCTTTACTGGCATTTTGATAATAATTCTCTTCCGGAGGGAGAAAATATTCCCGCATGTCCCTCCTTTGCATAAATACTACCTGTTTCATGTTTGTCTCGGCTTTCATATCCAGAAAATAAGCCCTGCCGTCCTCCGCCAGAATAATACTGTATGGATTCACATACTGATAGCATGGATTCCCTCTGCATCTGTGGATCAGTTCCAGCTGTTCTGCAATTGCCTTTAACAACAGGAACATTTCCTTCTTCTCCATTACCGGATGATACTTCAAATATCTGGCAAGTGTTCTTCCCTGTACATTTTCAGAACTGATATAACAGATCTGTCCATGTTCGATCAGACGCAGTACATCATAGCTTTCCTTTTGCTGCAATGCATTCCACCTCAATTCTATTCTTCAGTTTTTTTACAAATGGTAATTTTTTGAACCCTCACACAGGTTATAGAATCTTTATAGATTGATTAACCGAATCTATCTTGAAAATATAGATTAAGCATATACTACCTGATTATTTTCAAAATTTCAAGGCTTTTTTTACTTTTCATGCACTTTTTTATCGCAGAAGATCAGACGTCCCGATAAAAAACGTCCTGACATGAGATATCCTCATGACAGGACGTTCTTTTATCTTCTCTCTGATTTTAAATGGATTATCTGTGGCTGAGTTCTTTCGGTGTATACAGATGTCTTGGAATTCCATCTACCATAACCGGTGATACATCTCCCTGGATCAACGGACGTACATATGAAATAAACTCATTTGTTACATAAGTGCCTTCTTTGTTTACCCAGCTTCTTGGAACCAGCTTTTCATCATTGGCAATCTTATGTACATCTTTCACTTCCGTTCCGCACTGATACGGATCATCGGACAGACGTTTTAAGACAACCATCTTTCCGGTATCTCCTTCGTCTGCTGCTTTTACTGCAGCTCCTCCAACCTGATATGCCTCCAGAATATCTACTCTTGAAGCCGCATGCGATGCAGCTCTCTGCAATGTACTTAATTCAATCGCACGTGTCTTACATCCAATCTCACCTGCAATATAACTCGCCAGATAAGATGCAGTTCCTGATAGCTGTTTGTGTCCGAATGCATCCACAAAATCAATACTGTTGCCAAGTTCACATACATATGTGCCATCTGCTGTACGGATCCCTTCTGATACCGCAACTACGATGGATGTCTTTTCCTGTAATAACTGCCTGATCTTTTCCCCGAATAACTGAAGATCAAACGGCAGTTCCGGCAGATAAATAAGATCCGGACCTTCACAATCCTCTCCCTGTGACAATGCTGTGGAACCTGTCAGCCATCCTGCATTTCTTCCCATGATCTCTACAATAGATACTACGCCCTTTTCATATTCCAGGCAGAAGCTGTCACGGATAATCTCTTTCATCGATGTTCCGATATATTTTGCCGCACTTCCGTATCCCGGTGTATGATCTGTCAACGCAAGATCATTATCAATTGTCTTCGGGCATCCTATGAACCGGATGGAATGTCCAAACACAATTGCATAATCCGATAACTTTTTAATCGTGTCCATAGAATCATTTCCGCCGATATAAATAAATGCTTCAATATCCAGTTTATCCAGAATTTCAAAAATCTTATCATAAACTTCCCGGTTCTCATGTATCTCCGGAAGTTTATACCGGCAGGAACCTAAGAATGCAGCCGGTGTTCTCTTTAATAACTCTGCATCCAGCTCTGTCTTGATGTGATCTGACAGATCAATATATTTTTCCTTTAATAATCCCTGAATTCCATGAAGCATTCCGTACACTTTATTCGCTCCACGGTCTTTTGCTGTCCGGTATACACCGGCAAGACTCGCGTTGATCGCTGCAGTTGGTCCCCCAGATTGTCCTACTATTACATTTCCTTTCATTCGCTTGTTTCCTTCCTGTTTTTATTACATTTTGCTGTTGATTTAATATTAGTATATTTTAACATAAAAGTCTAGTAAATATTATATTTTTTATGCATTTTCACCATTGCAAATAAATAAAAAAATCTCTTATCCTTCACATATACACTTTGTATAATAATATGAAAGACAAGAGATTTTATGATCAATTGATATTTATTCAGCTTTTACAGGATTGGAAACACTTACTTTATGATTATACCACTTTCCTTTTGTTCCGATCAGTGCCAGATCAAATTCTTTGTCCAGTGCCGGCACCGGAACATCAAAACCGTATACTTCTTTCGGCTTACCCTCTATATCTGTTACGACATTACCATTTTCATCTGTTATAGTATCTGTCGTCGGCTGCAGAAGTTTTGCTCCCTTTTTCTTGGCATCTTTTATTGTACCAGGAAACAGATTTACAATATTTTTTGATACAAGACTGATATGAATCGTCATCTTTCCGTCTTTTACCGTCAATGTCCCCTTATCATCATATGCATCATTTACATGAAACATGGAACTGTCCGTTTTAAACTCTGCTGTATAGGTTCCATCTTCAATCGGAGCTTTTGTCTCTTCCTTTTCTGCTGCTTTCTCTTTTTTCGCATCAGACTTCTGCTGTTCTGTCTTTTTGCTCTCTGACCTAGATGTCTTACTGTCATCTTTACTGCCGCACCCTGTAAATACAGACACGGTCATCACAACCGCTAATGCAAGCGTCATCAGTCTTTTTCTTAACATTGTTCTCTCCCTTTAATATTTTTTTACTGTGCATCCATGGCTGCTTTTGTATGAGCTGCATATAACTGCTGGATTGCATCGATTTCTCCAAGACCTGCGATCTGTGTCTTCACACTGTCAAAGTTCTTAGATGCCTCGAACTGGCTCAGCCATGAATCATCATCATCTCCGGCCATGTCATTGTTCGCATGATCACCTGCCACAACCATCAGTGGACGAAGAATGACATTCTTATATCCGGCATCTTTTACTTTTGCGATAACAGATTCACACGAAGTTTCCTCCGGTTCTCCTTCTACTGTTCCGATAAATACATTCTTATATCCCAGCTTTTCCATCTGTGTCTGCATCTGGGAATAGCTGATCTTTGCTTCATCTGATGTTCCGTGTCCCATGAATACAAATGCTGTACTGTCTGCTGCAACTGCATCAAGGCTGTCATATTCTGCTGTCTTAACAGCTTCTGCTGTAATTGCTTCTGCTACTGCTGCTTTATCTGCATTGATCACTGTCGCATCCGATCCGACTTCTCCGAGAAGCGGTTCTGCGATCTTGACAGATTCAAATTTATCTTTGTAACTCTCCACTGCTTCTGTTAACTCTTTATATTCTGCACCATGCATTAAGTGTGTTGGCTGTATAATCAGTTGCTTGACACCGTTTTTTACGGCACGCTCTAAAGCCTGATCCACATTATCAATCTTCTCGCCATCTCTTGCCTGTACATGGTTGATGATGATCTGAGCTGTAAATGCTCTTCTTACAGACCAGTCCGGATTTGCTGCCTGGAGTGCTTTCTCTACTCCACCGATATCGGCTGCACGGCTCGCATTAAAAGAAGTACCGAAACTTACTACCAGAAGTTCCTTTTCTCCGATATCATCTCCATTTAACGGGTCATCCTGGGAAGCATCTCCTGTATCTCTTCCGAAGTAATCCGGATCTGCATTGTCTCCTTCTACCAGTTCTTTCTGCGCATCTGTCAATTTATCCCACGCTTCTTTTGCTGCTTTACACTGTTCATCCGTCTTGTCTGTTCTTTCCTGAACGTAGATCGCATCAATCTTTTTTGCAACTGCATCCGCTGCTTTCTGATCTTCCTTTTTTGAAGAAGTCTCTGTCTTCTTGTTACTGCTGCTGTCTGAGCTGTCTGATTTTGCTCCACATCCGCCAAATGCCGCTACACACATAGCTGCTGATAATAATACTACTACCAGTTTCTTTTTCATTTCTTTCTACCTCCTGTTTTTTGATTGTCAATACATGAGATACAAGATCTCTGCCACCGGCGGTTCCTTCCGGACACATAATATCAAAAAAGCCTCCGCCAGGAAACGAAGACAACGAAAATAAAACTGTATTACATAATATCTACATATCACATACAGTTCTGTGACTTATTTCGTACTGCCAATTCCTCGTGGCCTGAACTTTTACGTTCCTGTACTGCGAAAGGCAGGTCTCCCGGCTTATTGCTCTGGCGCTTCAGCTCCCTTCCCGGTCATCCCAGTGGGTATGCAGCTTCCGCTCGCAAAATACGGTGACGAGTTCGTACAGGATTCTCACCTGTTTCCCTTTTCACCAGTCAGATCATTCTTTCTATAAAATAATTCCCATAAATTATCCTTGATATCCTGACTGACACCTCACACAATCATGATTTAATTTACCTTGTAACCTTACCACAATTGCCCAATCTGTGTCAATACTGCTCGGTCTACCGTGTACGAAACCGTGTATAAAAAATATGACTCGCCGGACATGTAACAGCAAAAAACCCTCGTCTGACTTTATATCAAACAAGGGTTTCTCCTACGTGCGCGAGAAGATTCGAACTCCCGACCTTCTGGTCCGTAGCCAGACGCTCTATCCAGCTGAGCTACGCGCACATATTCATTTTATTGTTTCCGAAGTTTTTGTACCTCAGCAACGAAATTAAGTATAGCGCAATGTATTCCATCTGTCAACAACTTTTTCAAACTTTTTTATTATTTTTTACCCGGAAGATTTCTTTCTTCTTTTGTTAAGGCAAAAAACCCCAACTATGATATAATCAATACATGTTTGTAAATATATTAGGAAACGAGGATTTCTTTATGACAATGACAAAAAAAGTTGCTGTAATCAATGATCTGTCCGGTCTTGGACGATGCTCCCTGACTGCCGCCATCTCTGTATTATCTGCGATGGGCATCCAGACATGTCCACTCCCGACAGCCATCTTAAGTTCTCAAACAGAATATCCAAGCTACTACTGCTATGATTTTACCGATAAGATGGATTATTTCCGTCAGGAATGGAAGAAACTCGGCACTTGCTTTTCTGGGATCTACACCGGTTACATTGCCAGTGTACCTCAGATTGAAGAGATTTTTCATTTTCTGGATACGTTCCAGACACCAGATACTTTTCTTCTAGTTGATCCTGTAATGGGTGATGACGGCATGACCTATGATATGTATACTTCCAAATTCCTGTCTGCCATGAAGGAACTGACCGCACGTGCAGATGTTATCACTCCAAATATTACAGAGTTCTGTCTGCTGACAGATATGGATTACAATACCCTGCAGAACTCCTCTTTGTCCCTGCATCAGCTCATTTCATGCCTCAAAGATGCAAGCCATACATTAACAGCAGAACGTACGAAAAAGATCCTTATCACAGGAATTCGCTTTACTACAGATGATGGAATCCCTAAGATTGGGAATCTCCTGTTAGACGGCTCTTCGCATTTTCTGTCGGCATTTCCCTGCTGCGATGGAAGCTATTCCGGTACCGGCGATCTCTTTGCCTCCTGTATCACAGGTGGACTTGCCCGCGGAACTTCCCTTACAGAAATGATGCAGACTGCCGGATCTTTTCTCGAAAAAGCATTAGCTGATTCCGTAAAAGAACAGGTCCCTGTAAACGAAGGAGTTAACTTCGAAAAATATTTATATCTCTTGCATTAAGAAAAATCACCATATATCCCGATAAAATTTCTCTACTGAAATTTTTCCTTTTGATATATGGTGATTTTCTTTCTATAATGATTCGTATCTTAAATTCATATTTCGTTACATAATTTCTGACAATCTAATCTGTGCTTCCACAGCTTCTGCCAGTAATTTATGATTTTCCGGATAATATCTTGTCGAAAATACATACTCTCCATCATTCACAAATACTTCTACCGATGATCTATCAGCCAAAATCTTCAGATCCTTCACTTCATCCACTTCCACATAACGCATGCTTCGTCCTGCAGATACAGAAGTCTTGTCCTGACTTATAAAATGCATCCGGAATCTTCCGTCTGCATAATCCAGGATCAGTTCATTCGACAGGATGACTTTAAAATGGTTTTCTGCAATATTTAGAATCTCCAGTTCATACACTGGATAACCTTCACTGGACAGCATACCTTTTACAGCACTTACCAGATGTTTCTTCTCATCCAGTTCGCGAATCGGGCGCTGACAGATCTTTCCATTTTTCTCGAAGAGTTCTCTCGGAAATGTAAAGCAATGCTGCCATCCCGTCTGAATCGTCGGATTTGTATACTCTTCACAGTCCGGCATTCCCATCCAGCTGATGTGAATTCTTCGTCCGTCTTCTGTCTCAAAGCTCTGCGGTGCATAATAATCAAATCCATAATCCCATACTTGTTGCTGCTCCCCATACAAAATCTTTTCTAACCCCCATGCTTATTCTCCCTGTTTTCATTATACTGTAATTGTATTATACCGCAAAAATTCATACTGTGCATTATAAGTGAGGCCGGAGATTTCAAAAAACTCCGGCCTCACTTATGTTACATTGATATATTAACTTTCAAACTGGCTGTGATACAGTTTATGGTAAAATCCACCTTTTTTCAGCAGTTCTTCATGATTGCCCTGCTCGATGATCTTACCGTCTTTCATAACTAAGATTAACGAAGCATTCCGTATCGTGGAAAGTCTGTGTGCTACGATAAAGCTTGTTCTGCCCTTCATCAGTTTATCAAATGCTTCCTGTACCTGCAGTTCGGTACGGGTATCAATACTTGATGTCGCCTCGTCTAAGATTAGCATCGGCGGCAGACAAAGCATGACTCTTGTGATACACAGAAGCTGTTTCTGTCCCTGGCTGATGCTGTCTTCATGGAGCACCGTGTCCAGACCTTTCGGAAGTCTGCGGATGAATTCCCAGCTTCTTGCTTCTTTCGCCGCACAGATAATCTCTTCATCAGTTGCATCCGGCTTTCCAAAACAGATGTTGTCTCTCACGGTTCCGCTCTTGATCCAGGTATCCTGCAGTACCATGCCAAAGCTGCTTCTGAGCGCATGTCTGGATACTTCCCGGATGTCTTTTCCATCCACCAGGATCTTTCCTTCATCTACGTCATAGAAACGCATCAGCAGGTTAATAAATGTCGTCTTACCGCATCCGGTCGGACCAACGATTGCGATACGCATACCTGGTTTTACATCCAGATTGAAATTCTTAATCAGTTCTTTTTCTTTATCATAACTGAATGCCACATCATCAATTGTAACATTGCCATCGACTGTAGCAAATACTCCTTCTGCATCCGGTGTCTCTTCTTTCTGCTCCAACAGGTCAAAGATACGGTCCGCACATGCCAGCGCATTCTGCATCTCTGTAATTACCGAACTGATATCATTGAACGGCTTCATATACTGGTTCGCATAGGATAACAGTACAGAAAGTCCTCCAACCGTCAGTGTTCCGCCCGGTATCAGAAAAGCTCCGAGTAGTGCTACTCCGGCGTAAATGATATTGTTGACAAATCGTGTAGATGGGTTCGTTAAACTGCTGTAAAATACCGCTTTCTGGCTGTATGTCTGCAGTTCTTTATTGATCTCATCAAATCTTCTGGATGATTCTTTCTCGTAACCGAATGCTTTGACTACCTTCTGTCCGCCGATCATTTCTTCGATCAGTGCAGTCTGGCGTCCTCTGGTCTCGCTCTGCTTCCGGAACATCGTATAAGATCTGGAAGAAATGAATTTCGCTACTACGAAACTAAATGGTGTCAGAACGATCACTAAAAGCGTTACCCACACATTCTTGGAGAACATGAAGATCAGCGTCACAACGATCGTCACAATCCCGGAAAATAACTGTGTAAATCCAAGTAACAGACCATCCGATAAGATATCTGTATCTGCAATGACACGGCTTACGATATCTCCGGTGCTGTGCTGATCCAGATAAGATAACGGCAATACCTGAATGTGGCGGATCGCCTGCGAACGGATATCCTGTACGATCCGGTAAGTCATACGGTTGTTCAACAGATTCATGAACCAGGTAGCAAGTGCCGATATCACAATGAATACCAGAATCTGTCTCAGATAATACCACATCATATCAAAGTTCACCTGATGTGCTGCTACCACTTCATCGATCGCATCTCCGAATAAGACTGGCACATACAACTGCAATACTACAGAGATCGCAGCAAAGATGACACTGAATCCAAGGAAAATCTTATATTTCCCTATGAGCTTTAATAATTTCTTCATTACTCTGCCGCTCCTTTCTCTGTCTTCTCCGAAGTCTTCATTACAACCGGACGTTCTTCAGGGAACTGTGAATAATAGATTTCCTGATAAGTCTCACAGGTTTTCATCAGTTCTTCGTGTGTTCCCTGTCCTGCCAGTTCACCGTCGTCCATAACCAGGATCTTGTCCGCCTGCCGGATGCCGGAAATTCTCTGGGATACCAGGAATGTTGTCACATTGCCTTCCAGTTCACCGATTGCTTTACGAAGCGCTGCGTCTGTCGCAAAATCCAGTGCACTTAAACTGTCATCCAGTATCAGGATATCCGGCTTGCTGAGCAGTGCACGCGCGATCGTAAGACGCTGTTTCTGTCCTCCGGACAGGTTGCGTCCGTTCTGTTCCACTTCAAAATCAAGCTTTCCAGGCTTAGATTCTACAACATCTTTTGCCTGAGCGATTGTGATCGCTTTCCACAGATCTTCATCTGAAGCCTGATCATTGCCCCACTTTAGATTATCACGGATACTTCCTTTGAACAGGATGGAACGCTGCTGAACCACTCCGATCTCACTGCAAAGTTCTCCCTGCGGATAGTCCTTTGCATTGACGCCATTTACCTTTACCGTACCTTCCTGTGGATCATAGAATCTCGGAATCAGGCTGACCAGTGTACTCTTACCACTTCCGGTTCCGCCGATGATTCCAATCGTCTGTCCTTTCTTCGCCCGGAAGGTGATGTCTGATAAGCTGGATGCTCCGGCACCTTCATAGGTGAAAGTGACATGGTTGAATTCAACAGCCATATTATCATCAGCTTTATCATTTCCAGCCACTGCTTTGTATTCCATACTGGACTTCACATCCAGAATACCAGCCACACGGTCTGCACACGCCATTGATTTATTCAACGTAATGATCAGAGATGCCAGCTTGATCAGCTCTACAATGATCTGTGCCATATAGTTATACAATGCCACAACCTGTCCCTGCTGCAGATTCCCGATATTCACCTGCACTCCGGCACGCGCGATCAGTAACACAGTTGCCACGTTGATCAGTACATACGTGAGCGGATTCAGAAGAGCAGAAATTCTTCCTACGAATTCATTCAGTCTCGTAAGCTCACGGTTTCCTTCTTCGAATTCCTCCACCGACTGTTCTTCCCTGCAGAACGCACGGATGACACGGACACCTGTCAAATTCTCTCTTGTAAGTCCTGTCACACGGTCCAGTCCTGCCTGTACTTTCTTGAACAGCGGAATACTGATCAGCATAATGGAAAATACAACTACAAACAGGATCGGCACTGTCACGACAAAGATCAGTGCGCAGTGCACATTGATGGTAAATGCCATCACCATCGCACCGATCACGACAAACGGACTCCTCAGCAACAGACGCAGTCCCATGTTAATTCCGTTCTGTACCTGATTCACATCGTCCGTCAGTCTTGTGATCAGCGTGTCTGTTCCAAGCGTGTCCAATTCTGTAAATGACAGTCCCTGGATATGGTCGAACATGGCCTGTCTGACACTGGTCGCAAATCCAACACTCGCCTTTGCGGCAAAGAACTGTGCGGTAAAGCTGCACAACAGTCCGACTGCTGCCATAAGCAGCAATACGAAGAACATTTCCACAATATATCCACGATCATTCTTCGCAACGCCCACATCAATGATCTGAGCTACCACAACCGGAACCATAAGATCGAATACCACTTCTAATAATTTAAAAAGCGGTGCCAGAATGCTTTCCCTGCGGTATGGCCTCAGAAATTTCTCAAGACGCTTCATTTCTTTCACTCCATTCCTTTTTCTATCCGATAACTAATAAATCATCTGTTATCTACTTATCATAATGTTCCTTGACTGTTTTATTATAGTCCGTTATCATTGATATGAATAATATTGTTTTTATAGCTTTGCAATACAAAAAATATATAAGGCAGGTAATCCAACATGGAACTCAGACAGTTAGAATATTTCCGCGAGATTGCATCCACCGGCAGCATCAACGAAGCTGCAAGACACTTAAATATGTCCCAGCCGCCGCTCAGCTATCAGATCCGCCAGCTGGAAAATGAATTAAATGTAAAACTTTTCGACCGCACCAGCAAGGGTGTTACCCTGACTGAAGCCGGCAAGCTTCTCTACGACCGCTCCGGTAACCTGCTGGAATACGCCCGATCTACCGAACTGGAAGTCTCAAAAACCGGTAAAAAACGTATCTTACGTATCGGCCTGACTCCAACAACGGTAGATACCATCATGCCTTATATTTCCCAGTTTTCGAAAAAAAATCCCGACGTGAACTTTGAAGTCCACGACGGGATCACTTATTCGCTTTATCAGTATCTTCTGGACGGGATCATCGATATCTCCGTTGCCAGAACACCACTGCGTCTTGACGAGGTGTCTTATATGGAATTGTGTTCTGAGCCGATGATCGCGGTATCTGCGCCAGAAAATACTGCCCCTTCCTTAAAACTCGCTGATCTTCTACACAGACCATTAATCTTATACCGAAGATACGAAGAACTCATCATGAATACCTTTCATGCCCAGAATATGAATCCGGACATCTTCTGTGTCTGCGACGATCCGAGAGGTGCAATGCTCTGGGCAAAGGAAAATCTTGCGACTGCCATCTTTCCACAGTCCATGGCAAGCTTGTGTGATGGCCTTTGTATACAAGAATTGGATGAGCCGGATCTTGTAACTAAGATACTTCTGATCTGGGCAAAGGGTAAGAAGCCGGTGCCGCTTGTACAGGAGTTTCTGAATGTGTGTGGAGAGCGTTAACGCATTAGAGCTTACGGCTCACCCACCATATACCAATTATAAGATATACCGCCATCATTCCCAATATGGCAGATGTTGCAACCAGTTGATTCATATTTTCCAAAGCAACTACTAACAACAGAAGTACAATTTCGCCACACCAATAGGACCAGATACATTTCCTTTTTCCGTAATCAGTAATCCAAGTTTTGGAATCCACGATCCAGAGTAAATTGATGAATATTCCAAAACCAATAGATACAATTAGTGACGTAACCGCTTCTGCTGACATATTTGTCATTCCATTTTTTACAAACGCAATACATAACACCAGCAAATCATATAGTAATAGCAATATAGCATTTCTTTTTAACGCTTTCATTTTTTTATGAATGTTCACTTTTTCTCCTCCTCGTTATCCTAAAAATAATCCTGGATATTACAAAGACTGTCACTAGGCCTATATACACTCTAACTATCAGGAGTAAATCCTGTTGTATCTCAGGATACTTATTTCCTAACCACATTACAATGAAAAGCAACATCATTCCCCAAGAAACTAATGCGATTCCTACTATATTATCTAATTTTTTCATACGTTCACCTGTTTACTATATTGCCTTAACGCTTCTGTTGCTTTTTGGTAATCCTTATTTCCCACAAAAATATAATACTTTTTTCCTTCATTTTCTCTAAATCCAAAATCTCCTGATCCTGTTATAAATAGCAATGTTACAAATTTAAACATATTATTTTTGTTTCTAACATCTATCCGATATGTTATTTTTTGTGATGATAAAATTGTTTTTATGTTTTCGCATTCCACAGGATTGCTCGTTTTTGCCAGTAATTTCATTTTGTCATCATTCCCTTTCTTTACTATTCATGCTCTTCTATTTTCCCATCCTTAATATAAATGATTCTTGTCCCATATTTCGCCAGTGACAAATCATGCGTCACCATTATAATTGTCATTCCTTCCTTATTCAGACGAGATAAAATCTCCATAACCATTCTAGAATTGTCACTATCCAGATTTCCAGTCGGTTCATCCGCCAAGAGAATCTGCGGTCTATTGGAAATTGCACGCATAATAGAAACTCTCTGTTGTTCTCCACCAGACAACTGCGCCGGATACTTTTTTTCTAAACCTTTCATATGGAATTCATCCAATAATTCCTGTGCTCTTGCAGTTCTATTCTTTTTAGACATTCCTGCATATCCAAGTGGGACAGCAATATTTTCCAAAACATTCATTTCCTGAACTAAATGATACGCCTGAAAAACAAATCCAATTTTCCGGTTTCTGATTTCTGCCATTTTTTTATCATTCAAATTTTTAATAGATATCCCATCCAATGTGTATTCCCCTTCGGTTGCATAATCTAATACCCCCACAATATTTAACAATGTTGATTTTCCACTTCCTGAGCTCCCATAAATACAAACAAATTCTCCCGGATGAATCATCAAATCTACACCTTTCAACACATTGGTTTCTATATTTTTTCCATAATATGTTTTTTTTATATCTTTTAGTACAATCATTTTCTTTTTCTAATCCCCATTTAAAAGCTCAATCACTTTTCTTTGTTTTATTTTTATATAACTCTTTCCAGACACAATAATAGTTATTAACAAATAAACACTTATACTTGCAATGAATGACACGATACTCCCTTCTACTTTTATATAACCGATCATAATTCCCATATCAACAAAGTATGTAACTATGTAGCCAATACCTATTCCTATGAACATTCCTATCCCATTCAATAAAGCAACCTCTGCAAACATTTCATAAAATACCGTCCTATAATCCGCTCCACACGCAAGACTAATCCCGTATGCTTTTTTTCTATGGTTAAATAATAATTCGAAAATTGATATCATCCCTCCCAAAAAAGCTATTAAAAATAAAATACCAGCCTGCATGATTACCCGTATCGATTGCTTCACTTTATATCCATTATTCTTTAAGTCTATTTCCGGAGAATAGATACGGTAAGAATATACTTCTCCATGCATTTTATTTAAATACTCTTCTATATTCTTTAACATCTGATCTTTATTTTCTAATTCCTTAGAATTCCATTCCATATGAATGTATGCCGGTTCTATTTTTTGTTCTATCTGTTCCATATATTCAACAGGAACAATTACACAATTCTTCAGTTCTATATTCTCCACTTCTGTCTTCCATGATTGCTCATTTATCCGTGTCGGCATTTTCCTTGGAACCATTTCAGAAATCGTAAATATATCTTCGATACTTTCTTTATTGCTTCCCCAATAGCAATAGCCTTTCTTTAATCCTAATTTATCATAATCCGCTAAAATCATTGTAAACTCATAATTTTTATCATTTGCTACGTAAAATTCTGGTAAGGCAATATAGAAAAAGGTTTTCCCACTCGATATTTTCTGTATCTTTTCATAATCTTGAATCGTCAACGCTACTGTCTCTGATAACATTTTTTCATTAAATCCAGATATCTCAAGACATAAATCTCGACTTTGGTTTGCTCTTCTTCTTTCTTCCTTTACTAGTGAAGAATACATATTCATTGCATATACCAACACACTCATTCCTAATATCATCTCAATAATCATCAATATTGAGATCCATTTATTCCATTTTAACCGTTGCCATGCTCTTCTTATAATATAGCTCACTCTGTCTCCTTCATTTTCAACATTAATGCAATTGGATATAGCTTTATTTTCTTTATCGAACATCTTGCTAATATTCCACAGGTTAACAACGATATCGTAATCATTTCCACAATAATCACTCCATCCACCACGATAACATTATCTAATTGAAGCATTCTGGCCAGTGGATTCATCGTAACAATTACTAACAGCACTGCAATTCCTGTAATCCAAAAAGTTTCCAAAAGTGCCTCTATCCGCATCTCTTTCCTGGAAGCTCCCAGTGCCAATTTGATTCCTACCGTTCCCTGCTCTTCGTCCCTCTTTTCTATAAGTACGATAGATTCATTTAATGCAAAAAAAGTGAGTGCAACCATTGCAATAAGTCCCCGGACAATTCTCCATTGTTTTTTTGTTGTCAATGCATTTTTATATAATTCCATTCCTGTAGTTGTTGATATAAGCTCCGATTTCGGATCATTTTTTTCAATGATCTTTGTTCCCTTATCTGCAATTTTTTCTAAATTATTACTTTCTCCCCAAAAAGTTCCTGTAAATTGTATCTTTTCTTTGTTCTGATATATATCCTTCATTGTCTGATACGGGATTACAATTCCCGAATATATGCTGCTGTTCAATATACCTACAATCTTACACTTTTTATCTCGGATTAAAATACCATCTCCAACTTTATAAGAATATGTTTTAGCACATTGACCATCAACCAAGCATACTGCTGCACCAGTCTTCATTTCCCTTTTATTGAACATCCTTCCATTAATATCAGGCATTGGATAAGCATATTTTTCATCTATTCCTATTATAGAAACATATTTATCCCCCCATTGTTTAAAATTCTCTTCTTTATATGCTTTTATCGAATACTCCATTCCTTCTGGAAAAAGAATATCAAATTTTTCACTAAACCAATCAATCTGCACCGAACTATTCATTTTTTTAAATGTCGTAAAATAGAACACTCTGTCTACCGATCTTATATTAGCCAAACAGAATGCTGGAAGCAAAAGACCTACATAAAACGAAAGAATATATAAGAAGTATCTTTTCTTTTGGTATTTGATTTTTATCCAGGTTTGATACCCTATATATAAGTACCGTTTCATACATTTCCCCTTACTTTTTATAAATTCGGTATATTTTTTTTGCTTTCGGCATAACTATAAAGTACTCTCCCTGATTGTTTTCATCTATTTGCGGATTTTCTTCATTTTCCAGTCCTGAAATGATTGCAAGAGTTTCCTTATACTCCCCATTCCATCCCAATGAATATACCGATGCTCCCGATCCAGAAATACATATTATTTTCTTGTCTTCAATCAGAAAATCAGTTATCCCAAATCCATATGGTAATTCAGATACCTTTTTTAACTTGTTCCCACTAACAGACAAAAACCACTCAGGTGCTGTGGTGACCGCTCCAAAGCTATCATTTTTCTTATCATAAAACCGTACCATGGAATTTATTCCATATATTTCTGATTGATAACTTGCAATTGATCCGATAAAATTTGCTCCTATTTCTTCTTCATCTCCATTGCTATATTTATCTATTACCGCCTCTTTTAATGACATTCCCGTAACGTATATTCCCTCTTCGTTTACTGCCATTTTTTGTGGAACATAATCTGGATCATTTATTTTTTTGTTTATCAAATCTACTTTATCTACATAATTTAACTGCTCATCAAATATCTGAACTCTATTATTTCCTTGATCAAGAACATATATTTCATGATTATATTCTTTAATTGCACCTGGAGATAAAAACTCCCCTTCTCCATTACCAGTCTTTCCAATTTTTTTAATTAGATTTCCAGAATAATCCATTTGTATAATAGCATCACTTGCTTTATCCGAAATCATTATCGAATCTTCCAGGCATATGATTCCATTTGGCTCATTTTCACATTTCCACTCTTCTACATTATATCCCGCATCGACATCTTCAAGAGACGCTAAATCTGATGTTTTATTACTTATCTCCTTATCGTTCTCTGCATAAATAGGTAATACATCACTTTTAGAATTAAGCATAATATTATAATTTTCACTCTTTTTGTGTTAGCATCCACTCAAACAAAAAAGCAAACTCCCCATAATAGCGATAATAAATATTCTCCTTTTCACAATTCCCACCTCTTCTTTGCCAAAAATAATTTCTACCATGAAACTATAATTGTCCATTTTCTCAATTCAGTAAAATGGTATGATTCCTTTTTCCAAATACACCAAAACAACTCGATTTACTTACCCTTACTATACCCAATAAATCTTATCCTGCTTCTTAACAAATCTGAATAATTCTTAATTTCTAACAGGCGGTTTTCGCAGTATCTTATTCTATATATATCGGAAAACTTAAAACAATTGCATATCTGTTTTCATTATTTATAATTTCAGATTCTCCTTTCATCTGCTCCATCATATTTTTTATATTCTGTATTCCTATTCCCGTTCCTTTTACATACTCTTTTTTAGTATTTTTTTGATTTTCAAAATCTATCTGTATCATATTTTCATTATTCTTCATCTCCAAAATAATTGGGTACTCTTTATCCGCATATTTTTTTATATTTGAAACCAGATTATCCATAATACGTCCTATATATCTATGGTAAACCTGTACTTTTGCTTCACCCCATTCCATATTTTTAACAATCACTTGATACCCTTCTGCTTCAACAAATGCGCAAAATTCTGATAGATATTCCCCCAATGCATATTCCACATTTGCCGGTGGATCTAATTCTATTTTTTCCTGCTTTTGAATCAAAAAGAAATCGAACAACTGATCTGTCAGTTTCCTGATCTGATTTGCTTTTTGATAGCTCTTTTGTATATATTCCTGATTCTCATTATTTGTTGATTTCTTTATTGCAATTTCTAAAAAAGTAATCAGACTTGTCAATGGCGTCCGAAGGTCATGCGCCATCGCAAGCACCAATTTACTTTGATACTCTTTCATCTGCTTTTCATTTTCTTCTTTTTTTATCAAAGTCTTGCGCATCTGATCCAATCCGTAGGCGAGATTTCCCAGTTCGTCTTTTCCTCTCACCTCTATATCGGCATCCCAATATCCGCCCTCTATTTGCTGGATAGATTCACTTAACTTTTGTATATATTTCACTTCTTTTCTTATTCCAAAAATAAATACAACAAAACATATTCCAAAGCTGATTGCAGTAATCGTAAATATAAAAAAGAGTTTTATCTTCACTTCATAATCCGCATAAATATATACATCCGCATCACCATCTTCGAATTTTACATTTTGCAAAAAATACCAGGTATAATTCAACATGTCATTTTCTACTGGCTTTAATAAATTGGCTTCTACATAAAAATTATCAAATAATATTTTTCTTTCTCTTGAAACTGAAAAATATGAAATCTTCTGCTTATTTGACCATTTTTTCAATTTTTCAGAGTCTGTAGCTGCCACATGATTTTCAGTAACATATTTTTGCAGACGCTTCACATAAGGTGTTTCCGCCTTATATATATAATCGGATTCATAATAGTAGTTCATTAATACATGACTACCACCAAAATATAATAATATAAAAACAATACTTCCTATTAAAATTCCTTTCAAAAGTAATAGTAACATTTTAACTGTAAGATTGGCATTTTTTACTTTAACCAAATGTATACCCCTTTCCCCATACAGTTCTTATTATTTTTGGATTTTGTGGATCTTCTTCTATTTTTGACCTTAATTTTCTGATATGTACCATAATCGTATTAGCCGATGCCTTGTAAAATGGTTCCTGCCATACACTTTCATATAAATTTTGTATAGAAAATATTTTTCCTGGATATTTCATCAGCAATAATAAGATTCTATATTCTATATCTGTCAAACACAGTTCTTTTTCTCCCATATACACATCATTATACACGCTGCTAATAACTATCCCATGCCTTTCAATCCATTCCTCTTTTTGGGAATCTCTATGAAATTCGGTATCATATACCTGATGTCTTCGTAACAACGCATGAATTCTTGCAAGTAATTCTGCCGCTGAAAATGGTTTTACCAAATAATCATCCGCTCCCGCTGTTAATCCCGTAATCTTATCTTCCTCACTTAATTTTGCTGTTAAAAAAAGAATTGGAACAACTGATCTTTTTCTTATTTCTTCACAAGTTTGAATACCTGATATTCCAGGCATCATAATGTCCAATATTACAAGGTTTATTTCTGCGGAAAATTTATTAAGTCCGTCTGAACCGTTTTTTGCTTCTGTTATCAAAAAATTTTCAGATTCCAACAATATTCTGAGACTCTCCCGGATATCCGGATCATCTTCAATAATTAAAATATGATTCATATATTCCACTCCTTCTACACATTCTACTGTTCAAATCATAACATACAAATCATAATACCCAGAAAAAATTAAGAATTTTTCAGATTTTTTAATCCCATATTTAAGAATTGATCTGTAAAGTATAAATTATCAAATACTAAGGAGGAGCGTTGTAAATGAAATTTCTTAAACAAACACTATTTTTTATTATTGCTGGAATTACAATAAGTATAACTTTTTGTTCTACCACTTATGCTGCTACTGCTTATTCAAAATTATCTTTACCTCCCTCACAATCTTCGGAAGATAATTTAGCGGATTCCAGTGACCGTAGTCTTCACACAACCAAATATGTCGTCACATCTGCCCAAGCCACCTTACGCACCGGACCAGGAAATAACTATTCTTCTGCCGGCACCGTCAAAAAAGGAAACATTATCTTAGTAGTGTCAATTTCTAACAATTGGGCTAAATTTAAACTTAGGAACAATTGGGTTTATATCTCTGCTTCTTCTATCAAAAAGCTTTAACCGATATAAATCATAACTGAAACATATAAACGCATAATGAAAAAAAGATTATCCAGATATTTTTCTCCAGATAATCTTTTTTCTTTATTATTCTATTGTTGTATCTTCTCTTCTACTCCACCTTCGTCTTCTTCGGCAAAAACAGACTCAAAAGCAGCGATACCACGAACACTCCTGCCACCGCATTTCCATTAAATACATCTCCTACCGCACTTGGAAATGCTGCAAAGAAGTTCCCGGATGTCTGTGTCAGACCAACTCCGATACTAAATGACAGTGACACGATAATCATTGTTCTGTCATCGAATTTACATTCTTTCAGCATCTTGATTCCTTCATACATGATCGATCCAAACATCATAACCGTACATCCGCCAAGCACTGCCTGTGGAAGTGAATTGAAGAACGCTCCAAGCGGCGGGAATAATGATGCAAGGATCAGAATCAGTGCTCCCATCAGAATTGTAAAACGGTTGATTACCTGTGTCATCGTCACAAGTCCGATATTCTGGCTGAAAGAAGTCAGCGGCAGACATCCGAAACATCCGGAGATTGCACTGGAAAATCCATCAACTGCCAGTGAACCGCGAAGTTCTTTCATCTTAAGATCACGTCCAAGTGCTCCCGTACAGACTGCCGTCGTTGCACCTGTCGTCTCTGCTGCCGATACCAGGAATACGATTGCGATCGTAAAAAATGCTCCCAGATTGAATACCGGCTTATGACTGGTCAGGAACACAAGCTTCGGGATACTGAACACACCAACCTCCTGAATCGTCTTATGAATACCGGAAAAGTCAACCATCGGTGCGATTCCCGCTACAGTAAATATAATTGCAAGTGCATAGCCAAATACCAGTCCGACCAGCACATTTAAATTCTTATATACGCCTTTCAATACTTCTCTGGATACCAGACATACGATCAATGTAAATGCACCTACTACCAGATGATACCACGAACCGAAGTCTTTCACTCCGCTTCCGCCGCCCCAGGAATCCATACCTACCGGCAGAAGTGATAATCCAATCGCGATAACTACACAAGCCGATACAACCGGAGTCAGATATTTTCTCCAGTACTTGGCACTCAGTCCGACAAAACCTTCAAAAATACCACCCAGAATAACTGCACCAACCATACCTTCATATCCAAGATTCGGATTCGTTGCAATTACCAACAGACTTCCAAGAAACGTAAAACTGACTCCCATAATAATCGGAAGTCCTGATCCGATCACTCCAATCGGATATAACTGTAAACAGGTTCCAATTCCGGCTACAAACATCGCACACTGCAATAACTGTGTAATCTCCGCCGAACTTAAATGTGCCCCATTACTTCTAAGTACTGCCGCACTACACACGATCAGTACCGGAGCCAGATTCGATACGAACATCGCCAGTACATGCTGTAAGCCGAACGGAATGGCTTTTTTAAGTGGAACTCTTCCGTTCAGCTTATAGATATTCTCTTCACTGACCGTCTTTATCTTTTCTTCTTTGTTGCTTTCCATGACTTTTCCTCATTCTCTCTGTAAAATTTTATTTATTATAAGTTTAACTTATATTTTTCAAGAAAGCAACACGAGAATTAATAAATGCATTTATTACTTTAATACAATCCGAAAATATTCTACTGTCGTTGAAAGAAGAAATATTCCACACACTGCCATTTGCAGATATTTTTTCTTAATTACACTTTCAATAAAATCTTTTAAAAATATAAAATCAATCACACTACCAATAAGAATGCTCCCCACATCCATGATACTGTTTATTGCTTTTATCGAAAACAACTGGAACATCCATATCAGACTGGCTGCCCCCAGACACCAGATAAGTGAAAAATAAAATTCCCTTTTTTCACGAATTTCCCAATATTGCCGTAAAAGAACCACACATGTAGTACATCCTATGATACAGCCATAAAATGCAATCGAAGAAAACACTTTTGTTGACTGTGTAACCATTACACCTAATACTGCCATTACAAAGCTAATTCCACTGATTAACCATTTCATTTTCTTTGCCGCATGATACTCCGATATCTTTGCCGTTGATTTCATAATCTCTACTACGTTCTTCC
>UMFG01005966.1_pt1 | contig 36025 bp, 34 predicted proteins | sample 1964961 | NCBI WGS metagenome assembly UMFG01 (sample SAMEA4836041, study PRJEB28245) | human gut metagenome | biome: gut microbiome; material: fecal sample | place: Denmark | collected 2008
TCCGAAACCGAGGGCTACTTTGAGGACGGCAAGCAGGAGGGTATTCAACAAGGGATTCAACAGGGGGTGAAAAAAGGTATGCAACAGGGTATTGAAGATACTCAACGACAAACCCTGCAAAATCTCTTAAAAAACGGCTACGATCTTAAAACAGTGAAAATAGCCACCGGTCTTTCGGAGGAGCAAATAAAGAAGATGGCATCAGAGCTCGGATTGAGCCTTAATTAATATCTCTCCGGCCAGAAAGCATGGATGCCTAAATGCGCTGATTTTAATATCGACCGCTGCATCAGCGGTCAATCTGTCCTGCTCTTTTTGAAATCAACGCTCACGCGGCAGAATTTTTATCTCTTCTACCCCCGGATCAGGCTCAACACGCGGCCATTGCGAAATAAGAGTATCGATCAAGCGTGCCAGAGGAATTGAAAATACCACTCCCCAAAATCCCCACAGCGTTCCGAAGATCAGGATTGAACTAAGTATGGAAAAGGCATCAAGATCCATAGTTTTTGAAAAGAGCATGGGAGTCAAAACATAGCTGTCTAAAAGCTGCAGAACCAGCCATGCGCCCACGAACCAGAAAAAAATCGAGGTGAAACCGAATTGCAGCGCTCCGAAAAGAAGAACCGGCACACCCACCAGTACCGCCCCCACATAAGGGATCACTACCGAAAATCCCATACCTATGCCGAGCAATACCGTGTAATTCAAGCCGAAAGCCCAAAACAATGCACAATTAGATAAGCCCGAGATCAAAATGTGCATGAGCGAACCGTTCACATAGGAATGAAGCATGGAATTGAGTTTTGGCCAAAAGCGATGAATGAGAGCACTGTCGGATGGAAGCACATAACGTAACATGCGTCGTTGCAGGGTTTGTTTATTCAGCAACATCAGGAAAATAAAAATCGGCACGATAATTAGATTTACGGCCCAGGACATGACATTAACCACCGACGGCATGATCTTGTCTTTTAAAATCTGCGCCGTATTGCTCATGAGCGCAGTACGCATATTACGCGAGCAATTCTCAATACGCTCCTGATTCAACATGGTCGGTAAGGGATCCGGCATGGTTTCCACAAAGGAATAAATTTTTCTGGCCACCGCCGCATCTAAAGCGTTGCCGCTTAGGGCATCCCCATGCTCAACGAAACCGTCCTCCTCGGCATTTTGTTGCATGGTATCCTGACTGTAAAGTACCAGCGCATTATAAAAGTCCGTTCCCTGCTTAACCACGCGCGGCGCGATAAATACCATTACACCCACACAAACGCCCACGAACAACATCATGATTATGCTCGCAGCTAAGTTGCGATTCATATGAAAGCGTTTTTTTACCCACTCCACGCCCCAATCAAGCACATAGGCAAAGCACAGTGCCACCACCAAGGGTCCTACAAGCCACATGAAGTAATAAACGATCACGAAGCAGGCTATTAATACCATGGCAAATTCCACGGTTCCGGGGGCCGAAAAATTACGGCGATACCACTGTTTTAAAAGGTTAATCATATACGTCCTGCCCTTTGCAGGCTCCAATCCTTTTGCCCAAATATACTCAAAACATTATAGGGGCTTTTACAAAAGTACGCCTGAGTTTAATATGACTGAGTGATATTTTTTTCGGAGCATATATGCGCTCTTTCTTGCTTTCTGCTTTTCTTACCGCCAGTTTGTGCCTGCCCGGACACTCTCTGGCCGATGAATATACACTGCCGGATATAGGAACCGCCGGGATAACCGCACTTTCGGTGCAAAAGGAAATGCAAATCGGCCAATACTTTTTACGCCAGGCCCGCGGATCAATGAGCATAATCGATGATCCGGTATTGAATGAGTATTTAAACAGTATCGGCAATCGTCTGCTTATTGCGGCGGGAAACGTACGTTTTCCTTTTACATTCATGAATGTAAATAATCCCGCCCTCAACGCCTCGGCTTTTTTGGGAGGAGTAGTACAGGTAAACAGCGGCCTTTATCATTACTGTGAAACCGAGGATCAGTTCGCATCCGTTTTATCCCACGAAATATCTCACGTTACATTGCGCCATATAGCCAGATTCATAGAAAATCAAACTCAAGTAACAGCGCTCTCAACGGCAGGCATCATAGGGGCAGTGGTCATGAGCATTATCAACCCCGCCGTAGGAGCCGCCGCGCTCAGTACCACTATGGGAGCCACGGTACAAAGTCGCATCAACTTCACTCGTGACAACGAATACGAGGCCGATCGCGCCGGCATTGATCTGTTGGCCAAAGCCAAGTTCAATCCCTTCGGCATGCCCGATCTCTTTCGTCTGTTGCTCGAGCGTCAGGGAAACATTAACCCGGCCTTTGCCATGCTCATAGACCATCCCTTGTCGGAGATCCGCGTAGCTCAGGCGCAAAGCCGAGCGGAGCAACTAGGTAAACGCAAAAATTCCGCCAATCCTAACTTCTATATGGCCAAAGCCCGTGTCGACGTAAGGTATATGGGGGTTTATGATCTTGAGGAATTAAAGCGTACGCTTACGGCCAATGCCTCAAAAAGATCAGACGTATATATTAACTATGCCTTGGCCCTGACCTGCTTTGCACTCAAACAATATGATGAAAGCTATGCCTATCTCAATAAGCTTAAGGGATTGCAAGGCAATGTTTTCGTGCTTGATCTGTTAACCGATCTTGATCTGCAGACAGGGAAATATCAATCGGCCGTTTCCCGTCTTATGGGACCATACCGAAAAAGTCCGGACAATGAAGCTTTGGCGCTGAATTTAGCAAATGCTTACCTGCAATCAAAGCAAGCACGATCTGCAGTCAAAATACTAAATGACTTTACGCGCAAACATCCTAACAACGTACAGGCTTGGTCATTACTGTCAAAGAGCGCTCTTGAACTGCACGATCGCTGCACCGGCCTTCAGGCCCGCGGACGCATGTTTACCTTGGCGGCAGCCTATCCACAGGCTCTAAATGCATTTTCACAGGCTATGAACTACTGCTCCTCATCATACGATCGCGATATTGTCAGAGCTCTTACGGCCAAAACCGGAGAACAACGCAATTTTGATGAAAGCATAGAAAAGGAGATGCACTGACGAGGTGCTTCATGGCATTTTCCTTAGGAAAATGCCAATCAAAGATCAAAAACCTTTTTGATGAAGGGGACGGTAATACTGCGCTTTTCTTCAAGCTGTGCATTGTCCAAAATATCAAGCTCGGCGATCAATTTATTCATATCGCGATTGCAGTGACGTACTAAGAACAAAGCCGCACTGTCAGGAAGCGTAAAGCCGCGACTTTTGGCTCTTAAAATCAATGCCTCTATGCACTCCTGCTCATTAAGAGGCTTCAAATTTATACAAATGCCTGAGCTTAAGCGTGTATTGAGATCATGTCTTTCAAACGGAATACGATCGAAAGAGGGGGTTGAGGAGATGACAAGCGTTCCCTCTTTGGAGTCGTACCAACGATTGAAGAGCGAAAAAAGAGCCAGTTCCCACTCCACATTGCCGGCTATGGCATCGGCGTTGTCGATCAAAGCAATTTTAGGCTGAGAAATATCTATGAACTCGGGAGAAAAAGCCCGTGCCAGCTCCAGATCCACACAGAAAGCACCGTCAAACTCATGAGATACGGCCGATAAAAGATGGCTTTTTCCACAGCCGCGCGGACCGCTTATGAAGAAAAATTCATGCTCTCCGCCCTGTGCGGACTTTACCAATGTATCTATCAGCGAGGAACAGGCTCCCTTGATAAAGGTATCAAAGCTCCCCTGATCTCTGATGCTTAAAGGCAAAGCCTCCTGATGAGGCATATGCTCTCTGCCTTCCACGCTCAATCCTCAACCAAGGCCGATTCATAGTGCGACCTGTCACCTACATGCTCAACCTTTACCTCTCCCTTGACAGGGGCGCTAACGGTAACGGTCGGTGCATTATTTTTTTTCATATCTCGCAGGGTGACGCTCTTATATGAGGGCGCCCCTATATTGCCGTCTCTGCCTGCATGCGCAATGCTCAGCCCCGAATGATAGGAATATATCCAATCTCCGGTTTTACTAAATCCAGTTGCATGTGCCAGCGTACCGTCCAAAATAGCAGGAGATGCCCCCGTTGGCACCTCAAATACGGCCCCCTCAGGGCGCCATGCAGAAACTCCCGAGGTAGCTTCATAACCGAAGGTAATCAGTGAGCTTTTGATAAAATTCAAATCCTGAATATTATTTACACCCGTAATAAGCACTCTGACGAAGCCATCTCCGGGACCAAGCTGCATAGGATCTCCGGACTGCGCACTTTGAGCTTGATCGGAGGCTGATTCGGCACTGTCGGCACTGACATTGTTCATCAGGATCTTGGCAATAGCGGCCGCACCGTCATTTGCAACCTGCTCATCACTTCCAGTTTCCTCGCCGTTACCTAAGTTGCGCCCGCCGTCGTCATAAACATTCCATTTGAAGACCAGCTCCGCATCGCTACGCTCCACTGCCCCGACAACAAAAAATTTGGGAGCATAACGCTTTGAGGCCTTAATTACGGCGTCATCCTTGTGCATCAGCACATCGTTTACCGATACGGCCTGAAGATCATCAAGATCCATGAGCGGGAACATGAGTTCATAACGATCATTGCGAGCGTTGTTCGTCAACGCCTGAGCAAAATCATGCTCGGTTCCGCCTCCCACCATATGACCGTCCTGAACATCGGCAAGCCATATCAGAACAGGATCCTTCAGCCCCGACCAAGACACATGTCCGCCCGTAGTCAATTGATCACGAAGTTTTTGCTCGTCGAAACTAAAAACGATCTGTGAACCCTTGATGCTTACGTCTGATAAGGCACGCCCTGCTACGGCGGCGGGAGCGGGAGACAGGCTGTCGAGAGTTAAGGAAGAGGCCGTTTTAAGCCATCCCTCCTGCAAAGCCGCATCTACTCCCGACGATAAAGATCCTTCATAAGTCAACGAGTTTTCTGCGGCTGAAATCGACGCACTTAAAGCGGCGGCTACAAATAAAACTGCGTTGCGAAGCATATGATCTCCTCAAATAAACTTTTAAATTGAATTTTAACAAAAACCATGTATTTAAGATCATTTTCTCAGAATACTCTTTACGCCTGTTTAAGCACCTTTCAAATACAATAGTATTTTTTTCCTAGGGAAGTAGGCTTTCGTATCTCCTGGTATAACGGTCAGGAAATTGATGCAAGCGCCACCCCAATTAACAATTGTTTGATTTTTAAATATTTTAATATTTACTCTCCGTAAACTACCCCACCGCGGTGAGCAACGCACGGTAAATTTTTTTTACTCGTACACGATCTTAAATCAAAAGTTTTTTTGGCTGCCGCACTCATTAATTTACGTTTACAAACTCCCATCCTCCGTTTCACTAAGACTAAAGTCCGTGGTTTTACGCCGCTGATCTGATAAAATTACACAAAGTTGTTTTTTCCCTATTTCTTGGAGCAGTCATGGCTAAATTAACCTACAAGGAAGCCGGTGTTGATATTGATGCCGGAGAAGAGCTCGTCGAGCGTATCAAAGCCCCGGTTAAACGTACCAACCGTCCGGAAGTGATCGGCGGTTTAGGCGGCTTCGGTGCGTTAACCCGTATTCCGCAGGGCTACAAAAAGCCGGTGCTGGTTACCGGTACCGACGGCGTAGGTACCAAATTACGTCTGGCCATCGACTATAACCGTCACTCCACCGTAGGTCAGGATCTGGTGGCCATGTGCGTAAATGATCTGATTGTTCAGGGCGCCGAGCCTCTTTTATTCCTTGACTATTACGGCACCGGTAAGCTTTCCGTTGATACCGCCGCTACCGTAGTAAGCGGCATTGCTTACGGCTGTGAGCTTGCAGGCTGTGCTCTCGTCGGCGGAGAAACTGCCGAAATGCCCGGTATGTACGAGGAAGGAGATTATGATCTTGCAGGCTTCTCCGTAGGCGTCGTGGACGAAGATAAGATCATCGACGGAAGCCAAGTCAAAATCGGCGACACCCTGATCGGTATAGCCTCATCAGGCCCGCACTCCAACGGCTTCTCATTGATAAGAGCCATCCTCAAGCAGTCAGAAACCGATCCGGTTGCCACCAAACTGCCTTCCGGACGCGTATTGCTGGATGCCCTGATTGAGCCTACCCGTATTTACGTCAAGAGCATACTGAAGCTGATTAAGGAAGTTGACGTCCATGCTTTGGCTCATATTACCGGCGGCGGCTTCTGGGACAATATTCCGCGTGTTCTTCCTGAAGGAACCTGTGCTGCCTGTAACGGCAAATCATGGGTGCGCCCCGAGGTGTTTGATTGGCTGGAAAAGGCCGGCGGTATTGATCGTCACGAAATGTTCCGTACCTTCAACTGCGGCGTAGGTATGATTGCGGCCGTATCTCCCGAAAACGCCGAAAAAGCCGTGAAAGCCCTGCAGGATGCCGGTGAAAACGCTTGGATTTTAGGAGAGATCAAGCCTGTCGGAGCTGACGGAGCTCAGGTCACCATCTCCGGGATCGAAGACTAAGCCCGTGTAAAACAATCTTTATATATAAAGGGCGCCGTAACAGCGGCGCTTTTTTTATTCAAAAAATTAGTTTCCAAAGCGTAGCCTCGAAATTTTAAAAAACTGATAAATTTGGAAAGCCGAGTACAGCAAGGTATTTCAGATCTGAATCGGCTAAAAGGCTCGATTTCAGCGAAGAAACGTATACCGGTCTATACGGTTTTCCTCGATATTGTCGTCTCTCAAGACTCAGTTTGGCCTTGATCCGCATTTTGAAGCCAATGCTTCAACCCCGTATTTCGCGTGATGGTCTGTACTCCGCGAACCGCCATTGCCAACGCCTTTTTCTGACCGACGAGCACGACGAGCTTCTTACCGCGTGTTACCCCTGTGTAGATGAGGTTGCGCCTGAGCATGACATAGTGCTGCATCGTGACAGGCAGCACCACAATCGAATACTCGCTGCCTTGCGACTTGTGAATAGTCGTGGCGTAGCAGAGCACCAGTTCGTCCAGTTCCCCGTAAGGGTAGACAACTTCACGGCCGTTGAAATCCACTGTGAGCTCGTTTTCTTCGCCGTTAAGCCGCACCACGAACCCAATGTCTCCGTTGAATACCTCACGATCATAGTTGTTCTCGATTTGCATGACCTTGTCACCCACCGAGAATTTCGTACCGAATTTGAGCACGGATGCTTCCGTAGGAGGGTTGAGTGCCTGTTGCAAAACTTCGTTGAGCATGCGCGCGCCTGCATTGCCGCGATTCATCGGACAGAGGATCTGAATGTCCTTGATGGGATTGACACCGTATGCCTTCGGCAGGCGGGTTCTCACCAAGCCGGTGAGTATTTCCGGCATCTGCTCATTGTCTTCAACCGAGACAAAGTAAAAATCGCCTTTTTCTCCTTTGCTTGGGAAAAGCGGCATTATGCCGGCATTGATCTGATGCGCTTCCTTGATGATCCAGGACGTCGCCGCTTGTCGGAAAACCTCGGTAAGTAGAATGACGGGAACGACATTTGATTCGATCAGATCGGAAAGGAAAGCCCCGGGGCCGACGGACGGCAACTGATCGACATCACCCACGAAGATTAGTGCTGTTTCGGAAGAAACGGCCTTGATAAGATTATTTGCCAGCGGTATATCGATCATCGAGCATTCATCCGCCACGAGCAGTTCGCAGGTCAAAGGATTTTGCTCGTTGCGCTTGAACCCCATCGAGCCTGGATCGATCTCTAAAAGACGATGAATGGTTTTGGCTTCCATGCCGGAGGACTCAGAAAGACGCTTTGCCGCCCTGTGGGTGCGCACAGCATCATATTCACACCCTTGGCACGAAGTATGGTCAGGATGGACTTCACAATTGTAGTCTTGCCCACGCCCGGACCGCCGGTGATGACCATCACCTTGGATTTCAACGTTGCCGCTACGGCTTCGCGTTGGCTGGGGGCAAGCGTGAGGTTGAGCTTCCTCTCCACCCACGGAATAGCCTTCTGCGGATCGATGTGCGGCCACGGAGGTGCAGATTTGGACAACGCCGTCAGATTGCACCCGATATTCTTTTCCGCATTATAGAGATGGGGCAGATAGATGCTCTCTGCTTTAGGAAAGTCATCCTCGATCAGTTCTCCCCCCTCAATCTCGTGATCGATGGCATCGGAGATCATGCTGGCGGGAATGTTAAGGAGCGCACAGGCCTGACTGACGAGCATATTTCGCCTAAGACAACAGTGACCTTGATTGCTGGAGGCCTCCGACAAAACAAAGCTCACGCCTGCGCGGGCTCGGATGGGAGACGTAGGCTCAATGCCTATGTTCTGCGCAATGGTGTCGGCGGATTTGAAGCTGATGCCGCGAATGTCCTTGGCAAGGCGGTACGGATCCTCCTTGACGATCTTGACGGCATCCTTTCCGTACTTCTTGTAGATGCGAACGGATTTCGACGTGCTCACGCCATGTCCGTGCAGAAAAACCATGATCTCGCGAATGATCCTCTGATCCGTCCACCCGGACGTGATCTTCTTGATGCGCTTCGGACCGATACCGCGAAGCCCTTTCAAACGTTCCGGCTGTTCCTCGATGACTGTAAAAACCTCCGTTCCGAAGGCCGCAACAAGGATCTTGGCGCAGAAAGGTCCTATGCCTTTCACCATGCCCGAGCCTAGGTACTTCTCGATCCCGCGTAGCGTCGTCGGCGCATGAATACTGAGAAATTAAGCATGAAACTGCCGTCCGTATTCCCTATCTTTCACCCAATTTCCCAACGCCGAGGCGTATTCTCCGGGCGTCACGGAAGGTGTATGCCCGACCACCGTGATGAGATCTCGTTCGCCCTTCACTTTCAATTGCAGAACACAATAGCCGTTGAGTTCGTTGTGGAAGGTCACGCGTTCGACAAGACCGCTGAGCTTATCAGGCAGCGGGTTGTTATTTTTAGATTCATCAGAAGTCATAATGTTTTGTCCGGCGCAGGTTCACGTTCAGGTTGCTTGACTCGTGTCGGCATAGCCCGTAAGCACCGTCGGAGTTGTTGATATTTGTAAAAATCGAAACTTTCGAGCAAAACTTTCCGATAAAGCTGATACTCTTTTGGCAAATGCATCCGCCATGGCTCTGGATACCTTTGCTTGCAGATCCTGAAGCAACTCTTCAGCTTTAAACCGCAAGAAGACGTCAAAACGCTTCACCCAATTAGCCATCGTCATTGAAATGCCTTTATTAGCTTGGTTTTCAGCATAACCAAAATACATCGAAACCAAACGATTGAGCCTTTCCATTTCCTTGCTACCGAGGTAATTATTGGCAATCATCACATCCGCCCGATAAAAACGGCGTTCGCTTACACGGATGCCGAGGATGCATGCAAGCATCTCCTCGAAGTAATATTTACCAAGGAAATACCTCGGATCCTTCAGGCGATCGCCATCCATAGCGCCCCCTTGACGATATACTCGCACAGAATTTGCGTGGCCCTGCGATGTTCGGTTTTCCAGTACCAGCTGCGTTGATTAGGCTATACGGCTAAACCTTATTTCTGCCTGAAGTCTCAGTTTACTCCACAATTTTTCAAACACTTTCCCAAAGAAAAAGTCCCCGTCCCACAGCATTCCACAATTATCCCCATGAATTTTTTTTATGGTAGGGGAAAGGCAATAGAATGCCGTTTTTAAGGATTTATGGTCGCTGTTTCCTCAATTCCCCTAATCATAATGTGAATGATCATGGTATGAATTTCCTGAATACGATCGGCAAACCCGTCATGCGGAACAATAAGCGGGAGATCGCAGATCTCCTTGAGTTGGCCGCCGTCCTTTCCGAGCAGACAAATACTTTTCATCCCTTTTTTGGAAGCGGCCTGACAGGCTTTAATTATGTTGGCGGAATTTCCGGAGGTAGATATTCCTAAAAAGACATCCCCTTTTTGTCCCATTCCTTCTACAAAACGAGAAAAGACATAATCAAATCCATAATCGTTTCCCACACAGGTCAGATGACTTGGATCGCAAACGGCTACGGCGGGCAGACTTTTGCGATCGCCACGGTAACGTCCCGTCAGTTCCTCGGCAAAGTGCTGTGCGTCGCACATGGATCCGCCGTTACCGGCCGAAATGATCTTGCCGCCCCGATTGATACTGTCGGCACATATTTTTATTGCCTTTTCAATCAAATCAAACGTATCCGCTTTATTGATGAAATTCTCCAATACCCTCAGAGATTCTTTTAAATCATCCGCTACATTAAACGACAAGCTCATGCTTTCTTTCCTCCGTTTTGTTTCCTTTGCTCTCGCTCTATATCCTCAGGATCCTTAACCTTACCTAGGACGCGATCCTCCCAATGCTTCTGGGCAATTTCATCCTCGGTTAAATATTTTTCCAACACAACCCTTTCCTCAGGAGTAAACAGGCGTTGCATCATTTGCTCTTTTTGCTCGGACATGCGCTTCTTAAAGGCTTTCTTTTCTTCCTCCTCGCCCTTTATGAGCAGAGGTACTTCAAAGCCAGGTCCCCAATCCGAGCCTGCCGTAGGAGTTTTGCCGTCGTCTCCGTCAGAAATCTTGTGCACCTGTGCAAGTGAAATTAAGGATGCGCGATGGACCAATGCCCGATCTTCTTCCACCTCCATGATCGGGAGTGTTGCACCTGCAGGTCGTTTCCAGCGTGTACTGTCAGATGACGAGTCGAAAAAGGACAAGGATTGTTGTCCGCCCGTCATGGCCAAATAAACCTCGGCCAAAAGCTGCGCATCGAGTAATGCTCCGTGCAGGGTACGCTTGGAAGCATCAATCTCGAATATTGAGCAAAGATTGTCCAAATTTACCTGATGCCCGGGCACTAATTTGCGAGCCAATAATACGGTATCCACAACATGAGCCATTTCTGCGGTATGTTCATGTATACCCGCGCGATACCATTCCATGTCCAAAAAAGAGGTATCGAACTTAGCATTGTGGATCAAAAGCTCCGAGCCTCTTATGAAGTCGGAAATTTCTGCGGCGACCTCTTTAAATTTGGGTCTTCCCTTCAATTTTTCCCAGGTCATACCGTGAATGGCAGCGGCCTCCTCATCTACGGGTCTTTCAGGATCAACAAAGATCTGCAACTGTCGCCCCGTTATGTGACGATCGATGATTTCAACGCAACCGACCTCGATGATACGGTGATCTCCCGGAGTTCCGTCGTCACCCTTACCCGTTGTCTCGGTATCAAGTGCTACCAGACGTTTCAAGATCGCCTCCTTAAATATATCCCGTTCGCAATTCAAATCTCACAGGAATTTTTCATTATTATCCGCATGAAAGCAGTATAGCATCCGAAAAATTCGACCGACATGCCCTGAAATTTCAAGTTTGCAGGTAAAAAAGTAGCGTTCTGTAAATTACAAAAAAGCAGCTATACGTATTTTATAGTTTTTATAGTAATACACATAGCATATTTAAGCATTGTAAATACACACGATTTATATCGCATTCTATACATGGGAGGATTTGACTCCAAAAACAGTATAAATAATAATCGCAAGATCTAAAATCTCGCATTAAATTTATTGAAAAATATCGATTTTTTTAATTTTTTTTACCTGTTTCCGCACCGTTTTCGGCCGATATAGGCAAATAAGCAATAATTTTCAGATAATTTTTATGCTTATTTTGATTATTTATAATTTATCTTATTGTTATATAATAATAATATTTCATAAAAATTCATTTGCTATAATGTGCACCGAAGCGTGGTGTCGTGAAAAACACCTATAAGACAACTTTTACGGTTGATGCGTACGCAGTTTCAAATAAGCATTGAGATGAAGAAAGGATCCTTTTCGATCCGAGTTGATGCACCTTCATTTTCGCAGCTGCAACGATAAGCAGATTTGTTAGAGACTTATAAAAAAATGAAAGAAGTTGCATTGTTTACCGACGGCTCATGCTTAGGAAACCCGGGGCCCGGGGGATGGGCTGCAATACTTGAATATAGAGGGCATCTTAAAGAGCTCTCTCAGGGCTATAAACTTACTACTAACAACCGTATGGAGCTTTTGGCCGTGATAAACGGCCTTGCGGTTTTAAAAGAGTCATGCTCGGTGCAGATAACCACCGACAGTCAATACGTGAAAAACGGTATGACCTCTTGGCTCGCCGGCTGGAAACGCCGTAATTGGGTGAACAGTCAAAAAAAACCGGTAAAAAACAAGGATCTTTGGCAACGTCTTGATCAGGAATGCTCGCGCCATAAGATCCATTGGAACTGGGTTAAAGGCCATGCCGGTCATACCCAGAACGAAAGATGCGATGAGCTGGCTAAAAATGCCGCCCTCGGAGACGGGAAAATACCTGATCAGGGTTTTGTCTCCTAATCTTCTGCTAACTTTGATGAGTTGGTATATACATACCGACCTAAACACGGGAATACGATGATTAGAAAAACAATTTTACTTTTATGCTTTGCCGCAGTTTCCTGCGCCTTAAATCTTACCGCCTGTAATACCACCTCACAGAGCGACATGATCAGTAAGGCCGAAAGAGAAGCCGCTCGCCGCGCCGAGATCTTGCACCAACAGGAAATGCAAAAGAGCGTATGGGACAGCCGCCTGGCTTCAGAAAACCGATTTAAAATGGATATCGAGCCTACCGAGGCTGAAAAGAAAATAGCCTCCAAGCATGCCCGCTCCGTCGTAAATCATCTCACTCAGAATCAATTCTTCATACACTATTTGCTGACAAGACTTGAAGAAAACAACATGCCCGTTGAATTAGCCGCCGTTCCCTTGGTTGAAAGCGGACTGAATCCTCAGGTCGGTTCCAACGGAGGAGCTCACGGCCCTTGGCAGTATAAACGTGCTACCGGACGCAGCGTGGGACTTGAAACCACCCGCGGCTTCGATGAAATTTACGATTTCGTGGAATCCACGGATGCATCCGTTCGTTATCTGCAAAAGCTTTACCGTGATCTTGGCAACTGGGAATTGGTGGTTGCCGCCTACAATCAGGGAGAATACGGAGTTAAGAGAGCCGTAAATGCGGCCATAGCCCGCGGTGTCAAGGATATCTCACCTGCTACGGTTAAAATTTCAGCAGGAGCACGTAAATATTTACAGCGTTTCCGCGCCTATGCAGATATTTTGAAGAACCCTCAGAATTACAACGTCAAATTACCTGAGGTGCAAAACCGCCCCGCCTTCCGCAAGGTGGAAATTGCAGGTCGCATCAACTCCATGAAAAAAGCGGCCGAGCTGTCGGGAGCTGATCTTTCCACACTCAAAATCCTCAACAACGGCTACCGCAGCGATCATTTAAGCACTGCCGAAAAGCACGGATTATATGTTCCGGTAGAGCATGCCTCCCGTCTTGAGCATGTTCTGCAGACCTACGGTAATAATGTTGCGGAGAACGAAACGGAAAGTAAAGCCGACTGATATGCAGAGCACCCAGACGGGGTGCTTTTTTTATGCGGCTAATCTCTGCTCTCCGCTTTGGCAATGCGAATTTTCACATCATCCAAATTTTGCTGAATATGCAGTCTCATGGCCTCCTCTGCCGCAACTGCATCCTTCTTCAATATGGCATTTACCACCATTTGATGTGTTTCCACGGCCTGCTCACATAAGCCTCGATCCGTAAGATTTATAAGATAAGGAATACCTGAGTAGATGATCTGCATCATCGTTTTAAGGATCACGTTTTCCGTACAGGAGGCGATGGCGCAGTGGAATTTGATATCCGCTTCCTCATGATCCTTACCGGAATTGACCAAACGAATGACCTCGGCCTGAGCTGAGGCTATGACATCGAATTGCTCGGGAGTGGCCGACAAGGCCGCATTGTAGGCAAGCTTGGGCTCAATCATGAGCCTTACCTCACAAAGATCGCAACCTAACTGCAATTTGTCATTATGAAAACGAAAGCCGAAGGGATCGGACTGAACCCCGGGAAGTGCGGAAACAAAGGTGCCGCGACCGCGATGGATCTCCAAAATATTTTGACTTACGAGCTGCTTTACCGCTTCTCTGACGGTACTGCGACTTACTCCCAGCTGACGCACGAGCTCTGCCTCCGTAGGTAGCATGGAGGCTGTAGGATATTCTCCGCTTTGGATTTTGCTTATAAGAGTATCTGCCACCAGCTCTGATTTTGAACGAGTGTTAAGAAGCTTCAGCGAGGCCCGCAATTCCATTTCCGGCGCCAGATTTTCTTTTTTATTGTTATTCAACGTCGTCCTCTCTTCACCCAATGCAAAACAACTGAGATCAGATATTCTATCGCGGGATTCGTTACGCTTCCTCACCGCCAGGCGTTTTTTATCAGAGCCTGCTTTAAGGATACCGCAGCCCTTTCTATGATCTGCTGTTGCGAGAGATTTCTTTCATACTCCTCATTAAAAACCTCCGTGGATATCATTCCCACATAAGATGACTCTGCCAATCTTTGCAAAAAGAGATCGGTATCGACCGCATCACCGTCATCTAAAAATCGGCGCCACGATTGATCGAGGATCTCTCGGGAGAGATCCGGCATTATTCCGTTCATAAGATGAACGGCCTTAATATCGGCGGCATTAAGAGCCGAAAAATCAAAGTCGCTGCTTAAATTTTTCAAAAATAAATTACAGGAATCAAGCACGAGGCCTATATTTTCGCAGGCAACGGCATCGATAATTTCTTTGGCAAAATCTGCATCTCTAACCAGGCTTCTTTCAAGACCTACGGGTTCAAAAATGAAGCAGATCTCAGGCAGATCCAGGCACAGTCTTTTTAAGGCCGTAACACACATGTCAAAGGCCTCGTGCTTTGAAAAAACGGCGGCCTCCCGACGATTTTTCAACAACGGCGCCACCGCTATCACCTGTGAAGTCCCTATGCTTGCATGCATTTCTCTTAACAAATTCAGTCGTGCATGGAACTCAGCATGCTCTTCCTTGCCATCGTCCTCTGTAAAAAGCCCGGGATATAAATACAAGGCATTGACAGGCCCCTGACGTAAACCGTGCTCCTTGAGACTTTGCCCCAATAATTCCAAGGATCCGCCTGCCTGTAAAAAGCTTTCTATGCAATCAAAGCGCAGTTCAATTTCCTCAAATCCCGCCTCCGCCGCATAAGCTATATCCCCGAGAATATTTCTAAAATCCTTGGTACAGGCCTCGTTATAGCCAAGGCAGGCTTTATGCTCTTTTTCAGTCATTTCTGTGCTCGTCACTTATCCAGACGGGATCGCCTTTTTTCGTAAGGGTGTATACGGCTTCACATACCTCGACCGTAGCACGTCCCGCCTCCCCGTCGGCACACAGAGTTTCCCGTCCTGCCACGGCTCCTAAAAAATTGGCAATGCTCTGCTCGTGAAAATAATTCATCTTATCCTCAAGCCCGATAAAGAACGAAGCATCCTCCTCCTGAAGTTTTTCAAGCGGAACGTCATCGACAGTCCACAGATCGCATACGGGCGGCTCCTCAATTTCGGATACCCCGGCTATAAACATGGCTCCGCCGTCTGTTTTAACACCTGCGCTGCGACCGTTGGATCCGAAAACATGTACTCGACCGTACAAAGCCGGATCCTGCGAATTGCTCGCCATAAGTGTGGCCATAGCTCCGCTTTTGTATTTTATAAGGGCACAGGCGCTGTCCTCAACCTCAATGAACGGGTGGTTATAGTTGGCAAAGCATCCTTGTATGCTCTTAATTTCACCCATATACCAATTCAGCAGATCAATCTGATGCGAGGCCTGAGTAAGCAAAACTCCGCCGCCTTCACCGCTCCAGCTTCCTCTCCAAGGATCAGATTCGTAATATTCTTTAGATCTCCACCCGAACATAACGGCCTCGCCCAAAATGGGACTGCCCATTTTTCCCCGCGCCAGCGCCTCGTGTATACGCATGCAGGGCTTATAAAAACGACGCTGTACCAGGGTTCCGAGCAGAACCTTATTCAGCCTGGCCGCTTTGATCATTTCGTCACATTCTCTAACGCTCACGGCCAAAGGCTTTTCAACCAGAACGTGACAGCGCTCGTTCAGACATTCAATAGTCACGCGCGCATGACTTGGATGGGGGGTACAAATAGTAACGGCATCAAGATGCTCACTGCGTATCATTTCCGAAGCCGAAAGATATCCGCGTATATGATAACGCTCGGTAAATTTTGCCAATTTGCCCTCAGTGCGGTTACAGGCGGCGACCAATTTACAACCCGGAATTTTTAAAAGGGCCTTGGCATGGAATTCCGCAATCTTCCCACAGCCTACGATCCCTACCTTAAGTTCACTCATATGTACTCCGAAGCGGCCGCCTCTTGCGGCCGCAGTACCTGATCAAAAGCCTAGTATTCACGCTTCAAGCATGCATCGAGAAGCTCGGGATGCTCCATCTTCGATTTCACCAAATCGTAAACTCCGCCCGAGATCGCTTTTTCACGCCATTGCTCCTTATCCTCCTTCGACAGCTCAACTATGACATTACCGTTGTCGGTAAATTTCTTCTCAAGAGTCTCATCGATTTCAACTGCACGACGGCGTTGGAACTTGGTGGCCTCCTGCATGGCGTCAAGCAGTGCCGCCTGATGTTCCTTAGATAAGGAATCAAATTTCTCCTGATTGATCATGACCAAATGCGGGCTGTAAACATGACCGGTTAAGGAAATATACTTCTGTACCTCGTAAAAATGATTTGAATCGATCAAAGCCAAGGGGTTTTCCTGAGCATCGATGGTACCCTGCTGCAATGCCGATAAAACCTCGGTGAAAGCCATGGGAGTAGGATTGGAACCCCATCCCTTCCACATGGAAAGCTGGATATCGTTTTCCATGGTACGTACCTTCATATTCTTGATCTGATCGGGTACCTTCACCGCCACCTTGTTATTGGTGAAATTTCTAAATCCGTTTTGCCATACCCCGAGAAGCTTCAAGCCTTTTTTGTTCACGCAACTGTTCAGCTTCTGCCCTTCCTTACTGTCGGCCCATTTAAAGGCATCATCGGGGGTGTCGAAAATAAAGGGGGCGTCGTACATGTACAGATCCTTCATCATATTGGCAATGGGAGAAGGCGGTGCATTTACCATATCGATTTCACCCAAAATCACGGACTCGACGGCAACGCGATCGTCACCGTATGAGTTATCGTTATATATATGCAGATCCAAGGTTCCGCCGGTTTTTTCATTGACCAGTTTTTTTAAAAGTGCCCCCGCTTCTTTTCCCGATTGATTGGCCACATTTGCAAACTCAAGAGTAACCTTATCACCGGCATTTGCCGCCCCCGCACATAAAAAACAACCGGCAAGCGATATCGCCATGATGCTCTTTACCAATTTTTTCATAATCCACCTCATGCAGTTTGTTAAAAAATTCTTACTTTCCTAAATTCGGAATGAACATGGCTATTTGCGGTATGAACGTGATCAGCGCCAAATCCGCAATCATGATGAATATAAATTTGAAGATCCCCTGCAAAATCGTCTCCATCGATTCATTGGAAATTCTTGAGGCCACGAAGAGATTGATCCCGAGAGGAGGCGTACAAAAGCCTATGGCCAAATTCACGACCATGATGATCCCAAAATGCACTGGATCCACTCCTATGCTTGCCGCCACCGGCATCAATATGGGGGCCAGCACCAATATTGCAGGAGTTGTGTCCATGAAGCAGCCGACAACAAGAAGCAGAATGTTGATGAGGATCAGGAGCATTATCTTGTTATCGGTGATACTTAAAATTCCCTGCGTAATTGTCTCGGGCACCTGCTGTACGGTGATAATTTTGATAAATGCGGACGCACAGCCCAAAATCACCATAGTGGTCGCGGTGGTGGATACGGATGTAGATACCGATCGTATGAAACTCTTAAAGGTCAGCTCACGATGTAAAAAGGCTCCGCATATGAAGGCGTAAACCGTAGCTACCGAGGCGGCCTCTGTAGGCGTAAATACGCCTGTATATATACCCCCCAGGATTAAAAACGGGTTTATCAGCGCCCATTTCGCCTTCCAAACTGAAACGGCAATTTCGCCGAGGGTTGGCTTTTTCACATCGCATTTAATATTGAAATTCTTGGAATGAAAATAGCAATATGCGATCAGAGAAAAACCTATCAAAAGCCCGGGAACTATGCCGGCCTTGAACATGGAGGTTACCGAGGTTCCCGTAGCAACACCGAAAATTACCATGGGGATCGAGGGCGGAATGATCACGCCTATGGATCCGGCTGTGGCGATGAGGGCTAAGGTAAAGCTTTTGCTGTAGCCCTGCCTGATCATTTCCGGAATAACCATGGTGCCTATGGCGGCGACCGTTGCCGGTCCCGATCCCGATACGGCGGCAAAGAACATGCAGACGAGCACGGTCACAATGGCAAGACCGCCTCTGATCCTGCCGAAAATAAGGTTACATACGTTAAGCAATCTTGAGGAAACGCCGCCGGCGCTCATCAGATCTCCGGCCAATATAAACATGGGTATGGCCAAGATAGGAAATGAATCGCAGGAGGTTACCAGCTGTTGAGTCAGCGTGATTAGCGACAAAGAGGTATGTCCGAACAGTGTCGCCAATACGGTGGAAACACCGAGCGCAATACCGACGGGACAATTCAGTATGAGCAGGATCGCAAGCGATCCGAACAACAAAGCAATGGTCATGGTGTACTACTCCGCTTTAAAGTCCTGTAACGCCCTCATCCTCGGAATAAGGATCATGCAGGTGTTTTAATCGATACCATATGGTCTGCAGCTGCCTTACGGAGGTTAAACCGAAGCCGACGGCCGGAGCTATATATACGAGATACATGGGAATACCCATGGCAGGAGACTGCTGCTCGAGCATGATTTGCCGTGCAGTAAGCTTTGAAGCGTAAATAACTACCGTGATTGCAAAAATAAGAAAGATCACATCTCCGCAGATCACCACCGATCGCCGCATCCTTTTGGGAAACATATAAAGACCGGCATCAATTTTGATATGACGCATGACCTTGGCACCGTAGCTGATCCCGAGGTAAATCAGCCATATAAACATATAGCGCGACAGCTCCTCAGACCAGGACAGTGATTCCTGGACGACGTAACGCATAAATACCTGAAGGGTCAAAATTACGGAAATTGCCAGGATCAGCACGATCCCTATCGACATCTCAAGATATTCATCAAGCCATTTAAAAAATTTCATTCGCTCTCCAGATATTACAACAGACATCAGACGTCTTACTTTTAACTAAATATAGAAAATATCGTGCCAAAAAGTGTGAAGAAGATCAGAATTCAAACAAAATCATGTATTACCCTTTTGGTGTTGGATGGGCCAAATGGCTAGATCTCAGAGAAGAAATGGATGGCGTCCTATACGGATTTCTCCAAATCCCCCGTCATCTCTTAAAAATCAATTTGAGTTTGATCCTCATTTTGAAGACTATGCTTCAACCCTGTTTTTTGCATGATGATGGTCTGCACTCCACAAACCATCATTGCCAACACCTTCTTCCGTCCGACAAGTTTCTTCCCGTGCTTAACCACATGTACAGTTCGCAGGCCAAATGAAATTGCCCCGATATTCTTCTCTGCATGATAGATACGGGGCAAATAGATACTCTGCTTACGGAAAATCATCTTCGATAAATTTTCCCGCATCAATCTCGTGATAAACGGCATCAGAGGTCATACTTGCGGGAAAATTAATTGAGCACTGACAGTGCCTGACTGACGAGCATATTTGCCTAAGACGGCAGAGATCTTGATTACAGAAGCCTCCGACAAAGCAAAGCTCACACCCGGATGGGAGACGTAGGCCCAGTTGCCGATATTCCGTGCGATGGTGTCGGCAGATTTGAAGCTAATGCCTCGAATGCCCTTGGCAAGACGGCATCATTTACTATCATCATCTAAGATGCTGATGGCCCATCCGGCGGATCTCAACATCATGTATGCCGGTGAGCTTTTTAGGAACGATAAAAAATATATTTCCGCCAAGCAGGTATCAGCAGATCCCCTATGCCCGCAGGTTGCGGTGCAAGCTTGGCGGGTGAGGGGGGAAAATGAGCAAAAATCGCTTATGCTCGGGGCCACTTTTGCGGGTGTCGCATGCCGTTCATGCCTGCTCCTCAAGCTCCTTTAAATTGCCAAGGAATTCATCCTCATAAATAACCCTGATCCCAAGCTCCGTAGCCTTGGTTAATTTCGACCCCGGATCCTCACCGCAGATCACGGCATAGGTCTTTTTGGAAACGCTGCCTGAGACCTTGGCTCCGAGTGCAAGCAGGCGGTTTTTGGCCGCACTGCGATCCATAGACGAGAGCGTTCCCGTGATCACATAGGTGCGTCCTGCCAACTTCAAGGCTCCCGCCTGCTGCTCCGAGGCCTGAGGCAACGGCGTAAGCTCGATCCCTGCACTGAAGAGATCATCCTTTTTAAGCAAAGAATAAATGATGCCGAGGTTGTGCCTCTCCTTGAAAAAATCCAATATATGCTCGGCTGCAACCGTGCCTATATCGGGCAAATTCAAAAGAGCATTGAGATCGGAATGCATGAGATCATCAAAGCTTTTAAAGTGCGTAGCCAAAGTCATAGCCGTAGCCGTTCCCACCTCACGTATGCCCAAGGCATAAATGAAGCGATTCATAGGTACAATCCGCGATTTATCAAGAGCGGCTATGAGCTTCTTGGCCGTTACGGTACCGAGCAGCCTCACCTTCTTATCATCGCTTCCCGCATCCAAGACCAAGGTTGCAAGATCCCCCACGGAGAGATGATAAAGATCGGCCACGCTCGTAACCTTTCCCGATCCCACAAGAGCCTCGACTATGCGGGTGCCGAAGCCCTCGATATCCATAGCATCGCGGGAGACGAAGTGCAATATGCCCTCACGCAACTGTGCCGGGCAAACGAGTCCGCCCGTGCATCTTGCCACCGCCTCGCCCTCAAGGCGCTCTATTCTTGATCCGCATTCAGGGCATATTGACGGAAAAACAATCTCACTTACAGCGGATGGATCGCGTTTTTCAAGCACCACCGCCGAGATCTGCGGAATTACGTCTCCGGCCCTGCGCACCACCACATAATCGCCCTTCATAAGTCCCAGACGCCTTATTTCATCTTCATTATGCAGTGTGGCATTTGAGACCGTAGCGCCTCCGACGTACACCGGATCAAGTCTTGCCACCGGGGTTATGGCACCAGTGCGCCCCACCTGAAAATCAACGTCCGTAAGCCTGGTCATGACCTCCTCGGGCGGAAACTTGTAGGCTATTGCCCAACGGGGATTTTTAGCCGTAAAGCCCATATCCTCCTGAATTGCAAGCGAATTTACCTTAAGCACCACGCCGTCAATGTCGTAATCGAGAGTATCGCGACGCGCCAGAATATCCGCATAAAATTCAGACAAACCGAGTACCCCGCGCACCACCTTGACATTGGAATTTACCGGCAAGCCCAAGGCCTTGATCGCCTGCAATCTCTCATATTGAGTATGCGGCAGCTCCATGCCGCGACATTCACCTACGTAATAAGCATTGAAGGTAAGCGGTCTTGAAGCCGTGATCTGCGGATCCAGCTGACGCAAGGATCCTGCCGCTGCATTGCGGGGATTGGCAAATGGCTTTTGACCGCGGGCGCGGGCCCTTTCATTCCACCTATCAAAACCGGAGCGGGGCATAAACACCTCTCCGCGTACATCCAAATACTCGGGAATATGCCCGCCGCTTAATGACAAGGGGATGGATCTTATGGTTTTGGCGTTGGCCGTGATATTTTCACCTGTTTTTCCGTCTCCGCGGGTTGCCGCCCTTACCAAAATCCCGTTTTCGTAAATCAAAGACACGGCCAGTCCGTCAAGCTTGGGCTCGGCACAATATTCAACGACTGCTCCCTGCTGAAAATCGGACATGCGACGATCAAAATCTCGCAACTCATCTGCATCGAATATGTCCCCCATGGACATGAGCGGTATCCGGTGGGTTACGCTTTCAAAGGCGGAAACGACGGCTCCGCCTACTCGATGAGTGGGGGAATCTGGGGAGATCAAAGAGGGATCCTTTTGCTCCATGAGCGTAAGCTCGCGATAGAGCTTGTCATACTCAGCATCCGGCACCAAGGGAGCATCATCGGTGTAATAGGCTTTGGCCCAACGATTTAAGGTATCCACCAAATAGCGGTAGTGTTCTGCAACGGGCTTATCCATTTTCCTTTGCTCCGTTCATGAAAAAGCGGCGGATCAAAGAGGCTGTGCCCGGATTCAATTCGCCGCCTTTTTTTGGTTTTAGGCTTTTAGAAAAGAGGCTTCGTTCTGCGCGGGGCATCATACTCCCGCAAAAGTCCAGCTATCTCATCTAATTTTTGATCCGTAAAGGGCGCACCGTTGGGATCGAGAAGCTTTCCGCCAAAACGATCGGCAAACTCCTGAGCAGCACAGCGCATGCAATTAAAATAGCCCTCGCCCTTTCCGCTTTCCGGAAGCCGGATGTAAAAGGCCACTGCATTGGTTTCATAATCCTTCATATCCGCAGGAAATCTGAAGGGCTTTTTCAAGGAGCATATACGAAATACCACCGCACTCTTTTCAATATCCTTATCAACGGATTCAGGGCAAACGTACACGTCGTTTTGAGAACGTACAAAACCCAATTCATTGAACAGATCTTCAATTTGCGCTCCGGAAAAGGGCCGATCCGTTTCAGACTCCACATTGATTTCGTATACCTCATCGGGTCTGCGCTTTTTAATAGGTGCAGGCGGGGGCTGTACGCCTTCATTGTCCTCAGATCTTGACTGCTGTTGTCGCTCGATCCTTGTCGCAGGCGTATCGCTGATCTGCAACGATCCTCCGTCTGCGGCCTGAGTATCGTCCGAGCCTGCGCCCGAAACTATACGAACCTTCCCTACTGCGCCTGAATTTTGCAGAACCTGATCCGTCTCCGAGGATTTATTAAGGCGACGATTGGAAGTCTTCCCCGAAAACCATAAGCCGTGGATCACGAAAGCAATCACCGCTAAAGCTCCGACGATTAGAATAATCGCACTGGAATCATTAAGAGACATGCAACCCCCCGGTAACCGTCACCATTGCGATACAATAGAATGACGAAGTAAAAGACGATTTTAAATTTATCAGCTATTTTAACTAAAAAAACCGGATCCCGCGTATGTGAAATGCGCAGTAGTTCTCGGCCGCTTGTCAGGAGACAATCTCAGATGTCCGACAATTTCACCAAAAACCCCGTAAATGCCGCAGCTGCCTTTGCCTGTATTGCCGACGGAATGCGCCTGGCCTTGTCCAAGGAATGCCGCGCCTACGTGATCATTCCCGTCTTAATCAATATTTTGCTTTTAACCCTCGGAGGCTACACGGCCTTCGTGCTTGTAAAGCAGGTGATCATGTCACTTGCCGACTATCTGCCTGAATTTCTGCTTTTTTTATTGTACCTGCTCTCTATTTTGGCGGCACTGCTCATCATATTCTTATGCTGCTATTTCTTCTCAACCGTGGCCTCCATCATTGCCTCACCCTTTTACGGCCTGCTTGCCGATCAGGCTGAAAAAGCTCTCAACGGTACGGCATCGGAGGACAGCGGAATAATGGGCGTGATTAAGGATATTCCCAGATGCCTAAAACGCGAATTTCAAAAGCAATGCTTCTTTTTGCCGCGCGCCGTACTCTGCCTCATCGTGTCATGCATTCCGGTAGTCAATCTCATTTCTCCCGTTCCTTGGTTTATGCTCGGTTCATGGATGGGATGTCTGCAATATGTAGACTACGCCTATGACAACCACAAAATTCCTTTTAAGATCATGCGTAACGACTTAAAAACCGCCGTGCTGCCCACCTACCTTATGGGAGCTGTCATTGCCCTGTGTATGGCCGTACCCGTGCTCAATATCATAGTTCCTCCCTGTGCCGTGTGCGCCGGGACCAAATATTATCTTGAGCTGCGCAAAGCGGCTGGCTCAAATTTACAGGCTACGGAGTAAATCATGTACACCATCTACGGGATCCCCGCTTCATCGGGAGTTTCTACCGCCAAAGCCCTAATTCTGACGCGCAGCGTGGAAAATCCGGCCTATGAAAGGCCCTGGTCGCTTGATCCGGATGCCGAAAGCTCCTTTTATAAGAAGACTCTGCGCATCTTTTCAGAAAGATTACGGCAAACGGCAAATCCGGCTTTGGATCACCAGCGTGATCTCTACGGTGCCACCGCAGGGTATTTGACCGATGCCTCCAATACGGATGCGGTTTTGGAACTCATCAGATCGGGACAAACGGCTACCGTGGCCGCCCGCAGCGTCTATATAGGGCAACTTAAGAATTTTAACTTCGTAAAAGAAGGCGATCCTTATCTTGATGCTTCTGATTTACGCAGTCTTGAGCTTTTGCTGCGCGAATTCGTCCAATCCCTGTTCATGCGGGAGATCACCATAACCGACATGCCGGTTTTAACCGAAGACACGGTAATAGTCGCCAAGGTTCTGACCCCCGCACAGCTCCTGTCCCTTGAAACCTCATACATAAAGGGCGTAGTACTTGAGCAGGGACGAGCATCCGGTCATCTGGCAACGGCCCTGCGCGAGCTTTCCATTCCCTCGGTATTCGGAGCCACGGGAGCATCTCAAATCAATAACGGAAGTCGTTTGCTTATCGACGGCAATACCGGCTTTGTTACCGTGGATGCTCCTCTGGAAATGTGCGAAGCTGCCGTGGCCAAGCAAGGCTTTTTTAATGACGTAGCCGATGACGACAGCATACTTCCGGTCACGGTAGCCTGCTCAATCGGAGCATCCAAAACTGCCAATTTCAATCGCAGTTATACGCACTGCGGCTTGGGATTATTGCGCTCGGAATTCTTATTTTTAAGCTGTGATCACGAGCCCAGCGAGGCTGAAATGATCGCCAAATTTTCATCCATCTTTCGCCCCATAGGCGACAAGCTTCCGGTTACCGCCAGAACCTTTGATTTTGCCGGAGACAAAAAGCCTTTATTCGAGCTTAACGGCGATCAGCACGGTCCACTGCGCGGCTACGGAGCCGGCGTCAGCACCGTGCTTTTGAAAAAACAGCTGCGGGCGCTTTTGCAGGCCGATCCTACCCGTACCGTACGCATCGTTTTTCCCTTGGTCACACGCTTTTCAGAGGCCCGTTATTTAAAAAAATTGGCCTCCGAATGTGCAAGAGAGCTTAAGGCCGAGCATAAGGCACATGCCTCCTACGAATTGGCGCTTATGATTGAAACACCGGCGGCAGTGCTGTCGGCGGAGGCCTTTGCCGGTGAATATTCCATGTTCATCATCGGTACCTCCTCGTTAGCAGAATATGCAAGCGCTCCGCGTCCTGAGGATTCCTCCTTTACTCCGCCACTGGCCAAGCTTATTGTTACCGCCGCCTTCGCCGCTCATCGCTCCGGTATTCCGGTGGGTATTGCCGGACGCTTTGCAGGACGCTCCGAGCTCCTGCCCTTCTTCTGGCATATAGGAGTTTCCTACATAACGGTGGACAGCTACGAGATCGCCCCGTTGCGATCCGCCGTAGAAAGACTGGATACCCACAATCAGAAGCCGTTTTTTGATAAAAAGCTTTATGCCGAGATCATGAATTCCTTCCGCGGTCAGGAAATTGCCGCTATCATCAACAAACTGAACCCTTAACGACATAAAGAATATGCTTTGGTTAAAAAAATTATTTTCACACAGCTCCATGAACGCTCGAAATCCCGCCGAGGAGGCTGATCTGGAATTACTGGCCCCGGTCAGCGGTACGGTTTTATCCTTAGACGATGTTCCCGATCCCGTGATCTGCGAGCGTATTGCAGGTGACGGTTGCGCCTTTATTCCCGAGGGTAATACCATCAAGGCTCCATGCGACGGAATGCTGGTGCGTCTCTTGCCGTCAAATACGGCCTTTTGTATAAAAAGCAAGCTGGGGCCCGAGATCTATGTAAGATTCGGGATCGGGACCGACTACTTTTCAGGAGAAGGTTTTGAAGCTGTAAAGAAGACCGGAGATGAGGTCAAGGCCGGAGATGACATCATCACCTTTGATTTAAGTCAGGCCGCACCTGCCTTCATGACCACCGCAACCTCGATGATCGCCCTCAAAAGCTCGGCCGCCATTGCCCGCGTAACCGTCTCGAGCGGAAAGGCATTGGCCGGTCAAACCGGATGCATGTGGATTTTCTTAAAAAAGGATGAAGCTAAGGCGGACTAAAGCCCAAAATCAGGTACTGCCGTTTTCTCGGCAGTTAAGGCAAAGTCTTAACCTGCGGCTTTGTCTGCATTTTTTTATTATTAAAATCAACAGAAAAATTCCTCCGATCATCATACACAGCATTTGCGACTGAGAAGGAAACTGCCTAAAGGCGCGCTCGGCATCGTCGCCGCGTAAAAACTCGGTAAAAAAACGCGACAGCGTATACATAAGCACATATACATATAAATTGTGACTGCGGAACCTGGTGTGCGACAAGCCGTACAGCACGAGGGCTTGGGCAAATAGTATCGATGCACTTAAAAGCTGAACGGGAAATCGGTAGCCATCTCCGGCAAAGGAATAATGCGGAAAGCTTACCGCTCCCCACCCTTCGTAGGAGATCCCGTAGCAACAGCCCGCTAAATAGCACCCTATTCTCCCCACCCCCTGGCAAAGAGGCAGTATGAAAATCAAATGCTGCATCAGAGAAAATGAGTGCAGATCATGAATATAGGATCCGAGAGCGATGAAAAGAAGTCCGGCAACCAGTCCGCCCATCACCACAAAGCCGCTCGGATGCAACAAACCGTAGGCATAGGCAGGATCCAGCAGACGATCCCACTCTACGATCCGAACATTGGTAAGTATATACAGAAGCTTTGCTCCCAATATACCGCCTAACATTCCGTAGCCTGCAGTAGCAATAAAGGAATTTACATCCAATCCCCTCCTTAAGGAGGTTAAGCACCCCAGCCCCAGTGCCGAAATCACCCCCAAAACGATCATCGCGCCGTAGCTTGGGATCGTGATCCCACAAAAAGAAAGAAAAGGATGCACTTGTCAAAGTCCGGCACTGCCTGCGGCGGCTGCTCCCAGGCCCAAGGCGCCTATACAGGCTATACAGGCCACAAACAGCACTACGTTGATGATAAGACCTATGATCGAGGTAATAAGTCCCGCCGTAGCCGTACCGTGCTGTAAGGGATCCTTACGACCCAAGGCGCCTAAGATAATGCCGATGATCCCCAAGATCACGCCTACGACTCCGAGCCCGCTTGCAGAAAAAACCGCCAGCACCAAGGTGATGATGCCGCAAACCAAAGAGGCTATGCCCATTTTGTCTCTCCTTAAAGAATCTATTGCCTTTATTATGGCGAAATTAAAAAAAATGCTGTTAACCGAGTACAAAAAAGCCCCGAAAAATTCCGAGGCATTATATTAATTTGAGATGCACATTTTCCCCCGCCAAAAAACGGGGGAAAACTGTTTATCAAAGCAAACTGTCGATCTCTTCAACAGTCTTCTTGGCATCGCCGAAGCACATTGAAGTGTTGTCCTTGAAGAACAGAGGGTTCTGAACACCGGCATAACCGGGGCTCATGGAACGCTTGAATACGACAACGTTGCGAGCCTTCCACACGGTGAGAACAGGCATACCGGCAATAGGAGAAGAAGGATCCTCCTCAGCGGCAGGGTTGACGGTATCGTTGGCGCCGATCACCAATACTGTATCGGTATTCTCGAAATCGTCGTTGATCTCATCCATCTCCAGCACGATGTCATATGGAACCTTTGCTTCAGCCAGCAAAACGTTCATATGACCGGGCAGACGACCGGCAACGGGGTGAATGGCAAAGCGAACCTCGATCCCGCGGGCCTGCAGCTTCTCCACCAAGGTGGCAACCGCATTCTGAGCCTGAGCCACAGCCATGCCGTAGCCCGGAGCAATGATCACGGAAGAAGAGTTCTTCAAAAGCTCGGCTACGTCGGGAACCTTCATCTCACGATATTCACCGTAATCCTTGTCTTCCTTGGCAGCAGGAGCATTACCGAAGCCTCCTGCGATAACGGAAATGAAGGAGCGGTTCATGGCCTTACACATGATGTAAGACAGAATGGCACCTGAGGAGCCTACCAGTGCACCGGTAACGATGAGCAAATCGTTGTCAAGCATGAAGCCTGAAGCGGCGGCAGCCCACCCTGAGTAGGAGTTCAGCATCGAAATGACGACCGGCATGTCGGCACCGCCGATGGCAACGACCAAATTGACACCGAAGGCCAGAGCGATCAGGGTCATGATGATCAAGGGCACGGCCGAAGCCTCGACACCGCCGTTTAAGAACCAGATCATAAGCATCAGGCAGACAATAAGAGCGCCCAAATTGATCCAGTGGTTAGCAGGCAATACCAAGGGAGCGGACTTAAAGATGCGCAGCTTGTAGGTTCCGTTCAGCTTGCCGTAGGCAATAATGGAGCCGGTGAAGGTCACGGCACCGATGAAGACACCGATGAAGATTTCACCTAAGTGAATACCGAGAGCACCCTCGTTTTCCATCTTTACGGCATGGGTAAGATTGGTTACTACGTCGACAACACCCATCTCAAGGAAGGTATTGAAGCCTACCAAAACGGCACACAAACCGACGAAGGAATGCAGACAGGCAATGAGCTCAGGCATCTGCGTCATCTGTACCTTACGTGCGGCCATAAGTCCTACAACGGCACCGATCAACATTGCAAAGATGATGATCACGACGGCGGTAGCACCGTCAGCCTTGGTGAAGGTGGCCAGCAGAGCGATTGCCATACCGGCGATACCGGAATAGCAACCGAACTTGGCAGTTTCCTGCTTGGACAGTCCGGCTAAGGCCAAAATGAACAGCAGCGCCGAAAAAATATAGGCAATATAGGTTAAGCCTTGTGACATTTTATTTCTCCCGTACCCTTATTTGCCCTGTTTTCTGAACATGCCCAGCATGCGACGCGTTACCGCAAAGCCGCCGAAGATGTTGATTGAAACGATCACGGTACCGATAAAGGCAAGAATTCCGGCAATTACAGAACCGCCGGTGCTGTGAACCTGCTCCATGGCGCCGACCACGATGATGCCTGAAATGGCATTGGTAACCGACATGAGCGGAGTATGCAGTGAGTGAGTAACATTCCACACCACGTAGTAGCCGACCACAATAGCCAACACGAAAACGGTGAAGTGCGGCAGGAAGGATGCAGGTGCGAACATACCGATCAGGATGAAGGCAACCACGGCCAAAGCTACGCAACCCCACTTAAGAACGGGCGAAACCTTGTGAACCTCAACCTTGGGGGCCTCCGCAGGCTTCTGTGCGGCAGGAGCTGCAGAAACGGAGATCTTCGGAGGAGGGAAGGTAACCTCTCCGTCCTTGGTGACGGTCATATTACGGATGATGACGTCATCAAAATCGAGGTTGATGTTGCCGTCCTTTTCCTTGCAAAGAAGCTTAGCCAGATTTACCAGGTTGGTGGAATAAAGCTGTGAGGACTGAGCAGGCAGACGTGAGGCCAGATCAGTATAGCCTATGACCTTAACACCGTTTTCAGTGGTGATCACCTCACCGGGCACGGTTGCTGCACAGTTGCCACCGCCAGCGGCTGCCATATCGACGATTACGGAACCGCACTTCATGGAGGCTACCATTTCCTCGGTAATGAGCAGAGGAGACTTCTTACCGGGAATTGCGGCAGTGGTGATGATGATGTCCACATCCTTGCACTGCTTGGCAAAGAGCTCCATCTCGGCCTTGATATAGCCCTCGGACATGACCTTGGCATATCCGTCGGAGGAGTCCTTTCCTTCCTCGACATAATCGAGCTTCAGGAATTCGCCGCCCATGGATCTGATCTGATCGGCAACGACCTCACGGGTATCGAAGGCACGAACTACCGCACCCAAAGAGTGAGCAGTACCAATGGCAGCAAGACCTGCTACGCCGGCGCCGATCACCAAAACCTTAGCAGGAGGAACCTTACCTGCAGCAGTAACCTGACCGGTGAAGAATCTGCCGAAGGCATGAGCTGCCTCAACAACGGCACGGTAACCAGAAATGTTGGCGGTAGACGACAGGGCATCCATAGACTGAGCACGGGAAATTCTCGGCACCATGTCCATAGCCATTACGGTTACTTTCTTGGCATTTAATTTTTCGACCAGCTCCTGGTTCTGAGCCGGGCGAATAAAGGAAACCAAAACCTGGCCTTCCTTCATAAATCCGATCTCATCATCAGTAGGAGCATTGATCTTAAAGATGATGTCACAACCCCAAGCTTCTTTGGGAGTTACGACCTTGGCCCCCGCCTCTTCATAGGCGGCATCGGTGAAGCTGGCCTCGGCACCTGCTCCTGCCTGAACCAGAACTTCAAAGCCCAGCTTCTTAAGCTTGGCAACGGTATCGGGAGTTGCGGCAACTCTTGTCTCACCGTTAAGACTCTCTTTTGGAATACCTATCAGCATGGCTGTTTCCTGTGTCCAATAAGTGTTTTTGATAAGACACGACTCTCGTAATGTCTTTGTTTTAATCAGATCTATTTTAATGCATTAGCAGCCGTGAACGGAATATTGCATCGACTCGTTAGCTTAAACGACGCATTGATCACATTTTTTTTGAAGCTTAAATGTAAGATTGAATAATTTTTTTCTTTTAATACTAAATAGTTATACAAGCCGCATAACTATTTACATCAGGCGTGAAATGTTAGCGGCCCTAAAGGGCGCAATCTTGTATCAAAAAAAATACGTAAAAAATCTGAGCTTGCAACAAAATGTGGCAAAAAAAAATTCAGATTTTTAAAAATTCAAGTGCGGACAAGGACGATACCGACATGGTGAAGGCATCCTCCGCCTCAGATCCTAGGGTAGCCACGTAGTAATTTTTTCTTACCCCCACTACCTCAAAGCCGGCACTTTTATAAAGGCTTTGAGCTCTTATATTTGATCTGCGCACCTCTAAAAAACACTCGTCTGCGCCGCCCTTGATCGCCTCTCTCAAGGTTTCCTTAAGTAACAGTCTGCCAAGCCCCAGCCCCTGATATTGCGGATCTATCGCAATGGTCAAAAGATCGGTTGTGATCCTGGTGTTATAAATCACGGAAAAACCGGCAACCACTCCCTTTCTGTAAATCGCCAAAAGCTTGTACGCATCCTCAAAGCATTCTTTAAGAGACTGTGCCGACCACGGGTTTTTCATAGTTCTTTGTTCAATCAGCTCTAAAGCTTCAACTAACTCCTGACTTGCATTCTTGCAGAGCTCTATCCTTATATCCGTTGCATGTATCACGACTCCCTCCTTTATTTTTCCGAATTAAACGGCCTTACGCCTTGATAATTCCTAAAACGCGTTCAAAATACCTTGCTACTTATACACGCCTTGTCCATACTTATTCAGAGCTTATTTTCAAATTTTACTGTACGGGGACTTACATGCAATATGCAGCTTCGGTTCGTTGGAGGCTTAATAAAAAAGGCCTCAAAATGCTGGAACGCAACGGTATTTATGCAGTCTCAACCCCAAATACAGACAGAGATCCGAGCACCTGCGATCCCAAAACAACGCCTCAAGGCATGCCTGTGGATCACAATGTCCCCAATTTAAAGCCTGACGATCACGCGTTTGCATCTGAGCTTTACCAATCAAGCGCCGCCGTAAACTCGGACCGCAAAACAATCCCGAACGAGGATTTAAAAGCTCAAACAAAGGGATCTGAGCCGCAGATGATCACTAATGACACTCCACCTGTTACTGCAGCACCGATCATTAACAACAATATTGATTTAACGACAGCCAAAGGCGAAGAGACATTGGATATTGCGTTTACACAGCATCCTGCAGGCAGTTCCGACAATAAAAATATCGCGTCCGAAGCACTCACCGGAGAAGGGCATACAGGGCAACGTATCGGCGAGGATTTACCCCCTATTGCCGACTGGCATCTTAGAAAGAAAAAGGCCGAACTCTTCATTGAGGACTGCGGGCAAGTTCCTTATCTCGCCGCCCTCAAGGATTTTTTAAAGACCAAGGGCATAAGCTGGGAGCGCTTCGATCCCAAATTACATTATCTGCCCTACGATCTGCTTATAACCACCAAAGCCTCCTATAAAAACGAGGGCAAATGTGTGTTTTGGGATGACGGCAAGACTGCAGTTTGGAAATTCCTACGCACCCATTTCAAAGATCTTTAAGATCAGGCCTTATTTCCCGCAAAAAAAGAAGCCGCCCGCCGACGACTTCCTTACTACTTAAGATTGAAGGCAAAAATAATTAATTCTTGCCGTTTCTGGCCTCAAGACCGTTGTATTCAAGAATAGTTTCGCGGGAGAACTCGCGCTCGCAATAGTGGCAGCGCATCATCACCTTGCCGTCCTTTTCGGTACGTATAATGAAACGCGGCGTAGCTCCCTGCTCAACGTGGGTAATACAATTGGAATTCGGGCACTTAAAATCACCTACCGTTTCATGAGGGAGGCGCAACTTATATTTGTCGACTACCTTATAGTCCCTGATCTCGTTAACGGTGGCATACGGTGCCAAAATAGCCAGCTGACCTGTTTCCGAGGGAGAGAACACCACGTTGGCAATCTTTATAAGATCCTTCTTGCCCAATGCTCCGGAACGAACGTTAAAGCCTACGGTAAGCTCATTGTCCTTGGACAGAAACTTGAACATACGCAAAATATTGATGGCCTGTCCCGGAGCAATGTGATCGATTACGGTACCGTTGGAGATGGCCTCAACCATCAAATGGCCCTGTTCGGTAGAATGCATATCTTTGGTAACGGACATCTTAAATCTCCTTGTTCAAGACCAGTGCCAAGATGGCTTCGCGGGCAAACACGCCGTTGGCGGCCTGTTTGAAATAATAGGCATGAGGATTGGCATCCACGTCCGTGGTGATCTCGTCAATACGGGGCAAAGGATGAAGGATCTTCATGTTTTCCTGAGCTACGTCGAGCATGTCGGCCGAAAGAACGTACTTTGAACGCAGGTTCTGATATTCGGTCTCGTCAAAACGCTCCTTCTGCACGCGAGTCATGTAAAGAATGTCGACCTCGGGAATAACCTCCTCCAGGGTCTCATGGAAGGAAACCTTGATATTGCGCTCCCTCAGAATGTCCAAAATATACTGCGGCATGGCCAGTGATTCTGGAGACACCAGCATAATTTCGGCATTGTATAAGGACAGAGCCTCGGCCAGAGAGTGTACGGTACGACCGTATTTCAAATCGCCGACAAAGGCGATCTTAATATTGTCGAGACGGCCCTGTGTCTCATAGATTGAAAACAAATCCAGCATGGTCTGAGAAGGGTGCTGGTTGGCTCCGTCTCCGGCATTGATAATGGGTACGGGCGCCAGATCAGCCGCCAGACGGGCTGCTCCCTCACGATTATGACGAATAACCAAAGCATCGACATATGAGGTTATGATGCGGATCGAATCCATTAAGGTTTCGCCCTTTTTACCCAATGAGGTATTGGCTGCATCTGGGAAGCCTATAACCTGTCCGCCCAAACGATGAATGGCGGTTTCGAAGGAAAGACGGGTACGAGTAGAGCCTTCAAAAAAGGTAACGCCTATAAGCTTGTCTTTTAATAAATCGTTGCGAGGATTCTTTTTAAGCTCGCGAGCCGTTTTTAAAATTAACTCAATGTGTTCCTTGGTGAACTCAGAGACAGAGATGATGTCTTTTTGGAAGAGAGGATTGGTCATATAAGTCCCTTGTAACTGATTTTGAGAATAACAGTCGGGAACGGGACGCTCTTTCAGGAGCGAATGTGCATCTATGTATGCACTGTTCCTGAAAACTGCATTATACACGCAAAATGTAAGCTGAAAAATAACGACTTTTAAAATCGCACTGATTTATAAAGTAATTTTTTTTAAATTTTTTTTGGAATTCCACCTTAAAAAAAGAAGCTTGATTTGCCCCTTTACAAAGAACGATCTCATCTATATAATGAGCCTCACTTCTGCAGGGGCGTAGTTCCAATGGTAGAACAGCGGTCTCCAAAACCGACGGTTGAGAGTTCGAGCCTTTCCGCCCCTGCCAATCAATTCTAATATTTTCCTTACTTTTAAGCATACGCTGTATTTTTAATCGAATACATTACAACGCTTTCTGTTGCGTAATTAAAAACACTCCCAGGCCTCAAACTGCCTTTGGGTCTCGGAAAAGATCAGCGCCATATGAATATGTTGCAATTCAAGCTCTGCACACTCCCCGTAATGCTTTTCCATTATTTGTGCTTTGGCCTTATCCAAAAGCTTCTGGGCATCCTCTCCGGCCCTTGCGTATTTGAGCTCAATGACAAAATATTTATTTCCGGCCTTAAACTCCAGATCCGATCGGCCGAAGGCATTGTGTTTCTCTATTTCCACTCCCGTGATCCCGCCGCCTATCAGATAAATCTGCAGAAAGCTTCTTAATACGGCTTCGTCCTTGATAGGGTATCTTGCGTAATCTACGGATTTAAACAGTATATTGAGGCGGTTTACTATTTCCTGCGGTTCATATTTTGTAAACAGCCCCAATGACGAGGTCTTTATTACCGTATCGATATTTTTGCCGAACAATTCTTCTATATATAGGCGGGACATAGAGCGCGAAACCTCTTTGTTCGGATAATTGAGCGTTAACACCCCTCCGCCGGGCTCCATACTCTTAATAGTCAGATACCCTGCCTGAACCAGCAATGAAATATCGCCCAAATCATCCAATTGCTGGCTGGAGTCGATCTCATCGCTTGATATAACCTGGTTTTGTCCGTAAGCACGCGGATCTCTTAGGCTATGGCTTTTTATGTAATTTAAAAGCACCGTAGGACGGCCGGCGCTGTCATACCAATAGTTTTCAAAACCTTGCTGAGGATCTCTTAGAAAATTCAATACCGACCACGGAGTAAAAACATGGGTTGAGGCTTTGCGGTCAAAACAATATCCGTCATAATGAAGCTTCATTGCCTCAAGACACTCCTCAAAGCTCATCTGCAGCTGCGATGACGCCAGCTCTATATATGCCTTGAAGTACTTCCTCAGCTCTTCATCCGTATAACCTAATAAAGTCCCGAAACGAGGATGCAAGCTTATATCCGTCATAAAGTTCATACCCGAGAATATTCCCAAATTTTTATAGCGGCATATTCCGGTTATGAACATGAAACGAAATCTTGAGCTGTTTCGTTTTAAACAATCATAAAAGGAAAATAATTCCTGCTTTACCTGTTCAAAAAGCGCCTGATCGTGCAAGCAGGAATTTAAAGGGGCATCGTATTCATCCACCAACAATACCGCCCGTCGATTGCTTTTTTTCAGCATCTCATTAAATGCATTTGAGATGGTTCTAACGCCCCGCCGACCGATTTGAGGAAGAACAAATCCTGCATCGTTACATGCAGAAAAAAGCAAATCCTCAAAGCTGCATCTAAATTCGGCAAAATCCTTGAACATTCTGCAGGCGGAAAAATCCAAATGGATCACAGGGTAGTTTTCATCCTGCCATTTGTCTGCAATGGCTAGTCCTTTGAAATATTTAGTTCCGTCTCTAAACAACGACTCGATGGTACTGATAAGCAGGCTCTTGCCAAAGCGCCGCGGACGGGAAAGAAAATAAAAAGCGTAGTCCTTTGCCAAATCGTAAATAAGATCCGTTTTATCAACGTAGATCTGGTTCAACTCCCTGAGATCTTTAAACACACTGATCCCGATTGGAAGCTGAGATTGCACGCTTAGACTGTTATTCATCCCACCCTACCGCCACTTTTTTTATTAGGCAAATCATCTGTTTTAAACATGGCTTATAAATAAAAGAGCATCAAATTTGGCTCCGTGTACTATCTGTTGATACCTTTGTTTAGCTGCGTTACTTTTTTAGCAAAGCTTTTGACTCATCCTCTGCCGTATTTTAATGCAAATTCGGATCGTCACTTCTTATCTGACAGAAGTCAGATGTATCCGTGCGATGCTTCTATAATAATGCCGAGATCCTTGCAAGAAAAGACTGTCCTCCGGATCTCAATCCTTAACAAGCTCCAATTTAAAAATATTCGTAACTATTCAGAACCCTGACCAAGAATGATCTCTGCA
>UMFG01016979.1_pt1 | contig 35998 bp, 30 predicted proteins | sample 1964961 | NCBI WGS metagenome assembly UMFG01 (sample SAMEA4836041, study PRJEB28245) | human gut metagenome | biome: gut microbiome; material: fecal sample | place: Denmark | collected 2008
GTGGCCAATACCCATGATCGTCTGATGTGCTTTACCTCCAAGGGCCGCGGCTTCATCACCATAGTCTATGATCTGCCCACCTCCGAGAACAAGACCTGGCGCGGACGCCCCGTGCAGAACATATTCAATTTGGATGAGGGCGAGCATATCACCGCCATGGTGGGACTGCCCTCGGACAATGAGGAGCTTGAGCATTCCTACTTCTTCCTGGCCACCAAGCAAGGTCGCGTCAAGAAGACTGCCGTTTCCGCCTTTAAGAGCTTTATCGGCCGCAACAACGACAACGGCATCAAGGTCATCAACCTTTCTGAGGATGACGAGCTCATAGGCGCCGAGATCTCCACGGGAGATGACGATATCTATCTCTTTGCCTCCAACGGCAAGGCCCTGCATTTCTGTGACTATTACTCCAAGGATGCTCAGGGGGATGAGGATGAAGGCGATGATGTAAACGACAACTCCGAGAGCGAGGGCGATGAGGATCAATCGGTGGATCGTCACAGCGGCAACGGCATAAGACCCTCCGGCCGCGGCAGCGGATCGTTGCGCGGCATCAAGCTTATAGACGGTGCCACCTGCGTCTCCCTCATGGTCATGAGCCTTGACGATCCTATGAAGGAATGCCTTATCGTAGGCTCCAACGGCATAGGTAAGCGTATGGCGCTTGCCGACATTCCCTTAAAGAAGAATCGCGGCAGCCAGGGTGTTTACGTTTTGCGCGGCGTAGAGAAGGCCGGTGCCGTAGTCGGTGCGGTGCGCGCCTCCGACGACAGTGAGTTCATGCTCATTACCGATCAGGGGCAGATGATCAGATCGCCCATGGATACTATGCGTACCATGGGACGTGCCGCCACCGGTACCATTTTGATGAGACCTGCGGAGGGTGAAAGCATCATCGCCGTACAGTCCATCCCGGGCGACGTGGTTGAAAACTCGCGTCGTACCGCCGAGGCCCGCGCCGCCGAGCGTCAGGCCTTAAAGGAACAGGAATTGAAGTTAAAGGAAATGCAGCAGTCAAAGGACGCAGAGCCCGCCGAGGGTGAAGGCGATGCTGTCGCAGATCCTAAAGAGGAAATCTGATCATGAGAGCTTGGAATTTTACCGCAGGTCCCTGCACCCTCCCGCTTAAGGTCATGGAGCAGGCTAAAAATGAGTTTTTGGATTTTGAGGACATGGGTGCGGGGGTAATAGAAATATCACACCGCAGCCCCGAGTTTGATGCCGTAGCCAAGGGCTCCGAAAAGCTTTTGCGCGAGCTCATGAATATACCCTCAAACTACAAGGTGATCTTCTTGCAGTCAGGCGGACGCGGCGAATTTGCCGCCGTGCCGTTAAACCTTTTACCCGAGGGCGGCAAGGCCGATTATTTTGTAACCGGTCATTGGTCGCGCTGTGCCTATAAGGAGTGCGCCGAGAGATTCGGCGAGGCCGTTTTGCATGAGTGCGCCCAAAAGGACGAGCAGGGCATATGGCATGTCGATTATGACCAAATGCAGGTGACGGAGGGGGCCTCCTATGCCTACGTATGCTTTAACGAAACCGTAAACGGCATCGAGCTTAACCGCCTGCCCGATACCGGCAACGTTCCGCTTATAGCCGATATGTCCTCAAACATTCTTACCCGTGAGGTGGATATCAGTAAATTCGGCGCTGTGATCTTCGGCGTGCAAAAGAACGTGGCTCCCGCAGGTCTTGTGATCGCCATCGTGCGCGAGGATCTCATCGGACATGCCCGTAAATATTGTCCCTCCATTCTCGATTGGAAGGTTATGAGCGATTATGATTCGCTCTATAACACCCCCTGTGTCTTCTCCTGGTATATGGCCGATCTGGTCTTTAAATGGATAAAGAGCCTAGGCGGCGTACGCGAGCTTGAAAGACGCAATATCGAGAAGTCCTCCGCTCTTTACGAGTATATCGACTCCTCCTCCTTCTATCGCAATGTGATCGCTCCTGAGGATCGCTCCCGTGTAAACTGCGTTTTCAATTTAAAGGATGAGGCCCTAAATGCTGAGTTCCTAAAGGGCGCCAAGGAGCGCAACCTGATCGGCCTTAAGGGACATAAGGTTTTAGGCGGAATGCGCGCATCGCTTTATAACGCCATGCCCATAGAGGGAGTTAATGCTCTTTTGGCCTATTTGAAGGAATTTGAGCAGGCTCACAGCTGATCCTATACTGAGACTGGTACTTGGTATACGGCATAGGTGTAGGCGCTAAGAAAGCCGGAGGCTTTGGAATATGCACGATGCAGATCAAAATTCGGATTTTCGCAGGCCCTGGCTTCAAAGCTATCCCGACGACGTACAAAGCGAGATCTCCTGTGACGAGTCAGAGACGCTGTGCACCATGTTCGACGGAGTATGCCGTAATTTCCCGCAGGCAAAAGCTTGGACCTTTTATGATCGAAGCGTGACCTATGCGTCGGCGCAAAAAACGGTGCTCGCCCTTGCCTCCTTTTTGCAAAATTCCATGGGGCTTAGAAAGGGTGAAAAATTAGCCCTCATCATGCCCAATATGATCCAGTATCCCATCTGCGTTTTTGCAGGGCTCAAATGCGGTCTCACCATTGTCAACATCAACCCTTTGTATACAGCCCGTGAAATAGGCGGGGTTTTAAGGGATGCAAAGGCCTCCTGCGTGGTGGCCTTTTCAGGCGTGGGTGAGCGTCTTTGTGAGCTTGCCGAGGAAATGGAATTACCGCCCGTGATCATCACCGAGCTTGGGGATATGACGGGATTTTTTAAGGGGGCAATTTTAAATTTTGCCGCCAAATATCTTGTTAAGGCGGTAAAGCCCTTTAAATTAAATGGCAGCATAGCCTTTAAAAAGGCCGTAAAGGCCGGCAAGGCCTCCTCCTTCAGCCCCTGTGAGATCTCCTCCTCGGACATTGCCTTTTTACAATTTACGGGCGGTACCACCGGTAAGCCCAAGGGGGCCATGCTCTCGCACGGCAATCTCATCGCCAACGTCAAGCAATGTCTTGAGATGTACGGGCATGAATTGCAAAGAGGTACCGAGACCATGCTTACGGCGTTGCCTCTGTATCATGTGTTCTCCATGACCGTAAATTTGCTTTTGCAGACGGCAATTGCTGCTAATTCAATACTCATTGCCGATCCGCGCAAGATCTCAGAGCTTATCGCGGTAATAAGGAAGCATCCTGAGATCTCGGTGATGACGGGCGTGAATACGCTTTTTGCCGCCATGCTGGAGCACGGCGTCTTCTCATCCTTATGTCCCATGCCCAATTTGCGTCTGGCCATAGGCGGAGGGGCGGCGGTGCAGTCGGGAGTGGCCGAGCGTTTTTTCAAGGCCTCGGGACAGCATATTTTAGAGGGCTACGGACTTACGGAGTGTTCGCCGGTTGCCTGTGTCAATCCATATACCTCAAGGATCTTCACGGGATCGATAGGCATACCCGTGCCCTCGACTCTGGCCCGTATCGTAGATACCAATACTCACGAGGAAATTTGGGATCAGGGAGTTGCAGGTGAGCTTGAGTTCAAGGGACCGCAGATCATGCAGGGCTATTACAACAATGCGCGGGAAAATGAGCATGTGTACGATGAGGGCTGGCTTCGTACCGGCGATATCGCCGTATGGCTTGAGGGCGGGTATTTAAAGCTCATCGATCGCATCAAGGATATGATCATAGTCTCAGGCTTCAACGTCTATCCCTCCGAGATCGAGGATGTAGTCTCCCGCAACGCCCGCGTGCGTGAGTGCTGCGCCGTCGGCGTCCCCTCGGAAAAAACCGGTGAAAAGATCAAGCTTTTCGTAGTAAAGAAGGATCCCTCCTTGACCAAAGAGGAGTTGCTTGACTACTGCCGTCGCGAGCTTACCGGCTATAAATTACCTAAAATCGTGGAATTCATCGACGCACTGCCCAAATCCCCCGTGGGCAAGATCATGCGTCGCTATCTTTTGCAACGTAATTAAATTCTCATGGATGTTCGCTATTGCCTCACGGATGAGGCTCACGGCACGACCGCGTTGGCCGCGCTTATAAGAGAATGCGGTGAAAACGATTTCATCGGACTTGATACCGAGTTTGACCGCGTAAAGACCTATTATCCCATCTTGGCCTTAGTTCAGCTTAAGCTGAATGATACCTGCTATCTTCTCGATCCCCTGCGTACGGACATAGCTCCCGTAATTGCGGCTCTTTGCGATACTGAGGCTACCGTGCTCTTATTCTCGGGAGATGAGGATCTGGAGGTGTTATCCCGTGAGGCGCAAAAGGCCGGGCTTAAAAAAAATCTGCCTGCACGTATTGTGGATCTGCAATATCTTGCGGCCTTTGAGGGGGCGGATTTTCAGAAGGGGCTACAGGCTACGCTTAAGCAGGATCTTGGGATCGAGCTTGATAAAAGTCAGACGCGATCGGATTGGCTCTCTCGTCCTTTAAATTCTGAGCAGCTGCAATATGCCGCCTGCGACGTGGCCTATTTGGACAGGCTTTATGCCTTCAGAATGCGTAATTTCAAGGAGCATGACATTCGTTTTACCTGGTTTTTGGAGGCCATGCTGGACAAGGCAACACAGGCTGCAGCGCAGGTAAGGCCTGAGGAGCTCTATATGAGCGTCCAAGGCGCCGGAGACTACGCCTTAGATCAAAAATTTCTCTTACGCCTGCGTTATCTCTGTAAAAAGCGTTATGAGTATTCGGTACTGCATAACGAGGCCCTAAATCGCGTGATCACGGGCAGGGCGCTCGTAAATTTAGCCAAGCTTACGCCCGCTACCAGACAGGGACTGTACTCAAGTCACATGCATCGTGAGGCGGTACGTCAGCACGGCGATGACGTTTTGCAATGGATCTCCGAATCGCTTAAGCTTACGGAGGAGACGCCGCTTGCGCCGCCCTATGATGCCTATGCGCCCGGGCGATCCGATCAAAGCCGCGGAGCAGTGCTGAAAAAATTCCTTACGGCCAAGGCCGAGGCAGTGGGGATCAGGCCCGAGCTTTTATGCTCGAAAAAAATTATCAACGATTATTTTTATAATGCGACCGTCAACAAGCCCTCATTGCTTGAAAGAGGGTGGATGAAAGAGTGCGTAGGCGATCCTAAAAAGGCCTTTGCTTAGTGCCTGCACGCACAAATTACGGCTTTGCTTATTGCTCAAAAGGTTAAAAGCTCGTAACATCTTGGTTAGATGTTAGATCCTTTTACGTATTCATGATTTTAGTCTAAACAGCTATTTTTTTTTTACTCATTTTTAGATGTTTACCTTCTATTGATTTTGATGTACCTCGGCAGCTTGCCGCCTTTAATAAAAATTAAGAGCAATCTTGTTTTAGGAACATTGGACACTGATGGAAAGCAAGTTCAATCACGAAGATTTTCAGTTGCCGCAAAGGCCGGTTGCGGTCAAAAAAGATGTTTATCCCGTCAGAAGAATTGTGATTTTTCTGGCCTGTTTTTTGATCCTAGCGGTTCTTTTTGTTTATCTGGCAGTGCAAAAAAGCTATGTCAGTCGTGCCGTAGAGCATCATGCCACGCAAATGGTTGATCACATTTCACGTGAAATCGCCGATACCGTTGAATATGCCAAATCGAGCATTAAATTCTCATCGCAGATCATTTCAAGAAATTTGAAATCCGAGGTTTTAATGGATCCTGTAGGGGCTATTTCGCATATTGAAATGTATACGCCCTTTGACGGGATTGAATATATAAGACCCGACGGAATGAACGTTAAGAATATAGGCTCTCCCTTTTATGCCTACGATCGAGAGTATTACATTGAGGGTATGAAGGGGCATACGGGAGTATGGAGCAATTTTCATCCCCTGATCTCAAATGACACGCTCGTGAATTTCTACGCACCGCTCTACTTTGAGGGGAATATTGCCGGCGTCATTACCGGGTATATTGAGGCCAATAAGGTCTTTGCCTCCAAAAAGGAGAGCTTTCTGTACAGTAAAAAGATCCACGGCATAGTTTTGGATGAGAACAATATGGTGGTGTGTACCACCATGGGCGGCGAATATATAAAGGATCTCTCCTTTGACGTATTGCTCAACAGATTTAATCTGTCGGCTCAGGAAAAGACGCTGTTGCAAAGCAGGCTCGAGAGCTTAAGCGGTCCCCGCATAATCAAGGATCCACAAGGAGAGGGGCGCGTCTTTGCCAATAATATTGAGGGCACGAAATGGAAGCTGGTATTCTTTTTGCCCGCCTCCTCATTTGAGGGGATCATCAATGACTTTACACAAAACTCGCTCATAGCCGTTTTTCTGATCTTTGTCATTTTGCTTTTTACCTCCGCCTATGTGTTGGTTAAAAGCTATAGGATCAATCGTGAAATTGCTAGGGACAATGCCGAGCTTGAAGAGCAAAATTGTATCTTTAACGAGCAAAATCACAAGGCCTTTGCCGAGCTTTTGAAGATCAAAAATATTACGGCCTCGGCCAATATGGGGACATGGTCCATAGAGCTTATAGAGAATAAAAAGCCGCGCATGCTCGCAGATACCATCATGAAAAAGCTCCTGGGAATTAATACGGATAAGATCACGCCCGAGCAAAGCTACAATGATTGGTTCGGGCGTATAAAGCCCGAGGCTCTGCCCTCCGTTATGCACAGCATCGAGCGCATGAAGCAGGGCTTTTTTGATGAAAATACCTATCTGTGGCTGCATCCTGACAAGGGAGAACGTTACGTGCGTTGCGGCGGCACGGCCAAAAAGGTCGAGGGCGGATATATTTTCAGCGGCTATCACTATGATGTGGATAAGATAGTTCGTGACGAGCAGAAGCAGACGGCGCTTCTCAATGCCGCCTCGGCCAGCAAAAGAGAATACTACTCGGTGCTTGACAGCCTTTGCGATATTTATCAATGCATGTACGTGATCGATCTTAAGGGCGATCATGTGTATGAATACGGGGCCCGATGCAGGGGTAAGGGCACGGAGCTTCACAGCACGGGCACAATTGAGATGATGAATGCTCTTATGACCGAGGTGGCATCAGAAAGCTGTCGGGCCGAGGCCTTGGAATTTGCCGATCTTGCGACATTACCTTCAAGACTTGGGGATAAGCCCTACATAGTAAGACAGCTCTTTGGTCACAAGCAAGGCTGGTTCATCGCCAGCTTCATCGCTATGGAACGAGATCCTGAGGGTATGGCTACCAAGGTACTTTTCATCATGCGCAGCAATGATGCGGAGAAAAAGCAGGAGCAAAGGCTTGTGGCCAAGCTCCAAACCGACGAGCTCACCGGCCTTTACAATCGCTATGCCTACGAGGAGGATCTCGAAAAATTAAACGAGGTTCATAGCGACAATCTTATTTACATCGCCCTTGACGTAAACGGTCTTAAGGTTACGAACGACACCAAGGGGCATACCGCAGGTGACGAGCTCATAATCGGAGCCGCCCGTTGCATGCGGGAGAGCTTCGGTACCTATGGCAATATCTACCGTACGGGCGGAGATGAGTTCGCTGCCGTGATCTATTGCGATGACAAGGAGCTTCAACAAGTGGTGGCTGAATTTGAAAACAATATGGCCGCATGGCACGGACAGCAGGTGGACGGGCTTTCCATAGCCTACGGCTATGCCAGCAAGAGAGAAAATCCTCACTGCAACGTAAAGGAGCTCTATACCCTTGCCGAAAAGAGAATGTACGAGTCCAAGTCGGCTCATTACAGCATGAGCGGGGTGGATAGGCGCGGTCAGCAGGAGGCGCATAAAGTATTATGCGATTCCTATCAGGAGATCCTGAAGCTAAATCTTACTTCGGATACCTTCCAGGTTATAAACGGCGATACCTTCGGCGATCCCGGTCTCAAGGGATATAAGAGCAAGCTCTCGGAGCATTTTAAATGGCTTGTAAAGTCGGATCTGGTGCATCCTGACGATCGGGCTGAGTTTAAGAAGCTAAATGGTGTGGGTGTGTATTTTAAGGCGGGTAACAGGCATTTTCAGATTTTTTACCGCCGCAAATATCATGATGGCTATGAGCGCGTAATGACGGAGGTCATTCCGGCTAAGGATTTTGCTGAGGGGAACGAGATCCTGTTCCTATACGTTAAAAAGATAGATCCCGAAAGAAAAACCGCGGTAGCTAATGTGCCCGACAAAGGCTTTTTAAGCATGCTTTGAGTTATTGAGCGCAAAAAAATGTTGCCTTCGTGCGGCAACAGCATTACAACAAGGCCCTGATGGGGGGCCTTTGCATACCTAGTATTTTCAGGCTTAGGCGCTAAATGATGTCAGCGCATTACCCGCCCCTCGGCTACGGCCTTTAAATGCTTGCCGTAGCTGCTTTTGCCAAAGCGCTCTGCCGCCTCAAGCAGCATTTTCTTGCTGATCCAATTATTACTGTAGGCTATTTCCTCGATCACCGATACCGGCAAGCCCTGAGCCTGTTGCACGGTGCGAACGAAGTTTGAGGCCTCATACAGCGATTCCATGGTACCGGTATCAAGCCAGGCATAGCCGCGTCCCAGGATCTGTACGTTAAGCGATCCGTCCTTTAAATACATCTCATTTAGGGTGGTGATCTCAAGCTCTCCGCGAGCTGATGGCTTTACCTGCTTGGCAAAATCGGCTACGCGTCCGTCATAGAAATAAAGGCCGGTCACCGCATAGTTGGACTTAGGCTTTTGCGGCTTTTCCTCTATGGAGAGAGCGTTGAAATTTTTATCAAATTCCACGACGCCAAAGCGCTCGGGATCGTCCACATAGTAGCCGAAAATGGTGGAGCGCCCCTGCTCTGCACTCTCTACGGCCTCGCGCAGCTGCCTGCCCAGACCATTGCCGTAGAAGATATTGTCACCGAGAATAAGGGCGCAGGGCTCCTTATGGATGAATTGCTCGCCGATGATGAAGGCTTGAGCCAGTCCGTCGGGTGAGGGCTGCTCGGCATAGGAGAGCTTGATCCCAAAGTGGTCTCCGTTTCCGAGCAGATCGTGAAACTTAGGCAGATCGGCGGGGGTGGAGATGATAAGTATGTCGCGAATGCCGGCAAGCATCAATACCGACAGGGGATAATAGATCATGGGTTTGTCATAGACCGGCAACAATTGCTTGCTGGTGACGCGGGTCAGAGGATAAAGACGAGTGCCGCTTCCGCCGGCTAAAATAATTCCCTTCATTTTTTCTATCTCACTTTTTGCATTCCACTTAAAAAGCAAATGCATAAAATCCATGTCTGTAATTTTTTCAGAAAGCGGTAGTTTTATAAAGCTTGTTTATAAGAAATTGTTAACTACCTAGGATCTTGCCATACGAAAGCATCTTAGAAAACGCATCCACGCTAAAATGAACTTAGGGCTCAAGGGCAAAAATATCGTTCAAAAGCTCGATGCCCGCATGCGTTTTAAAAAGTCTCATCCGCATCTTCAAGGCTTCGGAGGCATTAAGATCCTGCTCCTGTGCGTTGACAATGAAATCCGCCTCCATCAGGATCTGTGCATCGATCCCGTCTATGCGATCATAGGAGTGATGTATTCCCACAAGATGGGAGATGCGATCGGCGACCTCCTCAGAGAGCTTGCATTCCTGCAAAAGCTCACGGGCTAAGGGCTCTCCTAAAAGCTCCTGCTCATGATGGGGACAGGATCCGCATTTTTTACGCAGGCTGGGACAGGCTATATCGTGCACCAACGCAGATGCCAGAGTAACAAAGCGCGTTCTTTCATCCGTGATCTCCTGCCTTGAAATTAGATCGGCGTAGGCATATACCTTCATAAAATGTTCGATATCGTGATGATCTCCTGCAGATCGGGTGATCATTTTTTTGGCAATAAGGGCAAGATCGGGCATGGCATACTCCTTGGAATTTAGTAAATGATACGCCCTTTTGCGCAAAGAGATACTAAGCAAATAGGATAGCACCGTCGTTGACGCTAAATAGAGCGTAGGAATTTTGGGCTTTAGCTTGAGCGACGATACGCTTTTTGGGGGGGGCGGGGGTAAAGCCTTGGAGATATTTGACGCAAAAAAAGCTCCGTTTCCGGAGCTTTTTTTTGCAGTGTACGTTTTAGCTTTTCTTTACCAGAAGAGTGCGTACAGCGCAGCAGTGATGATCATGATGGCATAGGCTGCCGCAGCGAAGCCGCCTGAGGTTTTGAAGGTCTTACCCGTAAGTACGATGGCGTTGTCGTCATCATCTTTATCGGAGCTTGCAAGCGATACCAGCACTATGGTGGCAAGGCTTAGGATAAAGGTGTACATCATCTGATCCATAAACGGCATGTCCAAAGGCAGGAACTTTAAGAGCAAAGCGATGGGGATGGAAGCGAGCACGCCGTAAATTGCACCCTTGGCGGTTGCCTTCTTATAGAAAAGACCGGTCAGGAATACGGCGAGAATGCCCGGGGATACGAGTCCGGTATATTCCTGAATGTACTGGAAGGCCTGATCGATGACACCGAGCATAGGAGCTACGAAGACGGCGATCACCAAAGCCACTACGGCGGTTAAGCGGCCGATATTAACCAGCTTGAGCTCGGAGGCGTTCTTATCGATGTACTCCTTATAGATATCCATGGTAAAGATGGTGGCGGTGGAGTTGAGCATCGAGGCCAAGGAGGAGACTATGGCGGCAGCCAAGGCGGCGAATACCAAGCCCTTAAAGCCTACGGGCAGGAAGTTTGCAACCCAAGGATAGGCCTTATCGGCATGCTCGGCGCTGGGCATGATGTCGGGGTTGGTGACAATGGCACCGTAAGCCTTGGAGAGCTGCTCCTGCAAAACTGGATCGTTGATGATCACGTAAGCGGCGATGCCCGGGAGCACTACGATGAGAGGGGTGATGAGCTTTAAGAAGCCGGCAAAGGCCAGACCCTTTTGAGCCTCATCTAGGGACTTGGCGGCAAAGGTACGCTGAATGATGTACTGATTGAAGCCCCAGTAATAGAGGTTTGCTACCCACAGACCGCCGATGAGCACGCTGATGCCGGGGAGGTTATTGAACTGAGGGTTGGACTTGTCGAGGATCATTTTGAAATGATCGGGGGCAACATCCATCATGTGGCTGAAGCCGCCGAAGAAGCCGGCATCACCGCCGACGAAGCTCACGGCAAGATAGGTGGTGGCAAAGCCGCCGATGATGAGAACCGCTACCTGAATAACGTCGGTCCATACCACGGAGCTGAGACCGCCGTATACGGAATATACGAGGGCAAACAAAGCCAGACCTATGATGGTGTACATCATGGGAACGCCCATGATGATCTGCAGTGCGGTACCGCCCAAGTACAAAACGGAGGACAGGTTTACAAAAATGTACAGGCAGAGCCAGAACACGGCCAAAATGGTCTTTAAGGTCTTGTTAAAGCGTTTTTCTACGAATTCCGGAATGGTGTAGATGCCCTTCTCGATGAAGATGGGCATGAAGAACTTGGCCACGAGGATCAGGGTGATGGCGGCCATCCACTCATAGGCGGAGATACCGAGACCGATGGCAAAGCCGGAGCCTGACATGCCGATGAACTGTTCGGCGGAGATGTTGGCGGCGATCAGGGAAGCTCCCACGGCCCACCAAGGAATAGATTTGCCGGCAAGGAAGTATCCTTCGGTGCTGGACTTGTTTTTACTGGCGACGGTAAGACCTACCGAGACGATGATCAGCGCATAGACTGCAAAGATGACCCAGTCAATTGCAGCCAAGCCTTGAGTTACATTTTCCATAGACTTGTCCTGAGATAGAAAAAAATCCTAGATTACTTAGCAAAGTTTTTTGCGTGAAGTAACCGTTTACATGAGCAAATTATACTGAGATGCGTTTTTATTGAAAAGCAGAGGCCGGTGAGGAATAGTAAAATGATATTTTGGGGAGTAAATGTGATTTAAATCACGATTTATAGGTATGTAAGTCGGATAGGTTTATGAAAACGTTTTCATTTTGAATAGAAAAGAATTTTTTATTTTTGTAAGCAAAGAAAAAGGCTTTTTTTAGGGATTTATATGGGGATTTAGAGCAAATATAAGCAATGGATCCTCTTTGGACTCTATTTTTTTAATTACTTGAAATATCAAAAATAATAATTAAGCAAGTAAATGTTAAAAATGTGATGTATATCAAATAAAGAGGCCTTGTCAGCGCTAAAGCGCGAAAATACTGCAATTTAATAAAAACTCCCCAATTTGATCTGTTACTCTTTTTACATGCCTTAACGATATTAAAATCTATTTAAGCATTCGTACGATAAGGAGTTTTGTAAATGATCCTTCCTGAGAACATCTTCCTCATTGCCGTACCCGAGATCTGGTATCGTTCGGTGGTTACGCAGTACATAGCCGCAGGATCCGGCAGCGTCAATTGCTGGGGCATCAGACATAAGGATGTAGCGCAGGGTGCGGAGCCTGAGCCCGGTGCACTTGTGCTTTTTTTGCAAAGGCGTAATGACATTAGCTTTATATGCGGGGGTGGATTCTATCAGCACAGCCTTTTACAGACTCCTACCGAGGCCTGGAACGAGTTCGGCGTTTACAACGGCGCCGAGAGCCTTGACGAGTTTAAGTCTGATCTCGTATCCCGCGGACTAAAGCGCGGCTCAAAAATAAAATCTAATGTGGTCTCGGGAATTTTCGTTTTTGCACGAAGAGATTGCTATGAGGTACCCTCCGAGCTTGATCTTCCTGACATAAAGGAATGCGAGCTTGTGTCCTTGGGGCTTGATACTCCACAGGGGTTGTTTTTGGAGCGTCATCTTATGCATATGCGCCAGGGACAGTTGCGCGATGATTCGGCTGATCCCGAATGGTCAGGCATCTTTCGCATGGCCGAGCAAAAAAATGCCCGCGACTATTCGGCATTTTTTAAGGCTAAAATGCTCAAGGCCTACGATTTCAAATGTGCCGTGACGCATGAAACCCTAAAGCCGGTTTTAAAGGTGGCGCACATCAAGGCCTTCTATGACGAGCGCTTTTTAAAGCCGGGCAACGGTCTGGTGCTGCGTGCGGATATAGAAAGTCTTTTCTCCAAGGGCTACATCACTGCTGTCTACACGGCTGAGGATAAGGCCGTGATCAAGGTATCCAAGGTTTTGAAGGACTCCGAGTATATGAAATTCAACGGCTGTGCGCTGTATTTGCCTGAGGATCCGGCCCTGCGCCCCAATCCCGAGTATTTAAAGTGGCATGCGCAGCACCGATTTGAGAATTGGCTTACCTTCGGAACTGTAAAGCCGCTTAAGGCATAAGACAAATAAGGTTATAAATATGAAGGTGGCAATAATCGGAGCGGATCGCCAAGATGGATCCGTGATCGTCAGATCCTGCGAATGTCGCGGCATTCAGACCGTAAGTGTGATCGAGGAGCTCGCTCCCGTGCCCGGTGAGGGCCGCGTGCTTATAAAAAGCCTTAAGGATCTGAGGGCAGAGGATTTTGAAGACGTAAGCACCGTGATCGATCCCGTATCCTTTGCCGAGGATTGTGCCCTAAGACCCTCTCGGATCCCGCTTTTGTATTTGCTCGAGCTTTTGCGCGGCACGGGCAGGAGACTTTTGATCTTAGGCAGTGTGGGATGCCTGTATGCAGATGCCTTAAGAAACAAGAGAGTGTTTGAGGAGAATTTTTTGGAAGGGGCGCAGGGATCCTCTCCGGCGCAGCGCCTGCATGCAAGGCTTTTTAAAAAGCTTCAGAGCGAAAGGGATGTTATGTGGACGCTTTTATGTCCGCCGCTTATTCGCGAGGATGCCGAGCATAAGACCGGGCATTATGAATTCTCCGATGATGTTTTGCCCATGGGAGCGGACGGAAGTAGCGTGATCAGTAATTACGATCTGGCCGATGCTGCCGCCGAGCTTTTAAAGCGCGGACTTAAGCCCTTTTCAGTCGTTTCCGTGCGTTCGACGCTATCACTGCGTTGAGAAAAAACACGGCAGGACGTAAAATAGCAGGGTATTTTTTATTGCGTATAGAGCGGAGCAGGCGTGACTCAAGAAGAATTTGAAAAAAATGCGGAATATGTAAAATCCCGCGTAAAAAGCGTTGCTGATTTTCCTAAGCCTGGGATTTTGTTTCGTGATATCACCTCGGTATGTGAGGATCCCAAGGCCTTTGCGCTGACGATGGAGTTGCTCGCAGCTCACTATCGCGATCGCAAGATAGATGCCGTGCTTTGTGCCGAGGCCCGCGGCTTTATTTTCGGAGCGCCGCTGTCCCTAATGCTTAATTGCGCCTTCGTGCCGGTGAGAAAGCCCGGTAAGCTGCCGCGTAAAACCATAGAAGAGAAGTACGATCTTGAGTACGGCTCGGCCGTTTTGCAGGTGCACGAGGATGCCGTAAAGCCGGGACAAAGAGTATTGCTCTTAGACGATCTTTTGGCGACGGGCGGAACCATGGGAGCTATGGTCAAGCTTGCGCAAAAGCTTAAGGCCGAGATCGACAGCATGGCCTTCGTCATCGAGCTTACGGGACTTAACGGTCGTAAAATGCTTGAGGATACCTACAGGCATGAAGTGTTTTCGCTCATAAAATTCCCAGGACATTGATAGCTCATGGCAGGATCTTCAGAATATCAGGCGCTGGCACGCAAATACCGTCCGCAGACATTTGACGACGTCGTAGGGCAGGAGGCGGTCAAAAGTGCCCTTGCCAATACCATAGAATCCAAGAGGATCCATCATGCCTACCTATTGACGGGTACGCGCGGGATCGGTAAGACCACCATTGCCCGCATCATTGCCAAATGCTTGGAATGTGAAAACGGCATTACCTCGCATCCCTGCGGTCACTGCGGGGCATGTGAGGAGATCACCTCAGGCGTATTTCCGGATGTTATAGAGATCGATGCGGCCTCTCAGACCAAGGTTGAGGATACCCGCAGTCTGCTTGAGAACACGCGTTATCCTCCCGTACGCGGGCGTTACAAAATCTATATCATCGACGAAGTGCATATGCTCACGGCCAACAGCTTCAACGCTTTGCTAAAAACGCTGGAGGAGCCGCCCTCATATGTCAAATTTATTTTGGCTACCACCGATCCGCAGAAGATCCCAACTACCGTATTGTCGCGTTGCCTGAAGTTCCAGCTTATGGCGCTAACGCGCGATGAGATCCGCTCCCAGATTGAAAGAATAGCCTCGAAGGAGGGAATTCCCTGCGAGGGTGAAGGGGCGGCAATGATCGCCTCGGCGGCCAAGGGATCCATGCGTGATGCGCTCTCGCTTTGTGATCAGGCCGTGGCCTTAGGAGGCGGCAGCATCAAGCTTGCATGTGTGCAGCAGATGCTGGGGGCGGCCGGGGATGAATTGCTCTCCTCCGTGCTTGATCTGCTTTTGGGACAAAGGGATGATCTGGCAGCCTTGCTTGATACGGTGCGCCGTATTGCTCCCAACTACAAAACCCTGCTTGATGCGCTGGTGTTTGCCTTTCACGATCTGGCCCTCTACCAGTTTACGGGGATCGGGCGTCTGAACGTTTTCACTACCGCGCTACCTATTTTGCAAAAATATGCCCCCCTGTTCGCACCCGAGAGCCTGCAACTTTATTATCAAACCGCACTTGAAGGATCTGCCGAGCTCTCAAGCGCTCCCGACGGTGCCGCCGTTTTTGATATGACGGTGCTGAGACTTTTGGCCTTTTCACCCGAAAAAAAAAAGCGTGGCTAGGTGAGAGTGAGGCGGCTAAGATCACCTGGCCTGCGCCGGATCCTGCCCAATCATTATTAAGCTCGGTTGCCGCATCCAAATTCGAAAGTTCAAAGCAGGGGAGCGTATTAGAAAAAAGCTCCGTCTCAAAGCCTGCAGCTTTCTTGACTACAGCCTTGGCAGAGCCTTCGCAAACTCTGACGACCGCGAGTGCAGATGCAGTCGCTACTGCGCAAAACGCAACTTATTATTCGCAGTCATCGGCTGACGGCAACAGCACGGAGAACGCCTCCGCATCGTCGCGGGATCTTTCTGTTGCATGCGTTGCCAAGCCTTCGGCAGATGCCAATTTAATCTTAAACGGTCCTTTAAACTCCTTAGGAGCTGTAGCCTCGGCCGTAAGCAATTTAAGCCGCATCATGTCGACCAAAGCGCAAGCTAAGAGCGAGGTTGGATCGAGCTATTTTGCATCCATGGTGCAGCCTGATGAGGATAAGCTAAAGCAGCATATCTCCTTGCCACCTGACAATATGGCGGAGCTTGCCAAGCGGGTTTTTGATTATACGGATCAGCTAAGAAAGGTAGCCTCAACTTATGAAGAGAGGTATACGGAGCGTAGCTCAAGGCTTACTGGAGATAAACTAGCCAAGGTCAGAAGCTCCGTATCGGCTCTCTCCTCGCAGGCGGTAAGACTTGGGGTGACGACAGCGGATCATGCTCCTTCTGTGCCCATGATACAAAACGATCCGGACGATGCAGGGGATCCCTATGCAGGCGGTTCGCCTGAGAGCTTAAATTCAGCATCATTGTCTGCAGAGCAGGCGCAAAACAGCGCTATTTCCTCACTGTTGCAGGCAATAGAGGAGGATAGGCGTGAGGGTAACGAGGATGAAACGTTAGGCGATCGTGAGCCGCCCATAAATTCTTGGCAAAAAGATCCTCAGCATGCCACCGCCGACACCCTGTATGCAGACGGTACTCCCGTAAACAATGCCTTGATCGAGGGGATGCGCGAGGGTGAAAGTGCGGAGGAAATGCTAAGACGAGTGCAGCAATCGGCCCTCGATCAGCTAAGCGCCGAGGAGAACATGGCGCCATTTGAGGCTGCCTCTGAAAATTTGCCTAAGACTCATAATATCCACACTCCCGATCCGTTGCCGACAAATAATTCTGCCTCGGATCCTCATCGCGGTGCTATGCACGATGGGCCGCATGCTCAGGAGGAAACGGTAGCTCAGGGCTTTGCGGGCGCAACTGGTTCGGCATCAAATTCCGCCCCGAAGGACTTTTCAAAAATTGCGCCCCCTGAGGCTCAAATTGAGACAGAAAGCGTTTTTGAGGTTGCAGAGGATCATAAAAACTCATTCCAAGAGGGCGTTAAGCTTGATAAGACCTATAACATAAGCTCCAAGGGATACTCTGCAGAAATTACGCTCAAGGAAATGCAGGATCCCTTTGGCGACGGTGACGCCGGCGAGTTTAAGCTGAGCTCCTATGCCACCTCCGAACGTGCTCCTGATGCCGCTTTGCATAAGTCCTTAGCTCCCGTCGGTAAAAAGGAGGATGAGCAATACTCAGGATCTCCCGTTGCAGGCTCAAAAGGAGCTGAGGTCGTTGATAATAATGCGATCGTAGATCCGAAGGCAGCACTCACTCCCAAAGCCAAAGAACACGATGCAGCAGTGCCGGCCTCAGATACGGTAGCAGCGCCTGAGACATCCGAGAGCGCAACTTGCTATACGCCCGAATATATGAGCGATGAGCTCCCGCAGGATGATGACTATTATGACGAGGAGTCTCCTCAGGCGGACACGGCGGGATCAGCCTATGCCCTAGATCTAAATGAGGATCATGACGTGAGTGACGCAAGTGCCGTAACGTCTAAGCCCTCGCCGGGCATAGTTCCGCTTGCAGATGGGAGCACGGCCAATGTCCCCGTCGCGGAGAAGACTGAGCGTGAGCGCATCGAACGAAGCTTTCAGGATAAGCTCGGACGTACCGTCGGCCCCGATGATTTTATGGAGGCGGCCGAAACCTCCGATCTTTGGGCCTGTGATTTTAAGGCGGCGGGCTTTAACGACAGCGCTTTATATTCGGCCTTAAGCTCGAGCGTCAGAAGAATAGATCCGGCCGATCCTGATCGCTGGATCATTGTTATGAGCGACAGCTTCAGACTATTCTCGCTGGATCCTAACTTCAGCTCCGCACTCAGCGAGCGTTTTTCGGCTTTAAAAAAGCGTCGCATTGAGGTTTGCGTACAGCTGTGCCCGGGGCTTCCCGAGGGTTGCGTGCGTACCTTGGCGCTCAGACTTTATGAAAAGGCTTTATCTGATGCCAGATCCGAGTTTATAAATGACGAGGGTGCGGCCCAAATAGCAAAACTCGCGGGGGCCGATCTGAATAGCTGTCGCATCAGGCTTTTCTCTGCGGCCAAGCTTCCGGTTGAAAAAGCTTAAAAAATATCGGCCCTGCTGCGGAGCCGATATTTTCAGATCATGCGATCGAGCGAGGTTTAATTCCAGGAATTGGCATCGTCCTCGCCGTCGCTTGAGGCAGAATCAAGCTTCATGGCATTCCAAACGCGGTTGGTGATGCGGGAGATCTTGGCGGTGGTGGGACGCATGAGATACATTTTGCTCATGAGCTCGTCGGATAAAATTACGCTTGGGTTGTTGCGCAATTCCTCGTCAAAGGCAGGGACGGCCTTCGTTACCGGCATGGGATAACGTATTTCATTGGCGATCTCTGCGGTGTGCTCGGGAGTCATGAGATAGTCGAAAAATTTCATGGCATTGTCGTAGTGTTGAGCTCCCGTAGGCACCGTCCAGCAGTCAAACCACATTACGGAGCCCTCCTTGGGCACGACAAATTCAACCTCAAAGCCTAAATCAGCCTTGTGGGCGCGACTGCGTGACTGCAAAATATCGCCTGAATAGCCGATGGCGGCGCAGATCTCGCCTGAGGCCAAATCGTTTATATAGCGCGAGGAGTGAAAATAGGAAACGTTACGGGCCAGATCGGTCAAGAGCTTCTGAGCCTCGCGATAGTCGTTGCGCTCCTCGGAGGTTGGATCCTTGCCGAGGAAATGCATGGCGGCGGATATGATCTCGATGGGTGAATCCAAGACGGCAATACCGCAACGGCGCAGCTTGTCGGAGTTCTTTTTGTCAAAGAGAAAATCCCAGGAGTCGACCTTATAATCCTCGCCGAAGATCTCCTTTATTTTTTTTGTGTTGTAGCCTATGCCCACCGAAATTTCCGTATAGGGATAAGCATATTCGTTACCGGGATCAACCTCGGCGAGCTTTTGCATGCGCACCTGATCAAGTCCGCTCCAGTGCGGGATCTTGGCATGATCTATTTTTTGCAGGGCACCGGCCTTGGCAAGACGGGGAACATAGTAGCTGGTCATCATCACCGCGTCAAAGCCTGACTGGCCGGAAAGCAAACGGGCCTCGACCATTTCATTGGAGTCGAAAACCGCATAATTGGGATTGGCAAGTCCGCTTTTTTTACCGAAGTCGTCGATGGTGTTCTCACCTATATAGTCGCTCCAGTTCCAAATATTCACGTCGGAATCGGCATGGGCGCTGAGGCTCAGCCCCCCAAGCAACGTAAGCAACAGCAGTGCTTTTTTATTCTTCATGACATTCTCCCGTTAAAGTTCCTCGCATTATATTTAAAAAATGGAAGTTTAGAAAATGCTCAGTACGAAACGAGAAATATTTGTCGGAGGGATCATACTTTAGACTTGTATGACGCCGTACCTAGAAAAGTATTGCTTAAGAGAGGATTGCTTCGGCTCTGAGGTAGCGCCCGTTTTTGTAGCGGATATGCTGAAAAGTACTTGTAAAAATACCGACTCTTAAAAGCCGGTATTTTGCTATTCCTTAGGATCAATTCCAGGAATTGCTCTCCTCCTCGCCGCCTTTTGAGGCTGAGTCAAGCTTCATGGCGTTCCACACGCTGTTGGTGATACGTGAGACCTTGGCGGTGGTAGGACGCATGAGATACATTTTGCTCATGAGCTCATCGGACAAAATGATGCTAGGATTGTTGCGCAATTCCTCGTCAAAGGAAGGAACGGCCTTCGTTACGGGCATGGGATAACGTATTTCATTGGCGATCGCCGCGGTGTGCTCGGGAGTCATGAGATAGTCGAAAAATTTCATGGCGTTGTCGTAGTGCGAAGCATCCTTGGGGACGATCCAGCAGTCAAACCACATGATGGATCCTTCCTTGGGCACGACATAATCTACATCAAAATCCAATTTGGCTTTTTTGGCGCGATCGCGGGCTTGCAGAATATCGCCCGAATAGCCTATGACCGCACAGATCTCACCTGAGGCCAAATCATTTATATAGCGTGAGGAGTGGAAATAAGTGACGTTTCGGGCCAGATCGGTCAAAAGCCTCTGAGCCTCACGATAGTCTCCCTGCTTTTCAGAGGAGGGATCCTTGCCGAGAAAATGCATGGCGGCGGATATGATCTCGATGGGTGAATCCAGTACGGCAATGCCGCAGCTGCGTAGCTTGTCGGAGTTCTTTTTGTCAAAGAGGAAATTCCAGGAGTCGACCTTATAGTCCTCCCCGAAGATCTCCTTTATTTTTTTTGTGTTGTAGCCTATGCCAACGGAAATTTCCGTATAGGGATAAGCGTATTCGTTATCGGGATCGATCTCTGCAAGCTTTTTCAAGCGTACGGGATCAAGCTCGCCCCAGTGGGGGATCTTGGCATGATCGATCTTATCGAGAGCTCCGGCCTTGGCAAGACGGGGAACATAGTAGCTGGTCATCATCACGGCGTCAAAGCCTGACTGGCCGGAAAGCAATCGGGCCTCGACCATTTCATTGGAGTCGAAAACCGCATAATTGGGATTGGCAAGTCCGCTTTTTTTACTGAAGTCGGCGATGGTATTTTCGCCTATATAGTCGCTCCAATTCCAAATATTCACATCGGAATCGGCGCGGGCGCTGAGGCTCACAACTGCAAGCAGGGGGAGCAATACAAAAGCTTTTTTGTTTTTCATGGCAACCTCCCGGTAAATTTTTTTGCATTATAGGGAGCATGCTGAGGGGGTAAACATATATGCCGTAAAAAGGTTGAAAAAAATCAGTAATGAGCTTTTTTGGTGAGAGCCTGCACAAAAATAAAACAAGAACTGACGTTGTGGCAGTGATGATAAAGGCGGTAACAAACCGCCTTAAAATGCAGAGCACAAGGCCCTGAGGAGGGGGTTATTTTTCTATGGCCGATGACGCACAGAGCTCCGCATGCGGATCGCTTGCAAGATAGTCACGAATGAGCTTTATGTACTCAAGGGTAAGCTTGGAGGGATTGAGGTTTTTCTTTAGGATGAAGCCTATCTCCATGATATCGCTTTTATGCTTGTCCTCATTTTTGAAGGGAACGGCAAAATAGTCGCTGCCGTTTAATTCCTCGCAGAATATGCCCGAGCACAGGGTATAGCCGTTAAGACCGATGAAGAGATTGCACATGGTGGCGCGATCGGTAACCTTGATCTGACGTGAATAAGCATTGGTGGAGAAGATCTCCTCGGAAAGATGGAGCGTACTGCCGTCTCCCTGCTCGAAGGAAAGGTTGGGGTAGGGGGCCAGATCCTTGAGGGTGAGACTTTCCTTGTCGTGCAGAGGGTGACCCTTATAGAGATAAACGTAGGTATGACAGCGACAAAGCGGATAGAAAACCAGATCGCGGGCGCGCAAAAGCTTAGTGATGGTGGTCTTGTTAAAATCAGAAAGATAGATGAAGCCGATCTGACTCTTTAACGAGGCGACGTCGTCCAATACCTCCTTGGTCATGGTTTCGCGCAGGGCAAAATCATATTCTTGAGTATTGTAATGGCTTACCATCTCCACGAAGGATTTGACGGCAAAGGAATAATGCTGGGTGGAGACGGCAAACTTCTTACGCACGCCGTCGCCCTTGCCGTATTTATCCATGATCCCTAAGTATTCGTTATAGAGCTGGCGGGCATAAACTAAGAATTCCTCGCCGTTTTCGGTAACGGTCACACCGCGGGCGGTTCTTTTGAAGATCTTGATCCCAAGCTCCTCCTCCAGGGCGCGTATGGCGGTTGAAAGAGATGGCTGGGCCACGTTTAAGCGCTCGGAGGCGCGATTCATGGTGCCGCATTCACTGACGGCTAAAACGTAGCGAAGATGTTGCAGTGTCATAAGATCTCCGATTCTATACGTGGAATCCAGTAAAAATTCCATGCCTTTCCATTTTTTAGCCTTTTTAAGGCATTTATAGGGGAGAGGCAGTGTATGTCCTATAGTTTGTAACGAATTCAATAAGGGAAGTATAGCATCAGCCCCAGTTAAACGCCCGAAATGTTCGCGATGGTGCAGGTGCTAGATATGCCGCCTTTGAGCTGCGTCACGTTTGTAAAAATTTAAGGGGAAAAAGTTCTTGGAAAAAGCTTTATAAAGATAAAGACAGGCTGGCAACCTTCCCCTAAAAGGGGAAAGATGCATTCAGCAAGGCTTACAGCCAGCCCTTTTTCTTGAAGAAAAGGAAGGTGCACAGGGCTGAGCAGATCATGAGTCCTATGGACAGAGGGTAACCGTAGGTCCAGGAAACCTCAGGCATATTCTCAAAATTCATACCGTAAATGGAGGCTATCCAGGTGGGAGGCATGAATACTACCGCCGCCACGGAGAAGATCTTGATGATCTTATTTTGCTTTTGGTTGGTATAACCCATGGAGGCCTCAAGCTGGAAGTTGATTTTGTTGGCCAAAAATTGGGTGTGCGGCAAAATGGATTCGATGTCGTTGAGCACCTCGTCGATCCCGCGCAGCTGTCTGTCATCAAGCGAGGTTTCGAAGGTTTTCTTAACAAAGCGCAGTGCACGACGGGTATCGTACAGGGCCTGCAGGATCTGCGAGTTCTGCTCCTCCTGATTGACAAGCTCGCGCAGAATTTCCTCAACATGCTCGTCATCGATGATCTTATCGGCAGTTTCATCCAAGGTGCTGTAGGCATCCTCGATGAGATCGGAGAGCTGATCCACCTTTAGATCCTGCAGCTTCAGCAATACGTCCAAGGACGAGCGTATGTCGGTCTTGTTGTGACGAATGTAAAAGCGCAGCAGACGCACTATGGAAACATCCTCCTCACGGAAGGAAATGAGCAGGTTTTTCCTCATCGTAAACGACATGTTTACGCCGTGAGGATCGTTGGCCACTCGTTGCGGGAACAGCGACAAAATGTGTACACCGTCGGGCCCCATACGGAAACGTGAGGACGATTCGATGTCGTCCATTTCATCTTCCTCAGGAACATCCTCGACGAAGAGCTTTTCAAGCCAATCGCGTTCCAAGTCATCGGGCTGATTGACGTCAAGCCAGATCACGTCCGAGGGCAGGGTATCGCCGGGTTTTACGGCGGTAAGAGAGAGTTTATCGTCGTCGTTGAGACGGCAGGCTGTGATCATAGTTATTCTCCCGTTCACGGCTTAAGGCCGGTATAGATACTGGCAGGAAAATTCCCGCACGGGACGCGTTGTGAGCGCGCATCTTCAATATTTAGGTACCCGAGCGCATTGCACGTCTCGGGCTGACGGGATCATACTAAAAAATTCCCTCGCAGGCATCACAAATTTGTAGCCGCTTTAAAAAAAATCACCAGTAATAAATGGCTACCGCTCCAAACATAGAAAGTGCGATGAAGAGCTTTTTACGGAAGGTGGTGTGATCCTTAATGTATTTGCGGAAGAACAAATAGGCGATGATGACGCCGATCACGCTGCGCAGGGATTGCACGATGTTGCCGTCGACAACTCCTGCAAGATTGAAGCAGGATACTATGCCCACCATATTTAAAAGCCAGGTGACGGTGATCCAACGCGTCTCCCATACGTCGCGCCCGCAGATCCGCCAGCGTCTGCCGCCGGTCAGCAAAAAGGGCAGGGCGAAGAGGCCGCAGAACACGTATTCGAAGGTACAGCCCAAAAATACCTGCTCCATCCAGTTGTCAACGCCTACGGATTTGAAATAAGGCATCAAAAGCACGCCCATAGCCAGATCCGAGAGACAGTAGCATATGCATCCCATGGTCACGCATAAAAAGGAGCCGAAGGCTATGCGTCCTGAAAGCGATGAGAAATACCAGCCCAGGGACAGGATAATGATGATGGCCGCCGTTTGATGCGTATTGAAGCCCTTGCCCAGCATAAAGATTGAGATCAATGCCAAAATCGGGATCTTGATGGTAAGCAGGGGCGAGACTATGGAGGAGTCCGAAAGATCGATGGCCTTGTTCGTAAAATATTGACCGCCTAAATAAGGGAAGATGATGCAGTAGCTGTAAAACACCGAGTATTTATCGATATATTCATAATGCGCGCACAGTACAAAGGGGATGATCACGCAGATGAACATCATGACGTGAGTTGCCGAAAGCAGTTTTAGTCCGCCCAGAGTATATTTTTGCTGTACGTCCTTGGTTACGGCGTAGTTGAGCGCCTGACATGCCGCTCCGAACAAGCCGAGGAGCAGGCCTATATGAGTAAGATCCATTTGCAAAGCGATCCTGAAATTAAAAACTATTGCCTGAGGCTGTCGGGTGACCAATAGGAGCCGCATTCGGCCAAAAGATGGCAACGATAAATATCTAAAAAAGCAGCGTTGTTCCTGTCGGCTATACTTTTGACTATACCCTCGTGCTGTTTTATCGAGCGCTCAAGGTGCTCGGAGTTTGATCCCAGACAGTTACGCACCGTATCCATGATGGCGGCTATCTGATAAAAGGATTTTATGAAGTAACGGTTGTTGCAGTGCGAAACCAGAATTTCATGAAATCTTGAATCAAGGCGCAGATATTCTTGGATCTGATGTCCTTCCAAGCATTCGTGCATGCGCGAGAGCACCACGTCCATTTCGCGCGCGAGCATGACGGGCTCGGCCTTTAGGGACAGCAACGCCGCCTCCGATTCGATCACGAAACGAAAGTGCAACATCTCATCCAATTCATCGGCCGTAAGACTGAAAACATAGGTTCCGCTTTTAGGACGTCTTTCCACTAAATTTTCGGCAGAGAGCCTTTTTAAGGCATCACGTATGGGGGCCTTGTTGTCCTGCAATTCCGTCTCGAGCATGCCCTCGGAGATTTTGGAGCCCATGGGGTAAAAGCCGCTGATGATGAGCCCCTTGATACGACGGTATACTATGTCTCTTTTTAGATCGGTGATCATGAAACCATCCATTTAAAAATAATTATTATCTTAACGCTGTAAAGCTGACATTTCAGATTTTAGATTGAATTTGCGTCGACCGTTGATTTTCTTATTCAAAATACGATCTGTTTCACTCTTTGCTCGATCTTTATCTTTAAAAAGATCGGACGTGAAAATAAGCACTGCGCCTGTTTTCGGCTTTTACATGCCTTTTATGGCGTAAGCACAGGCAATTTTTTGAATTTTACGTTGCGGGCGGTATAATTCCACGATGCAACAGACGTGATTTTCCCTTTTTTTACTGCCTTGCAATAATAAAAAAAGAAGATCCGCGCAAAACCTGGCGATCTTAATTCGCATATTCGGAGCATGAGTAATGAGCTGGTTTGATAATATTCTTCATAAGAACAATCCGTCGGAGAAACATGAGATCCCCGAGGGGGTTTGGACTAAATGCGAATCCTGCCAGCAGGTGCTTTATCGAGCCGAGCTCGAACGCAATCTATTCGTATGTCCCAAGTGCGGGCATCACATGCGCATCAAAGCCAGAGCCAGATTGGAATCATTCCTCGACAAGGATGGTATGACCGAAATAGGTGCCTCCTACGAGCCCAAGGACATTCTTAAATTCAAGGATCTTAAAAAATACAGCGATCGCATCAAGGCCGCACAGAAAAAAAGCGGTGAAAAGGATGCTCTGGTGGTGATGAAGGGAACTTTAAAGGGTCTGCCGGTTGTGGCCTGCGCCTTTGAGTTTGAGTTTATGGGCGGCTCGATGGGCTCCGTAGTGGGCGCACGCTTCATCGCGGCGGTAAACGAGTGCTTAAAGGAGCGTCGTGCCCTCGTATGCTTTTCAACCTCAGGCGGAGCCCGCATGCAGGAATCCTTGTTCTCGCTCATGCAAATGACCAAGACCTCCGCTGCGCTGGCGAGATTATCAAAGGCTGCTTTACCCTTCATCAGCGTGCTCATGGATCCTACTATGGGCGGTGTCAGTGCCTCCTTGGCCATGCTCGGTGACATAAATATTGCCGAGCCCAATGCCCTGATCGGCTTTGCAGGTCCCCGCGTGATCGAGCAGACTGTGCGCGAAACTCTTCCTGAGGGTTTTCAGCATGCCGAGTTCCTAAAGGATAAGGGGGCCGTGGATATGATAATAAGCCGTAAGGACATGCGAGATGAGATCGCAAGGCTCATTTCCATGCTTATGCTTTTGGCCGATCCCGATACGGCAGTGGACGAGATCCGCAAGGCGCATGAGGCAAACACGCGCAGTAAGGATCGTAAAACTGGTGCTTCCAAGAAGGCGGCAACGCGCATCTGATGACAAAGACACAAAACACTAAGCCAGGCTCGCTTCCGGCCTGGCTTGATCATCTTCAAGCTCTCAATCCAGAGCATATGGAATTGGGGCTTTCTCGTATTAAGAAAGTATTTTCCCGTCTCAAATTGGGATCTCTTGCCAGCCGTACCGTGATCGAGGTGGCCGGCACCAACGGCAAGGGCTCAACGGCGGCGCTTATTTCACAGGCACTTATAAAAAGCGGGATCAGTTGCGGTCTGTATACTTCCCCGCATCTTTATCGTTTTAACGAAAGAATTTGCGTAAACGGCAAGGAAATTGACGACGATGAGCTCGTACAAGCCCTGTCTGAGGTTTATGATGCATCGCACAGCGAGCCTGCCGTAGATCTTACCTATTTTGAATACACCACGCTTGCAGCCTTGGTTTGCTTTAAAAATGCCGAGCTTGAGACCTTGGTGCTGGAGATAGGCTTGGGCGGACGACTCGATGCCGTAAATATACTGGATGCGGATGTGGCGGTCATCACCTCCATAGGCTTTGATCACGTCGCCATCTTGGGAAATACCCTCGAAGCCATTGCAGGTGAAAAAGCCGCCATCATCAAGCAGGGCGCCTCCGTAGTCTGCGGAGCCCTGCCTCCTGAGGCTATGGTGGCGGTAAAAAAACGCGTGGCTGAGCAAAATGCTGAGCTTTATGCAGAAAACGAGGACTTTAAAACCGTATTTAAGCGTCATTCCTTCTATATAGAATCGGGACGTAAATGCGATGATGAGGTGACATATAGTCTGCCCCTGCCTAAGGTACCGCGTGAATGCATGGGCATTGCGCTCAAGGTGCTCTCGTTGCTTAAGGAAAAGGGACTTGCCTTAAGGCATGAGGCCGTGGCCTCGGCAGTTGCACACACCGTGCTTAAGGGACGCATGCAGCTTGTGCACCGCGCTCCCGATATATATTTTGACGTGGCCCATAATCTGCCGGCGGCCGAGCATCTGAAGCTTGATCTTAACCGTCATCTGGTGGAGGGCAGACGCATGGCGGTGGTGGGAATGCTTAAGGACAAGGACATTGAAGGCGTTCTCAATGCTCTCTCCGATGAGTTCGACCTGTTTTACCTAGCCTCGCTGCATACGGGGCGCGGTGAGAAAAGTGCTCGCCTGCACAAGGCCTTATTGCACTCAGGCATTAAGGATGAGCAGATAAAATGCTTTGAAAGTGTAAAAGAAGCCTTTAAATGCTCCTGTGAGGAGGCACATGAAAAGGATGAGATCACGGTGTGCGGATCCTTTGTAACTGTTACCGAGGCCGGTGACTGTGCAGACGAGGTTATGAAAATATTTAAGCGGGATAATTGATCATGGCATTGGGAAAAAAATTACGTAATCGTTTGGTAGGTCTTTTGGTTTTGGTTTCGGTGGCAATGATCTTGGTGCCGGCAATCATGGATCCCGGGCAGGTATACCGTAAATCTTCCGATACCATAGCCGTAGACGGGAACGGAGCGGTGACGGATCAAAATGGTCGCATGATGCAGGGCGGAGATTACAGCGATCTTTTAGCTCCCGTTGAGGGTAATGGGATCACTCCCGAGCAGCTGGCGGCTCAAAACAGCAAAAAGACCGAGCCTGTAGCCGGGACGGATGAGATGATCTCTCCCTCCGATCAAGGCACACTCGACAGCTTTGACGATGGGCCCTTTGCCTCAGATCCCGTCGCCGTGAACAGAGTGCCTCAAAATGTCCTTTCAAACGGCGGGTCCGAGGTAGAGCAGCTCAAAAGGGCTCGTGAGACCGGATCCGGTCCCACCCCTAAGGGCAATGCCGCCGCCACCAGCTCTCAGATCTCATCTGCAAACGGAGTTGAGATCCTAAAGAGCTCCCGCAGCAAGGATCAGAGCGCCGCGCCTAAGAATACAAATTCCGAGCGTTTGGTTTCATCACGCACGAATAAGGATCAGCAAAAGCGTAATGCTTCCGGATCTCAGGGCAGCTATACCGTACAGGTAGGTGTGTTCTCATCCAAGGCCAATGCCGACGGCGTAATATCCAAATTGAAGTCTGCCGGGATCAGTGCCCGGCAGGTTCCGGCCGTTATAAACGGACGCAATTTGATCCGCGTGTATGCAGGCAGTGCGTCAACTCGTGAGGGGGCCGAGGGCATAGCCCGTCGCGTGCAGCAGGTAACCGGAACCAAGGGAAGCGTGATCAATACCGCCAACTGACCGCAAGCTACGTGAAAAGCAAATAAATTATGTGGGAATAAAAATATGAAAACCTCCGATCTAGTTGCCTACCTTGACGAATTTTTAAATGCCGGCAGCTTTAAGGATGCCTCCTTAAACGGTTTGCAGGTTATGGGACGGGAGGAGACCTTCTCTTTGGCCGTAGCCTGTACGGCCTCTCTAAATGCAATTGAAGCTGCGGCCAACGACGGCTGTGACACCTTGCTTGTGCATCACGGACTCATATGGAGAGGTCAGCAGGGACCGTACGCAGGCTCGCTCAAGGAGCGTCTGCAGGCTCTCTTTGAGGCCGATCTCAATCTTATTGCCTATCATCTCCCCCTTGATGCCAATATGGAGCTTGGGAACAATCGCAAGCTTATAGAGATTGCAGGTGCCGTCGATCCCGTCTATGTAGAGGACGGAAATCCGAGCTCAATAGGCATGTATGCACGCTTTGAGCAGAGCGTGAGTGCAAAGGAGCTTGCAAGACGCTTAAGTCTGGGGCTTGATTGCAGAGTACGTGTGATCGCCGCCGCCCCCGCCATGAGTATTTCCAAAATTGCCGTATGCTCCGGATCGGGCTCCTTCCTGCTTGAGGTCAATCCGCAGCCTGCTTTTGACGCCCTGATCACCGGCGATTGCGACGAGCAAACCTGGCATCTTGCCAATGAGCTTGGGATCGCGGTTTTTGCGCTGGGACACGATGCCTCCGAAAATCCCGGTATTGCCGCCTTGGGCGAGAAGCTTTCCGATCAATTTAATTTGGAGCTGCTCACCGTGCTTGAGGATCCCGAGGAGTGCGACGATTTTTATGATTTTCGTAACGAATGTGGTGACGAATGATGGACGGCGTGCATATTCATGACGATGAGCTCTCGGCCGAGGCCATAATGGTGCGTGATGCACTCATAGCCTGCGGGCTTGAAAATCCCAGAGCCTCCACGTATTACGAGCCTGAAAAGAAAAAACAGATAATCGAGAGCAATATGCGCGGGATCATGGAGGTATTGGGACTTGATCTTAATGACGATTCTCTCTCCGGAACTCCGTCACGCATAGCCCGTATGTTTGTGGATGAGATTTTTTCTGGACTTGATTACAGAAATTTTCCGAAGGTGAGCGTCTTTGAAAACAAGATGCATTTTGACGAAATGGTAAAGGTGGGTAATATCACGGTTACCTCCACCTGTGAGCACCATTTTGTGGTTATGGACGGAAATGCCAAGGTCGCCTATATGCCGGGAGATAAAATTATCGGTCTGTCGAAGCTTAACCGCATTGTGCAGTTTTTCGCTCACAGACCTCAGGTTCAGGAGCGACTAACGCAGCAGATTTTGGTAGCGCTGCAAACACTGCTTAACACTAAAAATGTTGCCGTCAGCATCACGGCCGTGCATTATTGTGTAAAATCGCGGGGAGTGAGAGATCCGGCCTCGGCTACAACTACAACGGCGCTCGGGGGGTATTTTAAAAACAACCCGTCCTCACGCCATGAATTTTTAGTAGATTGATTTTTGACGTCCTCTCAGGCCGAAAGCGGGAGGACGTCAAAGCTTTAAACGGTAAGAGAAAATGAGCAACAGCAAAGAAGATTATCTGGTTTCCTTGGTGGTTCCCTGCTTTAACGAGCATGAAACCGTAGAAACCTTTGTCAAAACCGTGGATGAAAAGCTATCCTCGATCAGAGATCACATAGAAATAGTTTTTGTTGACGACGGATCGAAGGATGACACGGCCAAGATCATCGATTCTCTGCGCCAAAAGGACGATCGCATAAGTCTCATAAGACTTTCGCGTAACTTCGGCAAGGAAGCGGCTATGTCCGCCGCACTCGATCTTGTTCAGGGCGATGCCATGATCATGATGGATGTGGATCTGCAGGATCCTCCCGAGCTGGTGCTGGATTTTATCAAATGCTGGCGTGAGGAGGGCGTGGACAACGTCTACGGCGTTAGAGTCGATCGCTCCAAGGATACGGAGGCCAAGCGCGTGACCTCGGGCGGCTTCTATTACGTGTTCAACAAGCTCTCCTCGCGGGTTAAGATCCCCTCAAATGCCGGCGATTTTCGACTCATTGATCGCAAGATCATCGATACCTTAAGGCAGCTGCCCGAGCGCAACCGCTTCATGAAGGGGCTTTTTGCCTGGCCGGGCTTCGTGTCCAAGGGCATAGGCTATCAGCGTCCCGAGCGCGTGGCCGGTACCACCAAATGGAATTATTGGAAGCTTTGGAATTTTGCCTTGGACGGTATAAGCGGCTTCTCCTCTCTGCCCTTGCGCATGTGGTCGTATTTGGGCGGTGTGATAGGCTTATTGGCCATAATCTACATGATCTTCATCTTCCTTAAGACTCTGATCACCGGAGTTGATGTCCCGGGCTATGCTTCCATCATGACGGCGGTTTTGTTTTTAGGCTCGGTGCAACTTATCTCCATAGGCGTGCTGGGCGAGTATTTGGGACGCCTGGGGCAGGAGGTTAAGGGACGTCCCGTGTACGTGGTCTCCGAAATTAAGGGTCGTCTTTCCTCTGTGGTGAAAAAGGGCATAAGCGTAACTGCCGTCGGTGTTACCTGCAATGAGGACGGGGATGACAAGACTTTAGATACTTTAAAGAGCGATAAATAGCGATGCAGCTTAAAGAGGATCTTTTAAAAAAGGGCGGGCTCTTTGAGATCGCCCGCTTTGTGATCGTAGGCGGCATGGCAACTGCGGTTGATCTCTTCGTAACGGTATTGCTCGTGTATGTCATGGATATGGGGCAGAGGGAGAATATAGTCACCACCGTCGCCTTTTGTACGGCCTTTTTGGTTTCTTATTTCGGACACCGCTTTTTTACCTTTCATAAAAAGGGATCAATTGTAAAATTTTTGGGGTTGGCATTATCCACGTTGGCCCTGCGTAACTGCATAGTGTGGCTTCTAACCGCCTACGTCGTGCGTGGGATCGCAGCTCTCATTGCGGCGATGGCTATCGTAACCGTGATCACCTACGTGGTTTCTAAATTCGGTATATTTAATGACGACGGGAGTCAGGATGCGCATAGCGTTGGGAGTTGAATACGAGGGCGTCAATTATTACGGCTTTCAGCGTCAGAACGAGCGGGTAAGCATCCAGGGCGAGCTGGAGCGTGCCTTGGGAAAAATTGCCGACTGTGAGGTAGCGCTGCAATGTGCGGGGCGTACCGATGCCGGTGTCAATGCCACAGGTCAGGTGGTGCACATCGACGTGGAGTGTGAGCGCAGTGACAAATCTTGGGTGATGGGAACCAATACGCATTTGCCCTCGGATATTGCCGTTACCTGGGCCCGTCACGTTAGCGATGCCTTTCATGCGCGTTTTTCCGCCCGTGCCCGCCGTTACCGCTACATACTGCAAAACACCATGCACAGGCCGGGCATACTGACGCACGGGGTTTCCGTTTATCAGGGAAATTTTGATGTAGCGGCTATGCATGAGGCAGCACAGATCCTACGCGGAGAGAACGACTTCGCCTCATTCTGCGGTGCCGACGATGAAACCCGCAGTACATTTCGTTGCGTGCATTTTTTGGACGTAAGCCGCCACGGTCCCTTCATAGTCTTTGATATAGCCGCCAATGCTTTTTTAAATCATATGGTGCGTAACATCGTGGGATCGCTTCTGGAGGTGGGATCTGGGCGCAAGGATGCGTGCTGGTTTAAGGATGTGTTTGAAGCCTGCGATCGCTCAAAGGCGGGTCCTACGGCCAAGCCCGACGGATTGTATTTGGTTGATGTAACCTATCCTACGGAATTTTCTCTGCCCAGGCGAGAATTTGTAGGACCTTTGTGGTTACCTTAGAGGCCGATCTTCACTATAATGATCAAAGTTACAAGGATGCGAGACACCTATGCTTAATCTACCGAATATACTTACGCTCATCCGTTTGGCTTTGATCCCCGTTTTTGTTGGGCTTTTTTATTGGCCTACACCGCGCTCCAATCTTATGGCCGCCTGCGTATTCATAATTGCGGCGCTTACTGATCTTTTGGACGGGTATTTAGCCCGCAAGCTGAATAAAACCACCAAATTCGGAGCTTTCCTCGATCCTGTGGCCGATAAGATCATGGTCTGTGTAGCCTTGGTTTTAATCGTCGAATTTTATTCGGTGCATGTGAGCGAGTTCTTCCCGCATATGAATCTTTTGATCTCGATCCCAGCCATGATCATCATAGCTCGCGAGATCACGGTCTCGGCCCTGCGCGAATGGATGGCCGAGCTTGGAAAACGTGCGATGGTGGCGGTATCATGGGTCGGCAAATGGAAAACCACCATTCAGCTTATCTCCATCGCCGGACTGATTTGGCGCTATGACATTGTGATCATATATTGCTCGCTCGGAATGCTCATGGTAGCTACCGTGCTTACCATTTGGTCCATGATCATGTATTTGCGGGCAGCTTTCTCCGAGATGCGTGAGGAAAAGCACGCGGAGAGCAAATAATCCTTTAAAGCTGACAGAGCCTTCAAGCCGTGAGCTCCCCTGCTTTTATATGTTGTCGCAATCTGCGGGGGAGGTTACGAGAAAAATTAATCAACATGCTTAAATAAAAAGAAAATTTGTATAAAATACAGATCCTCTTTAGGATCTGTAAGCGTATGCTTTTTTGTAAACGGCATACGCTTTAAAGCATGCTCGAGACCTTCATAGTCGCAACGTATTTACAGGGAAGAATACGTTCCAATCTCTAAAAAGCGATCCTGAAGTCTATTTCCCGCCACCTTAATTTTCACTTTATCTTTATGTCAGGAAACGCTAAGGCGGGGCATAGTCCCGCAGCCTCTTCTTTTTTCTATCTTTTAGCCTTAGGTCTTTTATGCGCATTCGGCCCTTTATGTACGGATATATATCTGCCTGGGTTGCCTGCCATTTGCAACTATTACGGCATTGATACCTCCACGGCGCAACTATCGCTTACCTCCTGTTTTTTAGGGCTGGCCTTCGGACAGATCGTTGCAGGCCCCATCTCCGATGCCTTAGGACGCAAGAAGCCCATGCTGATCTCGGTGGCCGTCTTTGCCGTCTCGTCGTTGCTTTGTGCAACGGCCTCATCGGCAATCGAGCTTATAGTGTGGCGTTTTATTCAGGGCTTTGCCGGAGCCGGCGGGCTGGTCATATCCCGCTCCATAGCCTGCGACAGCTATCAGGGAGAAAAGCTTACCCGCTTCATGTCCCTGCTCATGACCATAAACTCGGTAGCTCCCGTAGCAGGACCTGTGATCGGCTCTGCTCTTATCACCTTTTTCAGCTGGCATGGCGTTTTCGTATTCCTCGCTTTTTTCGGGACTGGATTGCTGGTGCTGGCCTTTTTGAGCGTCCCCGAATCTCTTATGTCCGAGAAACGTCAGGCCAAAATACTGTCAAGCTTCGGCAGTATGTTCGGCGAGTGCAGAAATTTGCGCTTCATGCTTTACGTTTGCTCGCTTTCGTTTGTAATGGGCGGCTTCTTTTCCTACCTTGCAGCCTCTCCATTTGTTTTTCAGATCATATACGCCTACAGTCCGCTTGAGTATTCCTTGGTTTTTGCTTTGATCGCAGTTTCTATATCCGTAACGGCCTTTTGTGCCGGACGTCTGGCAGGCCGTACCGGAGATCGACGTATTTTAAGTGTGGCCTTGATCCTTATGATGCTGGCAGGCATGTGCATACTGATATTCTCTATATGGCAGCCCTCATCCTCGATCCCGGTCATTGTGGCACTTATGCTCTATTGCACCATGATGGGCACCTCACAGACCGTAGGCTTTGGGATCGTTATGTCCTCGCGCCGGGGCGGAGCCGGCTCGGCATCCGGGCTTTACGGGGTGATGAATTTTCTGTTCGGAGCGCTTATGACGCCTCTGGCGGGAATATTAGGAGATCATTCCATGTTGCCCCTGGGACTATGTCTTTTACTAAATGCAGCGGCTGCCTTCGGAACTTATTTTTGGGCCGAATCATTGAAAAAATAAATCATCGCCTTAAAAAGCATGTATTCTAAAGGCATAATGTACTGAATATATACAGCAACAGGACAACGAATTCCATGAGACAAAATCTTCCGGTTAATAAACACGAGGTAAGTTTTCCCTCCGATCCTGAGGCCAAAATTATTTCCGTAACCGACAGCCACGGTGTTCTCACCGACGTTAACGAGACCTTTCTGCAAATATCTGGATTTACACGAGAGGAGCTCATCGGACAGCCCCACAATATAGTCAGACATCCTGACATGCCCCCCGAGGTTTTTGCGCTGATGTGGAAGGAGCTTAAGGCCGGACATCCGTTCTTGGGAATGATTAAGAATCGTTGTAAGGACGGCAGCTTCTATTGGGTCTCGGCCTTTGTGGTACCCATCTTTGTAAACAATGAAATCGTAGGCTATGAATCGGTGCGTACGCGCCCTGATCCGGGCATGGTCAAGCGGGCCGAGAAGTACTATGCTCTGTTGCGTAGCAAGAAAAAATTCAAGATCAGATCCTTTACCGATGCCTTCGATCACCTAAGTTTTGGCTTAGCCCTTGCTTCAGCGGTGGGCGTAGTTGCTTATCCCACCTGGTATACGGCCTTGTGCGCAGGTTGCCTGGGCTTTTTGGCCTTTTCAAGACAGCAGCTGCGCAATAAAGCTCTGTTGACGGAGCTTAGTGCCGATACCAAGGCCCAGAATGATGATCTGACCATGAAGATCTATACCTCGGACGTCAGTGCTCAATCCCGTGCTCGCATCTGCACCATATGGAAGGATAAGTACGTCGATACCATTTTGACGCGAGTTAAGGAAGCAAGCGAAATGCTGTCACGCTCCTCCAGGCAAAATTTGGATGATGCCGCTCAAAATAACGAGGATGCTCGTGCCCGTTCCGACAAGACCAGACTTACGGTTATGAAGATGGGGCAGGTTGCAGATGACATCAGCGCCATGATGAATGAGCTAAGCGCCGGCATCGATCGCACGGTGGCCGATGCCAATAAGGCTCAAAGCGATGCCGAGAGCGGGCGCGAGGCCTCCGATCGCACCTTAAACATCATCAATTCCTTGGATGAAAGTGCCTCTAAGGTTGCATCGGCGGTGGATGAGCTTGCAGAGGAGGTAAACAAGGTTACCGAAACCATCGAGTTTATCGATTCCGTGTCTTCGCAGACCAATTTGCTGGCTCTAAACGCTTCGATCGAGGCTGCCCGTGCCGGAACCTTCGGTAAGGGCTTTGCGGTGGTAGCCGATGAGGTGCGCGCTCTGTCGCAGCGTACTCACGAATCGGCCGAGGGTATTCACAGACAGCTTGAGGAATTTAGTAAGAATACCTCGGTGGCACGTGAAAAATCCTTAAAGAGTCGTGATGACGTGGTTGCAGGTGTCGAGCAGGTACGCAAGAGTCATGAGGTACTATCCTCCGTTCACGAATCCATCAATGCCATTAAGAACACCTCCGAGGGCATGATGAATATAGTGAAAGAGAAGGCCAAGACTGCCGAGGATGTCAACACTGAGGTACGTGCCCTCATCTCATTGTCTGAGGATAACGTGCAGATGAGTGACAGAACTCACGAGGAAATGAAGAAGCTCAGCGAAAAGGCCGAGGATCTTAAGGAAATGGTCGAAAGATTCAATCGCGGCGTAAGACACTACTGATTGGAAATTTCTCATTTCAAAAAAGAGTGCGGGGTATAAAAGCCCCGCATTTTTTTTTTGAAAAAAATATTTTGAGGAAAAAGGGCATAAA